>Ga0163144_10000411_pt1 | contig 98642 bp, 94 predicted proteins | sample OliLak19BULKMAT1_FD_123175 | JGI IMG/M metagenome (GOLD analysis project Ga0163144, IMG submission 123175) | Freshwater microbial mat bacterial communities from Lake Vanda, McMurdo Dry Valleys, Antarctica - Oligotrophic Lake LV.19.BULKMAT1 | ecosystem: Environmental > Aquatic > Freshwater >...
CTCGTTGGTCCCACGCTCCCAGGCATGATGCGGGAAGGCGAAAAAGAACCGGGTCCCGGTGCGCCGCTCGATCGCCCGGTAGCCCGTCACCTCAGTGCCGTTGTCCGCCGTGATGGTCCGGACTCGGTGCGGCTGCATCCGGATCAGCCGAATGGCACAGGCGTTAAAGGCCGCGGCGGTGCGGTCCGGCAGTTTGCCGATGAGGGTGTAGCCGGTCGCACGCTCCACCAGGGTCAGCAGACAGTCGGGGCTCCCGTGGCCCAGGACGGTGTCGATCTCCCAGTGCCCCACCTGCCGTCGTCCTTCCACGCAGGCAGGGCGGGTCGTGATCGACCGGCCCAGCTGCCCTGTACCCGCTCGGGCGGGGCCACTGCCGTAGCGTCGCCGGCGCCGGCCGCCGTGGCGGAGCGCCTGGTAGAGTGTGCCGCCGCCACGCCGATCCTCCCACAGGTGCCGATAGATGGTCCCGTGACAGATCGGGAATTGACCGGTGCGGCGCAGCCAGCCGGCCACCTGTTCGGGACTCCACTGGGCCCGGAGCTGGCGGAGAATCAGGGCCCACTGGGCGGGCGCAATCCGTCGGTTCCGGCGGGACCAGGTGCGCCGGACCGTCGCGCGCCGGTCCGCGTGGTAGGGTTCGTAGCCAAACGGGGTCCGGCCATTGCGCCGGAACTCCCGGCCGATCGTGCTCCGATGCCGGCCCACGACCCGCGCAATCGCTGCGGGACGCAGCCCGACATTGCGGAGGCTGGGGATCTGATATCTTTCCTTCAGGGTGATCTGGGAGTATGTCATTGGAAGCCTCGTTCTCTTGGTGGAGATCGCAAGCCTACAATGTCCCAGGTCACCCTTCCATCAGGGTGATCTGGGAGTATGTCATTGGAAGCCTCGTTCTCTTGGTGGAGATCGGAAGCCTACAATGTCCCAGGTCACCCTTCCATTTGCGGGCCGTGTTGCACTTAGTATACGAATCCGCCCGGCGCGAGCTGCCGTATGACAGCCCCGGCGGGTGGCGGCTCACAGACGTTACTGGTACAGTCCGCGTGAAGCGCCAGGAGTCTCAGCCTCCTCACTCCTCGTGCAGGGCGTTGACCGGATTCATGGCGGCCGCCCGCCGGGCGGGGAGGTAGGAGGCCAGGGCCGCCACCCCGAGCAGCACCAGCGGCACGGCGACGAAGGTGACCGGGTCGGTGGCGCTCACGCCCACCAGATAGCTGGTCACCACCCGGGTCAGCGCCACCGAGGCGGCCAGGCCGAGCCCGATCCCCACCGCCGTCACGACCAGCCCGTGGCCGAGGATCAGGCGGCGGATGTCGCGATCGGTCGCGCCCAGGGCCACCCGCACCCCGATCTCCCGGGTGCGCTGCCGGGCCGAATAGGAAATGACCCCGTACAAACCAAGCGCCGCGAGAACCAGCGCCAGCCCGGCGAAGGCACCGGTGAGTGCCAGCAGGAACCGGGTCTGGGCCATGGCCTCCGTGACCCAGGACTCGAGCGTCGCCAGGTCGGCGACCGGCACGTCGGGATCCAGCGCCGTCACCTCCCCCCGGATCTGCGGCATCAGGCTGGCGGGGTCGGTGGCGGTGCGCAGCACGAAGGTGATCGGCAGAAACGACTGGAAGACAAAGGGCATGTAGATGGTCTCCCGGCCCTCCGTGGCCAGGGAGGCCGATCGTACGTTGCCCACCACCCCGACGATGCTCACCGGAAGCTTCTCCAGCGAGAAGGTCTTCTCGTTGAAGTGATCCACCAGGATCTGGGCCCCCAGCGGATTCTCGTTGCCGAAGACCCGGGTCGCGAACTTCTGGTCGATCACCGCCACATCCAGCGCCTGCTCCTCGTTGTCCGAGCGGAGCAGGGTGCGGCCGGAGAGCAGTCCGATCTTCATCGCCTCGAAGTATCCCGGCAGCACGGCCTTGTAGTCCGCCTTGTTGGCCTGGTACACATCCTCCGACTCACCGATCCGGCCGTACGAGCCGACGCCGTACTGCTCGCCGCCGGCCAGCGGCAGGGGGGTGACGCCTCCCACAAACTCGACGCCCGGAAGCGCGGCCAGGCGGTCGCCCAGCTGGTTGACGAACGTCGCCCGCGCCTGGGACGACAGGTACTTGATGAACGGGAGCGGTGCGGTGAACGTCACCGCGTTCTTGGGGTCGAAGCCGGGGTTCACTTTCTGGATCGCGGCGAAGCTCCGCACCATGAGCCCGGCACCGATCAGCAGCACCAGCGACAGCGTCACCTCGCTGATCACGAGGAAGGTGCGGAGCTTGTTCCCCCGGGCCCCGCCGGTGTCGGTGCCCCGTTCGCGGAGGCCGTCCGCCAGGTTGCCGCGGACCGCGCGGAGCGCCGGAGCGAGGCCGAACAGCACCGCCGCCAGCACCGCGACGGCGGCGGCGAACCCGAACGTGCCCGCATCAAGGGACACGCTCTCGATCCTCGGCAGGTTGGCCGGGCTGAGCGCCTTGATCACCCGGATGCCCTGCCATGCGATGAGCAGGCCGAGCACCGTGCCGGCGACGGCGAGCACCATGCTCTCGGTGAGCATCTGCGCCACGATGCGGCGCCGCCCGCTCCCCAGTGCCGCGCGCACGGCTATCTCCCGGCCCCGCTCGGACGCCCGCACCAGGAGCAGGTTCGCGATGTTGGCGCAGGCGATCAGCAGCACGAAGCCCACGGCACCGAGGAGCGCCAGCAGCGCGGGCCGCGCATGCTCGACCACGTCCCGCTGCATGCCGCCCACCGCGATCTGCATCTTCTGGGTCGCGTGGAACTGGTAGGTGTCCCTGAGCCGCTCCGACATGCGGTCCATGTCGGCCTGGGCCTGCTCCAGCGTGACGCCCGGCTTGAGCCGGGTCACCACCGTGAGCCACGCGGCATCGCGCGCGAAGTCGCCGATATTGCTCGGCAGGACCCCCCAGGCGTCGATGTTCGTCGGCATGGCGGCGTCCGGGGGAAGGTAGATGCGGAAATCCCGCGGCAGCACGCCCACCACCTGCGAGCCCCAGCCATCCATGGAGATGGTGCGGCCCACCACCGAGGGATCGCCACCGAAGCGGCGCTGCCACAGGCCGTAGCTCAGCACCACCTTGCCCGGCGGGAGCTTGGGATCCGGCTGGCCGAACATCTGGGGATCGATCGGAAAGGCATCCTCGGCGACGTGCGTCCGACCCACGGCCGGCTGGACGCCGAGGAGGCTGAGCAGGTTCGAGGTCACGTAGGCGCTGGTGATCCGCTCCGGCGGCCCGTCTCCGGTGAGCGTTCCGGACAGGGCGATGGCTCCGGCGAACTCCTTGAACTGGGTCGTCTCGGTCTGGTAGTCCTTGAAGTCGGGTCCCGAGACCAGCGACCGCGCGACGTTGGTGGCGCCAAGCCTGGTCCACACGAACGCCAGCTCGTCGGGTGCCTGGAAGGGGAGGGCACGAAACAGGATCGCGTTGGCCACGCTGAAGATCGCCACGTTGCTGCCGATGCCCAGCGCAAGGGTGAGGAGGATGACGCCCGTGAAGAGCGGCCTCCTGGCAAAGGAGCGGATCGCGTACTTCAGGTCGAGAAGAACATCCCGCATCATGATTTCATTGCCTTGACGTGCGCCACAAACTGATCGACGGCGATCTCGGTTCCCTGATGAAAACCCGTCGCCTTGTTCTTCTCACAGTCCGCTGCATCCCGATGCAGCGCTGTGAAGATGTAGCGCGTGCCGGTGCCCACGGTTTCCATCGTGACGATGGCGGTGATCGGAATGTCGTCAAAGACCGCCGGACGATAGCCGGGAAACAGCATCGACGTCCAGACCAGCCGCTCCATCGGAACAACGTCCAGGAAACAACCGAGGTTGGGAAACTCCTGGCCGTCCGCCGTTGCGATGGTGATGCTGAAGATGCCGCCCGGTCGCACGTCCAGTTCGCAAGCCGCAACACGCCCCCACGGCTTGGGCATGTACCACTCCTTGAGATGTTCCGGTTTGGTCAACGCCTCCCACACGAGCCGCCTGGGAACGTCGATGAACCGCTCCAGAACGAGATCAAGCTTCGGATCGATCGCGAAGGACGTGCTCATGATCGTGATTCCTGCTCCTTGAGCTGGGTGAGGTAGTCATCGAACCGGTCCAGTCGGGCTTCCCACAGCCGACGCCGATCGGCCAGCCAGTCTTCCACGACCTTGAACCGGGCGGGTGCGATCTCATAGGTCCGCACCCGCCCGCGCTTCTTCGACGTCACCAGCCGGCTCCGCTCGAGAACCGACAGGTGCTGCATGAACGAGGGGAGTCTCATGTCGAAGGGTGCCGCCAGTTCGCTGACGGTGGCTGGTCCGGCAGACAGTCGTCTCTATTCGGCGTGGCCTGCGGCCCGGCGCTTGAGCGCCGAGAACCAGTTGAGGACCAGGTCGATGTGAGTGATGGCCGGTTCCGGGTTGACCGGCTGGACCCGCAGGAAGCGGGAGCCGTCCCGGGTGATGCTGAAGCTCGTGTTCCCGGTGATGGACCTCAAGAACTGACCCTGCTGCATTTGCCGCGGGGAGCTGGCGGAAAAGGTTGTGCCGGTCGTCACGGTGACGCCCATCAGCCGGTCGGCGCTCTGGAAGAACAGCTCGCGACCGTCCCGGGACCAGAGGGGTTCCGTGCCGCCGTCGGTCGAGACGAGGCGCCGCTCGCCGGAGCCCGAGAAGGGTGCGACGAAGATCTCCCACCGCGACGCGACGATCGCCATATAGGCGACCCACCTTCCGTCTGGCGAGAGCTGGCCGTCGTGACCGCTGGCCGGCAACGGGAAGAGGCGGTGGGGGGTGTGGTCGCCGTCGAGCCGCATGACCCAGGTCCCGGCGCCGTCCGGCTCTTCCGGTCCGGTCTCGTCGAAGAGGAGGGTACGGCCGTCGGAGGAGACGGACGTGGGCGTCTGGATCACGCCGGGCTTCGTGGTGAGGCGTTCCTCGTCGCCCGAGCCGTCCACCGGGATCCAGTAGAGGTTGCGGGTCCCCTGGCGGGTGCCCCGGTAGATGACGCGCCTGCCATCGGCGGTCCACTGCGGCGACTGGCTGCTCCCGGTGCCCGTGGCGAGCGGCGTCAGGGTGCCCCGGCCGAAGTCGTAGATCCAGATTCTGGTCGTGCCCTCCCGGATCTGCATCGCGGCTCGGCCCCCCTCCGGCGAGATCGCCACGCTTTCGTAGGCGCGCTCGGGAAGGGGCAGGGGAGAGATGGCGCCCGCCCGGCTGACCCAGACCAGGCGCTGGTTGTTGTAGGACCCTCCGCTGCTGAGGTACGCGAGCGTGCCGTCGTCGGACACGGAGTAGTTCCCGCAGCCTTCGTTCCCGATGCCGTCGTTGGGCTGCTCGGCGGCCGCCACCGGCACCGCCTTGCCGAGATCCTGCTGCGACGGCCGCCACGGCACGGTGAACAGCTGGCCGCGATGGGTGTAGAGCAGCAGTCCGGGATGCGCGGCGTACTGCGGCGCGTCCCCGCCCCTGACGAGCAGATAGTGCTCCTGGGCACCCAGCGTCTGCATCGCCACGTGGTGCTCATCGTCGCCCGGTCCGGTCCACGCGGCGAACAGGAGGGTGGTCGTCCCGGCGACCCGCTGGGGCCAGCGGTGGCTGATCTCGCCGGCCGCCGCGTCCACGCGGGTGACCGCGATGGCGGCGCCACCCTTCTCCGGCACGCGCCAGATGCCGCCGATGTTGGTCGGGGCAAAGTAGATGAACCCGTCGTCGCCCCAGTCGCCGCCCCGGTGGAATGGCGCATCGGCGAGCGCCTGGAGCGCCGCGCCGTTCACCGTGATCTTCCGCAGCTTGCCACCCGAGAAGAAGCCGATCCACTGTCCGTCGGGAGAAAAGAACGGTCCGTCGCCCCCCTCGGTGGCCTCGAGCGCCTTGGCCCCGGGCTCCTCCAGCGCGCGGACGAAGATCCGGTTCTTGCCGTCCTTGAGCCCGACGTAGACAAGGCGGGTGCCGTCGTGGGAGATGGCGACCGGCATGAGTTGGCTCGAGCCCAGCTCATACCCCTGCGGCAGGACGACGCTGAGGTGCGCGCTCCGCCCGCTGGTGGCGGCACCGGGGGAGCCGAGCCAGCGGGTCAGGCCGAAGGTGAGGACCGCGGTGGCCGCGGCGGCAAGGACGATGGGCCGGGCGGTGCGCGCCAGCAGGGTGCCCGCGACCGCCTTCCCGGCGGGATTCGCCCGGACGAAGGAGGTGGTCTCGAGCGCGGTGGCAAAGGCGGCCGCGCTGGCGAAGCGATCCGCCGGCAGCTTCTCCAGCGCGGTGTTGACCGCCGCCTCGACATGCGGCGGAATGCTCTTCCGCTGCAGGGTGAGACTGCGCGGCTCCTCCGTCATCACCCGGGCCACGATGGCCTGTGCGGTCGGCCCGGTGAACGGGGGCTCGCCGGTCAGCATCTCGTACAGCACGCACCCCAGGGCGTACACGTCGCTCCGGGCGGTGATATCGCGCTCGCCCATTGCCTGCTCGGGACTCATGTAGTGCGGCGTGCCGAGCGACATCCCGGTCTCGGTCATCCGGGCGCCGCCCTCGGTGCGCGAGGCGGCGAGGGCGATGCCGAAGTCCGCCACCTGGGCGTGCCCGCCGTGCAGCAGGATGTTCTCCGGCTTGATGTCGCGGTGGACCACCTCGTGGCGGTGGGCGTACTCCAGCGCGTCGGCCACCTCCCGCGCGATCCGGACGGCCTCGGGCACCGGGAGCTGCTTCTCCCGGTTGAGCCGGTCGCGCAGGCTCTCTCCCTCGACGTACGGCATGACGTAGTAGACGAAGTCCGCCCCACCTGCGGCGCCGTCACCGGTGCGGCCCGAGTCGAACAGGGCCAGGATATGGGGATGCTGCAGGTTGGCGGTGGTCCTGATCTCGGCGAGGAACCGCTCGGCGCCGATCATGGCGGCCAGCTCCGGGCGGAGGACCTTGAGCGCGACCTTGCGGTCGTGGCGGAGGTCGTGGGCCAGGTAGACGGTGGCCATGCCGCCCGCACCGAGCTCGCGCTCGATCCGGTAGCGGTCGGCGAGGACGATGGAGAGCTGCTCGGGGGTCGTGGGCATTTGGGGTCGGGGAAAACTACCGTCCCGGTGGGTGCTGGCTAGTAGCGCCCCTTCAGCAGGTGCCGGATATGGGCTCGCTGCAGGTGGTAGATCCCGCTCCCGTAGCCCGAGGCCAGCGCCGCAATCACTGCGTGCACCGCGCCCGACGCCGGCGTGAGCTGCCGGGCCGCCGGAAGCTCCAAGCCGAGCGCCACCAGCGCGCTCACCGGCAGCACCGCCGCGGCGGTCTGCCAGAACCGCTGTTCCCGCCGGCCGCGATACTCCGCCACGCCATAGCCGAGCACCGTGAACGCGGCCAGCACTTCCAGCGTGGCGAGGATCGAGGTGGTCTCGGCCACCGAGCCAAACCCGGGCCCGGGAGACGGCCCGGCGGACGACCAGGGCAGGGACCAGCCCGCCGCGATCACCAGGTAGACGGCGAAGAGCGGTGTCAGCAGCAGCAGCGTGTTCGATTCGTATCGCCGTTCGGCTCCTTCCATCACCGCCCGGCCCGACCAGGCCGCGATGACCAGGATCACCGCGGCGGTGCAGGCCACCATCGCGACCGGCTGGACGAGGAACAGCGCGAAGGCGCCGGCCAGGAACCCCGCGCCGCCCGTCAGGGCGTAGCGCCGGATGGACACCGCCGCGACGGGCCCGAACCGGTGGCGATAGACCTGGCTCAGGGTGATCGCCCCCAGCACGCCGAGGAGCAGTGTGGACAGTGGCGGCGCGGGGTTCCGGAAGCCGGCCAGGGCGTTGATCCACAGGAGCGGCACCAGCAGGTACACCAATCCCATGAGCGGCAGTTCGAGGGCCAGCCGGCCGGCGAGGGCAGGGGTGAGTCGCAGGCGGCGCGCCACCGCGTCGAGCGCCAGCGCGCCGAGCCAGGCGCCGGCGCCGTTGGCCAGCACGTCGAACGGCGAACTGTACCGCTCGGGCAGGAAGAGCTGGGCCAACTCGAGGAGGAAGCTGAAAGTCACGCCAAACAGGAGCGGCCGCAGGGCTGTCCGGTCCTCGGGCGATGGCCAGGTCAGCCGAAAGAGGAAGCCGAGCGGCAGGAACACGACGACATTGGCGACGGCGTCGGGCAGTTCGCCGCCCCAGAGAATCTCGATCCGGGCCGGCACCCCGAAATCGAACGGGACCAGCGTCACCACCGCCACCACTCCCACCAGGTACAGGAGGAAGGCTCGGCCCAGCCGGGCGCCGGTGCGGGAGGGCTCTGCGGGGTGGGGCACGATGAGGTACCGGCTGGTGAGGTGCGGGCTTGAGCCGCGCCGGGAAAGGAACAGCGGACGGCGTGAGGACGGCAAGGCCGGCGCTCCGCCGCCGATTACCTTGCACCGACCCGCGCCGCGCCGAACCATCCTGTCCCGGACCCACCCATGACCCGACACCTCACTCCGACCCTCCGCCGTCCGTTGCCATCCCGCCGGCACTTTCTGTTGCATCTGGCGCGAAACGGGGCGCTCGCCATCGCCTTCACCTTTTTTTCGCTGGCCCTGGGGGCCAGCGGCTACCATTGGCTGGTCCGGCTGGAGTGGCTCGACGCCTTCCTGAACGCGTCCATGATCCTCACGGGCATGGGCCCACTGGCCCCGATCACCACGCCCGCGGCCAAGCTGTTCGCCATTGCCTACACGCTCTACAGCGCCCTGGCCTTCCTCACAGTGGCCGCGGTGCTCCTGGGACCGATGGTCACCCGGCTCATGCACCGATTGCACCTTGACCTGTCGGAAGGCGTGATATCTTCCCCGGATGGCGAGCCCCGAGACCCCCATTGATAACGCCCGCGCCGAGGCGCTGGCGCTCGAACTCTACGGCCTCCGTGCCTCGGCCACGCCGCTCCCCAGCGAGCGCGACCAGAACTTCCTGCTGCGGAGCGAGGGTGGCGACGCGCTGATCCTCAAGATCGCCAACGCCAACGAAGACCCCGCGTTCCTCGCCGCGACCCACCGGGCGATCGCGCGGGTGGCCGAGCGGGCCGGCCTGGCACCGTGCATCAAGCTCATGGGCGACGGCCGCACGATGGCCACCACCGCCGGCCGGAAGGGCCGCAGCCGGATGGTCTGGGCGGTGTCGGTGTTGCCGGGCGTCCCCCTGGGCACGGTGCCCCACCGGACCGATCACCTGTGGCACCATCTGGGCGGCACGATCGCCCGGGTGACCCAGGCCCTGGACGGGCTGGACGACCCGGCGCTGCACCGCGCTTTCCCGTGGGACCTGGCCGAGGGGCGGGCCACCGTGGCGCGGAACCGCGCGGTGATCGCGGACGCCAGCCTGGCGGCAGCCAGTGACGCGCTGATCGCGGCCTTCGACCGCCACACCGCCGGACTCCTGCCAGGACTTCGCCGGAGCGCGCTCCACAACGACCTCAACGACTACAACCTGCTGGTCGGCGGCGGCTCCGAACCGTCCGACCGGTACACGCGGGTCACCGGCGTCATTGATTTTGGCGACATGCTCCACGGGGCCACCATCGGCGACCTGGCCGTCGCGCTGGCCTACGCCGTGCTGGATGCGCCCGATCCGCTGGCGGTCACTTCTCAACTGGTGCGCGGCTACCACGCCGGCTGGCCGCTGGCCGAGGATGAAATGCAGGCGCTGTGGGGGCTGGCGATGCTGCGCCTGTGCATGAGCGTCTCGATGGCCGCCGAGCAGCAGGCGCGCGATCCGGACAACAGCTACCTCGGCGTGAGCCAAGCGGCGATCCGCCGCTCCCTGCCGCGTCTGGCCGGCATTCCGTTCGGGCTGGCGGCCGCGACGATCCGGTGGAGCTGTGGCCTGGAGCCGGTGGCATCGAGCGGGGCGGTGCGGGCGTTCCTGTCCGCGGGCACCGCGAGCTTCGCACCGGTGCTGGGCACGGACCTGCGCACGGAGCCCTCGCTGGTGTTCGACCTCAGCGTCGGCGGGGCGCTGCACGCCGGCGATCCCTCCGACAACCCCGAACCCGCGCTCACCCGGCGGCTGTTCGACGCCATGCAGGAGGCGGGCGTGCGGGTGGGGATCGGCCGCTACGACGAGCCGCGCCTGCTGTACACCACGCCGGCGTATACGGCCGGAGACGGCACACTCGCCGAACCCCGGACGATTCACCTCGGTCTGGACCTCTTCGCGGTGCCTGGCACCCCGGTGTTCGCGCCGCTGGATGGGGTGGTCCACGCGGCGGAGGAGCGCCCACTCCCTCTGGACTACGGCGGCGTCATCGTGCTGGAGCACCGCACCGATGACGGCACCGCGTTCTTCACGCTGTACGGCCACTTGAGCCCCGGGTCTTTCGCGGGCCTGGAGGTCGGGCAGCGGGTGGCGCGCGGTGAGCAGGTGGCCCGGCTCGGCACGGCGGCGGAGAACGGGGGATGGCCCCCTCACCTCCATCTGCAGGTCCTCACCGATCTGCTCGGGCTCGGCAGCGGCTTCCCCGGCGTGGGCACGCCCGCCCGGCGCGAGGTGTGGCGCAGCCTGTCGCCGGACGCCAACCTGCTGGTGGGCATTCCGGCCAGCCGCTTCCCCGCCACGGCACCGACGCTGCCGGAGACGCTCGACCGCCGGCGCGCGTTCGTGGGTCCCAGTGTGAGCCTGTCCTACCGGCGTCCGCTGCGGCTGGTGCGCGGCTGGCAGCAGTACCTGTACGACGACGAAGGGCATCGCTTCCTCGATGCCTACAACAACGTCCCCCATGTGGGCCACTGCCACCCGCGCGTCGTGGCGGCGGCATCGCGGCAGATGGCGCTGCTGAACACCAATACCCGCTATCTCCACGATGGGCGCGAGGCCTACGCCGAACGCCTTACGGCGACCCTGCCGGATCCGCTGCGGGTGTGCTTCCTGGTGAGTTCCGCCAGCGAGGCCAACGAGCTGGCCCTTCGGCTGGCCCGCGAGGTCACCGGCCGGACCGACGTGCTGGTGCTCGAGGCCGCCTACCACGGCAATACCACGACGCTCATTGACATCAGCCCGTACAAGCACGCCGGCCCAGGCGGGCACGGGGCGCCCGACTGGGTGCACGTGGCGCCGCTGGCGGATGACTATCGCGGCCAGTACAAGCGCAGTGATCCGCGCGCGGGCGAACGTTACGCCCAGGACCTGGCGGGGCAGGTGGACGCGTTGACGGCGCGCGGCAGAGGCCTGGCGGCGTTCATCGCGGAGTCGTGCCCGAGCGTGGGCGGGCAAATCATCTTTCCCGCCGGCTACCTCGCCGGGGTCTATCGCGCCGTGCGGGCCAGCGGCGGACTCTGCATCGCGGATGAGGTGCAGACCGGGCTGGGGCGCCTGGGCACCCACATGTGGGCGTTCGAGTCGCAGGGTGTCGTGCCGGACATCGTGGTCATGGGGAAGCCGCTGGGGAACGGGCATCCGCTGGCCGCCGTGGTCACCACCCGGGCCATCGCCGACGCCTTCGACAACGGCATGGAGTACTTCAGCACCTTCGGCGGGAACACGGTCTCGTGCGCCGTCGGCAGCGCCGTGCTGGACGTCCTGCACGACGAGGCGCTGCAGGAGCATGCCCTGCGGGTCGGGGCGCTCCTGCTCGAGGGCTTGCGCGGGCTCGCGCCCAGGCACCCCCTGGTGGGTGACGTGCGCGGCTCGGGCCTGTTCCTCGGTGTGGAGCTGGTGCGCGACCGGGCCTCGCTGGAGCCGGCGGCGGCGGAGGCGGACTACGTCGTCAATCGGCTGCGGGAGGAGAGGATTCTGCTCGGCACCGATGGCCCGCTGCACAACGTGGTGAAGATCCGCCCGCCGATGCCGTTCCATGACGCTGACGCCGACCGCCTGCTGGCCACGCTCGACCGGGTGCTCGGCGAACTGGAACAGTGATGGCACTCCCGCAACGAGGCGCGGCATGATCAGCGGCAGGTTACTTCCCGCAGCGGTATTCCTCGCGGCCGCGTGCACTCCGCGCGCCGCCAGCACGCCGTCCGCGCCGGAGGAGTACCTCGCCGTCTGGACCGCCTCGGCCGACTCCACTCAGCCCGACTTCCTGGCCGTGGTGGACGTCACCGAAGACTCGTCCCGCTACGGCCGCCTGGTCACCACCCTGGCCGTGGACGGCCGTGGGAACGGCCCACATCACACCGAGCACGAGATGCCCGCCGACCACCAGCTCTTTGCCAACGGCTTCGCCTCGGGCCGGAGCTTCATCTTCGATCTCACCAACCCCGTGGCGCCGCGGCTGGCGGGGCAGTTCGGCGAGGTCGAGGGCTACACGCACCCGCACTCGTTCCTCCGGCTGCCGAGCGGAAATGTCCTGGCGACCTTTCAGATGCGGCACGGTGCGTCCGGGATGACGCCGGGCGGGCTGGTCGAATTCACCCCCGCCGGCCAGCCGGTCCGGTCCAGCTCGGCCAACCCTCCCGGCACCGATCCCGGTCTCCGGGTGTACAGCGCGGCCATCGTGCCCGCGCTCGACCGCATCGTGACTACCACGAGCGACATGGAGCAGGACTTCCCTGCGTCCCGTACCATCCAGATTTGGCGGCTCTCCGACCTCCGCCTGCTGCACAGCATCCGCCTGCCGGACGGCCCGGCCGGCAACGAGGGGCTGCTCACCGCGGAACCCCGGCTCCTGGCCGATGGCCTTACCGTGCTGGTCTCGACTTTCAACTGCGGGCTGTATCTGCTGGAGGGGCTGGAGGGGGACACGCCTTCGGGGCGGCTGGTCGCCTCGTTTCCGAAGGAGGAGGGGAGCTCCTGCGCCATTCCGGTTGTCATAGGTCGTTACTATCTAGTGACCGTTCCCGCCTGGCATGCGGTGGTCAGCCTCGACATCAGCAATCCGGCAGTTCCCCGCGAGGTCGGTCGAGTGACCTTTGGGTCCGGCGACATCCCGCACTGGATTGCCGTGTCACCGGACCACCGGCGGGTCGTGATCACGGGATATGGGGAGATGCGGAATCGCATCGGCATGGCCCGATTCGATCCTGCCACCGGCGGGCTGGCGCTCGACACCCGCTTTCGGGAAATTGGCGCGACCGCGCCGGGGTTCCGCATGGACAACAAGACCTGGCCTCACGGTGGAAGCGCCGCGGGCGTTCCGCACGGTGCGGTGTTCACCCAACCCTAGCCCACTCTCCCATGCCTTTCTACGGCAGGATCCGACCGCGACCCCCGATCTGGCAGCCGATCCTCGTCTGGGCCGCGCCGATGCTGGTCCTGACCGCCGCTCGGGCGGCGTTCGTGGTGCCGGCGCTGACCGTGGGCCGGCCGGGCGTGCTCGCCCGCCTTTTCTACGTCGTCGGCTTCACCGTGGTCGGCGGCTCGGTGGCGGGCGCATGCTTCTGGGTTCTGGATCTGCCACCGCTTCGGGCTTCGGACGCCTTGCGCTGGCTGGCGGGGACGTTCTTCACGGCGGCCTATCTCGTGGCCTTCTCGCTGGCGGCGGGCCAATTCGGGCCAACCTCGCCATCGGCCCAGCTCACCAGGCCGGCGTTCGTGATCGGAACCGTCATTGTTTCTGCCCTCTTCGGCTGGTTGCTGGGGAAGGGCGTGCTGACCCGGGCCGGCACCACCGAGCGGATCTACCTGAGCCCAGCCGACTACGCGGCTCTCTCTCCCTCGGACCAGGCAGATCTGACTCCGGAGGAGCAGGAGACCAAGGGCTCCAAGCGCGCCTGATCGCCGCCCGAGACCGGCCCTAGTTCAGGCTCGGATCGCTCCGTTCGAACTGATCGCCCAGCCAGTCGAGCAGCAGCCACGCCTCGATCGCCATCCCCGCGATGCCCAGCACCAGGGCGGGGAAGGTCGCCCAGACCCCAAGGCCTCCGGAAGTGAAATAGAAAGCCCCGCCGGCGAGGAGCAGCGGTCCGACCAGCAGCACCGCCAGCAGCACCATCGACACCCCCGCCGTCAGCATCTGCTGGCCCACCGCTTCGATGCCGCCCGGCCGGATCTCGGCGCTGACCCAGGCGGGGTAGAGCAGCGCCCCGGCATTCTGAATGGCGATGGCCAGCAGGTTCACGCCGAACAGCGCCGTGAGGGCGAGCGGCGCCCCGGTCAGCGTGAGGAGTGGCGTGAGGGCCGCCGGGGCACCGATGCCGCCGAGGGCCGCCAGGGCTACGACCCCAAACGCGCCCTGGAGTGTGGTCAGCACAACTGCAGACCCGAGCACCTGGCCCGTCATCACCTCCAATCCGCCCACCGGCCACGTCTTCAGCAGGGAGAGGTGCTCCATGTCCCCGCGGAGGTCGGCCCGGATCCAGAGCGGGCCGAGCAGCACCAGCGCGCCGCCCCAGGTCAGCGCCAGCATGCCGACCGCCGTGAGGATGACCGGGTTCTCCGCCCGCTGAAACAGGCCGACGGCGAGGCCGATGCCGGCGGCGGCCGCGATCATCGCGATCAGACCCGGACTGGTGGCCCGTGCCACCCGCGTGAGGTTCTTCCACACGATGGCACCGATCGGGTGGCCCTCGGGCACCAGCCGGAACCATCGCCGTGGGGCCGAAGGGCGATCGGGAGCCCGGTAGCCGGTGCCGCGCAGGCGCTTGAGCAGGTCCGCCCGGTAGGCGCTCGCCGCCAGAGCGGCTTCTTCGAAGGCGCGATCGGCCCGCAGTACCCAGGCCAGATGCACCGCCAGGATGGCAAAGGCGATCCCTGCGCGCGGGAGCCACTCGCCGACACTCCCCGCGACGAGGGGCAGGAGCGGCAGACGGAAGGGCCACAGGAGCCAGGCCAGCGGCGGAGTCGCCATGGCGCCGGCCACCACGGCCAGCGGGTCCTCGGCAAAGGCGAGCGGATCCAGGCCGGCGATCGTGGTCCACACGATGCCGGCCCCGGCTGCAAGCGCCACAAGCGGCAGCACCAGGCGCCGGAGGCCGGCCCGGCCGTGCTCTACGGCGGCCTGCCGGGTCAACGCGACGCCGAGGCGATGCAGGGAGATGGTGGAAAAGACCAGCCACAGGCTGATGGCTGAGACGCCGGTGCCGAGGACCCCGGAGGCACCCCGGCGGAGCAGGAAGGTCCAGATGAGTACGTTCAGCAGGATGAGAATCTGAGTGCGGGCCAGTTTGTAGCAGAGCAGCGCGGCGCGGCTCACCGGCGCGGGAAAGAGAAACTGGATTTCGGCGGGGGTGAAGGCGAGGGCCGTCCGCTCCGCGCCGAACAGCCACCACTTGGCCACCAGCACCAGCAGCAGGAATGTTCCACCGACCTCGATGGCCTGCGGGGTGAACGGGCCTTGGGCCATTGGCCGGTGCCGCTGGCCGAAGAAGACCAGCCCGAGGTAGACCAGTCCGAGCACCAGGGCCACCAGGTACCGCGGGCTGCGCATCTGGCGCAGCGTCCGCCGGGCGCGGTTGCGGGCGGTGCAGAGGAGCAGGTAGAACGCGGCGCGCCGCATGGCGCTCAGCCGTTGCCGGTCAGCGTCAGGAAGATCTCCTCCAGCCCGCGGCCGCTGAGTTCGGGGCGCTCGGCGATGATCTCGGCCACCGATCCGAGGGCCACCAGGCGGCCCGCCTGGAGGATGAGCACCCGGGTGCAGAGCTGCTCCACCAGCTCGAGCAGGTGCGAACTCAGGACCACCGCGGCGCCCGCGGCGGCCCGGGCCGCAATGGTGGCCTTCATCCGCCGGATGCCCACCGGGTCCAGCCCGGTCAGCGGCTCGTCCAGCATCAGCACCCGGGGGTCGTGGATCAGGCCGCAGGCAATGGCCAGCTTCTGCTTCATGCCGCGGGAGAGCTCGGTGGACAGCGCGTCCCGCTTTTCGGTCAGCTCCAGTTCCGCGAGGAGTGGACCGATCCGCGCCACCGCGTCCGGCCGGCGGTACAGCCGGGCCACGAACTGGAGATGCTCGGTGACCGTCAGGTAGTCGAACAGCTGCGGCTCATCGGGGATGAAGGCCAGGACCCCCTTGGCCGCGATGGGGTCCCGGGCCAGGTCGTGCCCGGCGATGCCAATGGAGCCCTTGCTGGGCTGGATGATCCCCGCCAGGCTCCGCAGGGTCGTGGTCTTTCCGGCCCCGTTGGGACCGACCAGGCCCAGGATCTCTCCCGGCGCGACCCGGAAGGAGAGGTCTTGCACTGCGGTGAGGGACCCGTACAGCTTCGTAAGCGCCGCAACATCGATCATCGCCCCGTCCTTTGGCTGTGCTTGAAACCCTTTGCCGTGCTTGGGCGTCACGTACTGAAACATCCCGGTCTCCCCGGATACGCCCGGAGCAGCATATGAGAAACTACTGGATCAGGATCGCTGCGAAGGCCCTCGGCATCTTCGTCGTCGGCATGCTCATCATCAGCGTAGTGCGCGGCGTCAAGCACAAGGTCACGTCTACCATTAATAGCAGCGACCCCATCCCGATCCCGCTGATCGGCCTGGTCCCCTTCCGGCTGGGCTCCACCCAGCTGGGCAGTCTCAACCGGATCGAATTCCTGCGCTCGGACCCGGAGCATGTATCCGGTGTTCGCGTGGTTGTCAAATTGTCGGACTCGACGGCGCCGGAGCGGCTCCGCCTCTGCAACATCGCCCTGGACCAGGTGGACAACATCGACGAGCACACCACCTTCCGCTGCCTGGGGCAGGGAGACTCGGCCCAGGGGCTGGAGCCGTTCGGCATGGTCATCATCAGCGGCACCAGCGACAGCTTCCCGCTGCTGCTTCCGGGCAAAGCGGTCGCCGATCTCCGCGGGACCAGCTTCCGGCTGACCCGGAACGGGTTTGAGGTGACCAGTCCGAGCGACCGGGCCCGCCGGGCGCTGGCCCATCGCGCCGATTCGATGCGTGAATCGCTGGACGGGCTCATCGAGGCCCGTCAGGACTCGGTCAACCGGCTGCGAGAGCGGGCCGATCAGTTGGAGGACTCCGCCGCGGCGGCGGGCTCCACCCAGCGCCGGTCCATCGAGCGCAGCGCCGATTCCGCTCGGGCCCAGATGCGGGCCCTGGTGGACCGGCTGCGCGGGGACGAGGCCCGGCTGGCCGCCTTCGATGAGATCTCGGGGTTCTCGCCCGCCGAGCTCGACTCCCTGGCCCTGACGGGCCGGCAATTGAGCGACTCGATCCACCGCGAAGTGGCCAAGGCACTCCGGCAGGCGGCGGTCGAACTGGAGCGTTCGGGCGTGCACACCACGACCGGTGCTCCGGCCGCCGCCCCCGCGCCACCAGCGCCACCCAGACCGTAGCGGGCCAGCCCATGCTCCTGGTGCTCGATAACTACGACAGCTTCACCTTCAACCTGGTGCAGTATGTCGGGGAGCTGGGCGCCGACCCGGTGACCTACCGGAACGATGCCCTGACCGTGGAGCAGGCGCTGGCGCTCCAGCCGGAGGCCATCGTCATCTCGCCGGGCCCGGGCGCGCCCAGCGCCGCCGGGATTTCCATCCCGCTGATTCGCGCCGTGGCGGGGAAGGTACCGCTGCTGGGGGTGTGCCTGGGCCATCAGGCCATCGGCGAAGCGTTCGGCGGCCGGGTGGTACGGGCCGGACGGCTGATGCACGGCAAGACGACGTCGGTGGTTCACGGTGGCGACCGGCTGTTCGCCGGCGTGGCCTCCCCGCTGACGGTCATGCGGTATCACTCGCTGATCGTGGCGGCCGAGGGATTTCCCCCGGTGCTCGAGACCACCGCGTGGTCGGCCGACCGCGAGCCGGGGCAGGAGATCATGGCGCTGCAGCACCGGGATTTCCCGCTCTACGGGGTCCAATTCCACCCCGAATCCATCGCGACCGAAGGGGGGAAAGCGCTCCTGGCCAATTTCCTCCAGCTGGCCCGGCGGTGGCGTTCGGGGGGTCTGGTCGCCGCCTCCTAAATGGTTGACAAATAAACTGATAGCTGGTATCCGGGAGCGGTCCTCCGCCCCCGGCACGACTTTTGACAGGACCCCCCTCCTTTATTACGTTCGGAAATGCGCGTCCTCGGGGTCATCCCGGCCCGTCTCGGCTCCACCCGCATCCCTAACAAACCCCTTCAGCTCCTGGCGGGTGAGCCGTTGGTGGCCCGCGTGATTCAGCGAGTCCAGCGTCTGGGCCTGGTGGATGAGCTCGTAGTGGCGACCGATTCCGCCGAAATCGCGGCGGTGGCCGAGCGCGCCGGGGTGCGGGCGGTCCTCACCGACCCGGCACACCAGAGCGGCACCGACCGGGTGGCGGAGGTCGCCTCCCGAGCGGAGTTCCGGGGACACGAGGTCATCGCCAACATCCAGGGCGACGAGCCCTTCCTTCCGGCGGCCGCCCTGGCGGGCGCCCTGGCCCGGGTAGCGGAAGGGGACGACATCGGCACGGCCGCGGTTCCGATCGCCGCGGATGTCGCGATGGATCCGGCCCGGGTCAAGGTGGTGGCCGATGCGCGCGGCCGGGCGCTGTACTTCTCGCGGGCACTGATTCCGCACCAGCGGGGGTCGGACCCCGCTCCGAATGACCTGTATTGGCAGCACCTCGGCGTGTACGCGTTTCGTCGGGAGGCGCTGGCGCGGTGGGCGGGGCTCGAGCCGCCGCCCGAGGAGCTGGCCGAGCGGCTGGAGCAGTTGAGGGCATTGCATCACGGCATGACCGTGGGAGTGGCACGGCTGGAGGGCCCCGCCGAGCCTGGCGTCGACACCCCGGAGGACCTCCGCCGGGCGGAGGCTCGCTGGAACGCACAGGAGGAGTATCGATGAGCACTGCTGGAGAAGGCACCAAGTACATTTTCGTGACGGGCGGGGTGGTCAGCTCGCTCGGCAAGGGCATTGCGGCGGCCTCGCTGGGCCGCCTGCTGGTGGAGCGCGGCCTCACCGTGACCATGCAGAAGTTCGATCCCTACATCAACGTCGACCCCGGCACGATGTCGCCGTTCCAGCACGGCGAGGTCTACGTCACCGACGACGGCGCCGAGACCGACCTGGACCTGGGCCACTACGAACGGTTCATCGATCACTCCCTCTCCCAGCAGAACAACGTCACCACCGGCCGGATCTACTCCACCGTCATCAGCAAGGAACGCCGGGGCGAATATCTCGGGGGCACGGTGCAGGTCATCCCCCACATCACCGACGAGATCAAGAACGCCATCCGGCGGAGCGCCCCGGGCCACGACGTGGTCATCACCGAGATCGGCGGTACCGTCGGCGACATCGAATCGCAGCCGTTCCTCGAGGCCATCCGCCAGTTCCGCCAGGAGATCGGGCGCGACAATGCGCTGTTCATCCACCTGACCCTGGTGCCCTACATCGCCGCCGCCGGCGAGCTGAAGACCAAGCCGACCCAGCACTCGGTGCGGGACCTGATGCAGATCGGGATCCAGCCCGACATCCTGGTCTGCCGGAGCGAGCAGCCGATCGGCGCGGAGATCAAGCGCAAGATCGCCGGCTTCTGCAATGTGGACTTCGACTGCGTCATCGAGAGTCCCGACGTGGCCTCGATCTACGAGATCCCCCTCCGCTTCCGTGAGCAGGGCATCGACCGGGTGGTGTGCGAGCGGCTCCGGCTGGAGACCCGGGAGCCCGACCTGACCAGCTGGCGCGCCATGGTGGAGAAGATCCTCCGCCCGAAGCACCGGGTGCGCATTGCCGTGGTGGGCAAGTACACCGACCTCCACGACGCCTACAAGTCGGTCTCCGAGGCGCTGCATCATGGCGGCATCGCCCATGATGCGGGGGTGGAGATCCACTGGCTCTCCAGCGACCAGTTTACCAGCCAGGAGGCGGCGGGGCGGCTGCTGGAGGGCCATGACGGGCTGCTGGTGCCGGGTGGGTTCGGGATTCGGGGCATTGAAGGCATGATCGAAGCGATCCGCTGGGCGCGCGAACACGAACTGCCGTTCTTCGGCATCTGTCTCGGGCTCCAGATCGCGGTGATCGAGTTCGCCCGCAACGTCTGCGGCATGAGCGAGACCACGAGCACGGAATTCGAGCCGGAGTGCGAGGCGCCGGTCATCGCCCTTTTGGCCAACCAGCGGGAAGTGAAGGACATGGGCGGCACCATGCGGCTGGGCGCCTACGCGGCCCGCCTGCGTCCGGGGTCGCGGGCCGCGCAGGCCTACGGCGCGGTGCAGATCAGCGAGCGGCACCGGCACCGGTGGGAGGTGAACAACGCCTACCGGGATGTGCTGGCGGAACACGGGCTCCGGCTCTCCGGCCAATCCCCCGATGGCGGGCTGGTGGAGATCATCGAACTGCCGGATCACCCGTGGTTCCTCGGCTGCCAGTTCCATCCCGAACTGAAGTCCCGCCCGACCCGGCCGCATCCGCTGTTCGCGGCGTTCATCGGTGCGGCGTTGCGGCGCCGAGACGAGCAGCCGGCGCTCCTGGCGCAGCCGCTCGCGGCCACGGCAGACTGACATGCCCTGGTCCTTCCGTGAGGCGCCGCTCCTCATCGCGGGACCGTGCGTGGTGGAGGACGGCGATGTCCTTCCCCGAACCGCCGAGGCCCTGGCGGCGATCGGCGCCCGCCTGGGGCTGCCGGTCTGCTTCAAGGCGAGCTTCGACAAGGCCAACCGGGCCCGTCCCGGAGCCGCCCGGGGTCCCGGGCTGGAGCGTGGTCTGGCGGCGCTCGCGCGCATCAAGCAGCACACCAGTCTGCCGATCCTGACCGACGTGCATGAGCCGGCCCAGGCGGCGATGGCCGCCGAGGTCGTGGATGTGCTGCAGATCCCGGCGTTCCTGTGCCGTCAGACCGACCTGCTGCTGGCCGCCGGCGCCACCGGCCGGCCGGTGAACATCAAGAAAGGCCAGTGGATGGCTCCCGAGGCCATGGCCGGGGCGGTCGAGAAGGTGCGCCAGGGGGGCAGCCAGGATGTGGCCGTGACGGAACGGGGCACGGCGTTCGGCTACTCGGATCTCGTGGTGGACATGCGGACGTTCTCGCGGATGAAGGCCGCCTGTGCGGCGCCGGTGCTGTTCGACGTGACCCACGCGGTGCAGCAGGCGGGGCAGGGACCCGATGGAGCCAGCGGCGGGCAGCGGCACCATGTGCCGGCGCTGCTCCTCGCCGCCGCCGCCGCCGGGGCCGACGGGTTCTACCTGGAGACCCATCCGTCGCCGGAACGCGCCCTGAGCGATGCGGGCACGCAGTGGCCGCTGGATCAGCTGGAGCCGCTGCTGGTGCAGGCCCTGGAGGTGTGGCACGCGGCCCGATCGGGGCTGCGGTTCGCCGGGTCGTCGAGTCGCCCCACCGGCGCGTGATCGACTCCGCCCTGGCCAGCCGCATCAAGCTCGTCGGCCTCGACGTGGACGGGGTGCTGACCAACAACAGCATCTACCTGGGGCTGGTCGCCGGCCAGCGGATCGAGTTCAAGCAGTTCGACATCCAGGATGGCCTGGCCATCGGACTGGCACGGCGAATGGGACTGGTGGTGGCGTGGGTGAGCGGGCGGTACTCCGATGCTACCACGCTCCGGGCCACGGAGTTGCGGATCGACGAGGTGATCCAGGACAAGGGCGCCCGCAAGGTGCCTGCCATGACGGAGATGCTGCTGCGCCGGGGCATCGGGTGGGACGAGGTGGCCTACGTCGGAGACGACCTGGCCGATCTGCCAGTGTTTCGCCGCGTGGGCCTGCCCATCGCCGTGGCCAACGCGGTGGAGGAGGTCAAGGCCCTGGCGCACTACTGTACCTCGGCGCGCGGCGGCGATGGGGCCGTCCGGGAAGCGATCGAACTGTTGCTGCGGGCCCAGGGCCGGTGGGATGAGGCGGTGAAGGTCTATCTCGAAGATCGGGGAGAGGGTGCATGACCATCGGACGCTCGGTGCGGCCCATGACTGCCGTCCTCCTGGTGGCCGCCGCCTTGGCGGCCTGCGAGGACGACGCCGTGCGCCCGACCGTCTCGATGACCGCCGCCGATTCCGCCGACCAGGTGCTGTACCTCATGGAGCACCTGATCACCAACGACGGGGTGCGTCGCACCCGGGTCCTGGCGGATACCGCCTACATCTATGAGACCACCCAATTGGCGCGCCTAAAGGTGGTCACCGTCAACTTCTACGATGCGGTGGGAAACGAGTCCTCCACGATCAAGGCCGACTCCGGCACCTACATGATGCGGGACGGCTCGATGCAGTCGTGGGGCCACGTCCTGGCGACGACGCCGGACGGCCGCCGGCTGCGCAGCGCCGAGCTTCGGTATGAGGCCCGGGCCCACAAGATCTCGTCCGACCAGCCCTTCGTCTACGACCGCGGGGACCAGCACCTCGAAGGCAACGGGTTCACCAGCGATCCCGACTTCCGCAACGTGGTCACCCGGCAACCGCGCGGCGGGCAGACGGGGCGGGACACCACCGGGGGCAGCTTCCGGCTGCCGGGGCAATGAGACCGTCCCGCCCGAGCGCCCTCCTCCTGGCGGCCCTGGGGGTGCCGGGGTGGCTCGCCGCCCAGGGACCGCAGGGGTGCGTGTTTAATGTGGACCGGGTCGGGGGGCTGGGTTCGCAATTCGTGATCGGTGCCGATACCAACTATTACGCCGGTGGCGGCGTGCGTATCAGCTGCGCCGGCACCTCCGTGCGGATGCAGAGCGACAGCGTGGCCTATTTCGGCCGGGGGCGCAACACCCTGGTCCAGTTTGTGGGCCGGGTCAAGTACCGGGACTCGACCGTCACCATGGACGCGCAGCAGGGCACCTACTACCGGAGCGGGGAACGCTGGGAGGCCCGGGGGAACGTGGTGACGGAGAACCTGGCCAACGGGTCGACCCTGACCGGCCCGTATCTGGACTACAACCGGGCGCTGGCCGGGGTACGGGACACCGTGGAACTCTGGGCCATCGGCCGGCCCACCATCCGTTCCTACGCCACCGACTCCGCCGGGGTTCGGGGCGAGCCGTACGTGATCGTGGCCGACCGGGTGCGGATGAAGGGCAACGACCGGATCTGGGCGGGCGGGACGGTCACCATTGACCGGAGCGACTTCTCCGCCCGGGGCGATTCGCTGCTGCTGGACAGCGGCATGGGGGAGCGCGGGGAACTGATCGGCACCCCGTCCATGCGGGGCACCGGAGGGGATGCCTTCACCCTGACGGGCACCCGGATCGAGCTGGCGCTCGATGGCCGGGAGATCACCTATGTGACCGCGCTGGGCCAGGGGCACGCGGTGAGCGCGGATGTGGACCTCGTGGCCGACACCATCGGCCTCGATCTCGAGGGCCGGAAGCTGGTGCAGACGCTGGCGTGGGGCGGCAAGGCCCAGCCGCGCGGGCTCACCACCGAACACGAGATCATCGGGGATTCGCTCGCCTTCGATACGCCGGGCGCGATCCTGCAGCAGGTGCGGGTCTTCCGCAAGGCGTTCGTCGGAACCATTCCGGCCACGCCGGGCGCCGAGCGGGACTGGATGTCGGGCGACACGGTGGTGGCGATGTTCACCAGCTGGGACTCGGCCGGCACGCCGATCTCGGCGCTGGATCAGCTGGACGCGCGCGGCACGGCGCGGTCGTACTATCGGGTGGAGAGCCGGCGGGTGGGGGTGCCGCTGCCCTCGATCAACTATTCTCGGGGAGAGCGCATCGTCGTGCAGATGAAGACCGGTGGTCAGCGTGGGGTGGATCGGGTCTACATCCAGGGCGCCGTGGATGGCGTGCACCTGGAGCCGGTCGCCCTGCGTCCCGACAGCGCTCCGGCCGACTCCCTCCGGCGGCGGAACCCGCGATGACCAACCTGCTCGGTGCGCTGGGCGAACAGGGGGATCCGTCGCTGCCGCTGGCGCTGGCCGCGCTGCTGAGCGAGGCCGATGCCGACGGCCGGGCCGACTTCGGCCGCTTCGCCGCCGCGTTCCGGGGCGAGGTGCTGCGCGCCCTCGAGGCGGAGGGACAGACAACCCGCGAACTCTCCGGGGATGAGGTGCACGAGAACCTGGTCAGCTCGGTGCTGCCGCGCCTGCTGGACGCCGGCCTGATTGCGCCGCCGGGGACCGACGGCTGGCAGTGGATCCAGCCGGCGGGGGCTTGGTGGGACAACGCCAGGGGCTCGCGCGAGGAGACCCGCGCCGCCCTGCTGGACGCCGCCCGGCTCCGGGCCGAGCGCCGCCGGGGCCAGGCCGTGACTCGGCGGGCGGGTCCCCTGCCGGGGGGAAGCGTCCTGGAGGGACGCGACCTCAGCAAGAGCTTCAAGCGCCGCCGGGTGGTGGACGAGGTCAGCGTCAAGGTGGAACAGGGGGAAATCGTCGGGCTGCTCGGCCCCAACGGGGCGGGGAAGACCACCACCTTCTATCTGATCACCGGCCTGATCCGTCCCGATGAGGGCCGGGTCCTGCTGGACGGCAAGGACCTCACCAGCGCCCCGATGTACCGCCGGGCGCGCGCCGGGATCGGCTACCTGGCGCAAGAGCCGAGCGTCTTTCGCAAGCTGACGGTGGAAGAGAACATCCTGGCCATTCTGGAGACCCTCGACCTGACGCGGGACCAGCGGCGGGAACGGCTGGAATCGCTGCTGGACGAGCTGTCCATCAAGCACCTGCGGAAGAACAAGGCCTACTCGCTCTCCGGTGGCGAACGGCGCCGGCTGGAGATCACCCGGGCCCTGGTGACACAACCCAAGTTCATGCTGCTGGACGAGCCCTTCGCGGGAGTGGACCCCATCGCCGTTCACGACATCCAGACAATCGTCGCCGGTCTCCGGCATCGCGGCATCGGCGTCCTCATTACCGATCACAACGTGGAGCAGACGCTCGACATCGTGGACCGCGCCTACATCATGTTCGAAGGCAAGGTCCAGGTGTCCGGCCCGGTCCGCGACCTGGTCATGGATGACCGCGTCGCCCATCTGTACCTGGGGCCGACCCTGACGGCGCGGCTGCGCGCCCGGCTGGAGCAGGTGGCATGAGGACCGGCCTCTCGCAGCACACGTCGCTCCGCCAGGACCTGCGCATCAACCCGCGGCTGTACCAGGCCATGGACATGCTGTACATGCCCATGATGGACCTGCAGCAGCACCTCAAGCAGGAACTCCTGATCAACCCGTTCCTGGATCTGATCGACCCCGAAGAAGAGGACGTCACCCAAGGCGACCAGACGCCCACCAAGGAGGAAGAGAAGGAGAAGGTCAAGGAGGAAAACGAAACCGACTGGGAAGAGATCCTGCTCAACGGATTCGAGGTCCACGGCGGCGCCCGGGAGGAGTACGAGCAGAAGGAGTACACCGAGCCCGTCACCGTGGAGACCCAGGATCTGATGGACTACCTGCGCGAGCAGCTCATGCTCCTGCACCTGACGCCACGGCAGAAGCTGCTCTCCGAGGAGTTCCTCGGCAATCTCAAGGAGGATGGCTACCTGGCCTCCACGCTCGAGGAGGTCCTGGAGCAGGTGGACCGCCTGATGGAGCAGCATGCCGACCGGGCCGAGGCCTCCCGCCGCTCAAGCGAGGCGGAGCCGGACGAGGACGATCCGTTCCACGAGGTCTTCGACGAGCCGGCGGCGGAGGCGGAGACGCCTCCCCCACCCGACGACACGTCCCAGATGATCGGCGTGCCCGAGGGCGGCACGGCCATGATCGCCGAGAAGCCGGTGGCCCAGGGGCCGCCCCCCGAACCGGCGGCGCCCCAGCAGCGGCGCGACGGGATCCCGTACTTCAGCATGGCGGAAGTGGAGGAGATGCTGCACATCCTCCAGCGGCTGGACCCGCCCGGCGTCTGTGCCCGCGACCTGCGGGAGTGCCTCCTGCTGCAGCTCGAGGAACGCAAGGAGAAGGAAAGCCTGACCTACCGGCTGGTGAAGGATGCGTTCCCCGACCTGATCGCCCATCGCTGGAACGAACTCGGCCGCCGCTTCAGCGTGGAGCCGGCCGAAGTCCAGTCCGCCGCCGACCTGCTGGCCCGGCTGGACCCGAAGCCGGGCCTCAAGCACTCCGCCGGTGGCGACGGCTATGTCATTCCGGACCTGATCGTCGACAAGATCGACGGGGCCTACCGGGTCTTCCTGAATGACACCGGCGTACCCCGGCTCCGGCTGTCGCGCTCGTACCAGGCGCTGGCCCGGGACAGGAAGAAGTTCACTACCGAGCACCGGGAGTTCATCGCCTCCCGGATGAACAGCGCCAACTGGCTGATCCAGGCCATCGAGCAGCGGCGCCAGACCATGCTCAAGGTGATGAACTTCATCGTGGACCGGCAGCGGGAGTTCTTCGAGAAGGGTATCGAGTACCTCAAGCCGCTGACCCTGCGGGAGGTGGCCGAGGTCATCAACATGCACGAATCCACCGTCAGCCGGGTCACCAACGAGAAGTTCGTGCAGACGCCGCGCGGTGTGCTGCCGCTCAAGTTCTTCTTCTCCAGCGCGCTGGCGACGTCCAGCGGCGAGGACGCCAGCGCCCGGTCCATCCGCGCCAAGCTCCAGAAGATGGTCCAGGAGGAAGATCCCTCCGACCCGCTCACCGACCAGCAGATCGTGCATCTCTTTCAGGAGCAGGGCATCAAGATCGCGCGCCGCACGGTGGCCAAGTACCGCGATCAGCTGGGGATCCTGCCGGCCCGGATGCGCAAGCGGGTATGACCGGGCCCCCGCCGGCGGTGAGCGTGCTCGTCCCCGCCAAGGATGAGGCCGAGAACCTGCCGGAATTCGTCCGGCTCTGCGCCGAGGCGCTGCAGCCGGCGCCGTTCACCTTTGAGGTGGTGGTGGTGGACGACGGCTCCCGGGATGGCACCGCGGCGGTGCTGGCCGGCCTGGCCGAACGCCATCCCTTCCTCCGGGTGGTCACCCACCGGCGCCAGCGCGGCATCGCCGACGCGCTGCGGTCCGCTGCGGATGCCGCGGCGGGCGACATCTACGTCTTCTACCCCGCCGATCTGCAATACCTCCCAGAGGACATCCCGGCGCTGGTCGCCCCGATCCTGGCGGGGGAGGCCGACATCGTGACCGGCACCAAGCAGGGCCGGTATGAAAAGGCGTTTGTGTCCGGGATCTACAACCGGCTCTGCCGTGCCCTGTTCGGGGTGGAAGTCAGCGATCTCAACTCGGTCAAGGCGTACCGCCGGGAGATCATGCAGGCCCTGCCGCTCCGTCCCGACTGGCATCGCTACATGGTGGTGATCGCGGCCACCGATGGCTACCGGCTGACCAGCCGGCCCGTCCCGCTGTACCCGCGGCGGGCCGGCGTGTCCAAGTTCAACTGGAAGCGGATCCCGGTCGGCGTCATGGACCTGCTCTCGGTGTGGTTCCAGCTACGGTTCGGCCGCAAGCCCATGCTGTTCTTCGGGGTGCTGGGCGCGGCGCTGTTCCTGGTCGGATTCCTCGGTGGCATCGTCGCGCTGGTGCTGCGCTTCGGCTACGGCATCGGGTTTCGCCCGCTGCTCAATCTGGTCGAGACGATGGTCATCTCGGGCATCGTGCTGTTCGGGTTCGGGTTCCTGGGCGAGATGGTGGCCGGGCTGCGCGAGGAGCTCCGGGAGAGCCTGCGCCGCACCGGGCGATCCCAGCCGGAGGATTAGGCGCCTTGACGGCCCCGCTCCGCGTGGTCTTCCTCACCCACAATTTTCCCCGATACCCGGGCGATGTCTCGGGGACGTTTCTCGCGTTGCTGGCGCGGGCCCTGATCGCGCGCGGCATCGAGGTCCGGGTCGTGGCCCCCTCCGACGGGGGGGAGACCGGCCCCCTCGAACTGGAAGGCATCCCGGTCCGTCGGGTGCGCTACGCCAGCGCCGAACGGGAGACGCTGGCCTATCGTGGCACCATGGCCGAGGTCGGGCGGACGCCCGCGGGTGCGCTCCGGGCCATTGCGTTAGGCAGGGCCCTGCGCCGTGCCGCGCGGGAAGAGCTGCGCCAGGGGGCGCAGCTGGTGCATGCCCACTGGTGGATCCCCGGCGGGATGGCCGCGCCGCCGGAGGCGCCGCTGGTGGTCACCCTGCATGGCACCGATGCCGCCCTGCTGGAACGCTCCGCCGTGGCCCGCTGGCTGGCCCGGCCGCTGCTCCGGCGGGCGGCACTGGTGACCACGGTCTCGGCGCCGCTGGCGCGGGTGGTCCACCAGGCCACCGGACGGGTGGTTGACGCCAGTCGGCAGCAGCCGATGCCGACGGACACCGCGCGCTTTGACCGGTGGAGCGAGGGTGGTGGCGGCCTGATCACGGTGGCCCGGTTGACCAGGCAGAAGCGGGTCGACCTCGCCATCCGTGCCCTGTCCCGGGTGACCCGGGCGGGGGAGGGGCTCAAACTGACCATCATCGGAGACGGTCCCGAGCGCCCGGCCCTGGAGGCTCTACGTGACCAGTTGGGACTCGGCGCGGTGGTGAGGTTCGAGGGCGCCCAGCCGCCGGCCGTGGTGGCGGCCCGTCTGGCCGACGCCGACGTCGCCCTGTTCCCAGCCCGGAATGAGGGCTACGGACTGGCCGCCGCGGAGGCCTTCATGGCCGGCGTCCCGGTGGTGGCCTGCCTCGACGGGGGAGGCGTCCTGGACGTCGTGCCCGTGCACGGCGCCGGGCGGCGGGTAGAGCCGTCCCCCATCGCCGTCGCCGACGGCATCCGGACGCTGCTCGGCAATCTCGAGGCGCGGGCCGCCGCCCGCCGCCTCGGCGAACGCCTCCGTGGGGAACTCGCCCCGGCCCGCGTGGCGGAGGTCTGTGCAGGCTGGTACCGGGAGATCCTTGGTGTCTGACCGCCTGGTGCGCGCCGCGCGGCTGGTGATCGCGGGACTGATCCTGCTCTTTCTCTTCCTTGCCTTTCGGCGCAACTGGAGTGACCTCGCCCTCCAGCCGATTCAGTGGACGTTTCGGCCGATCCCCGCGCTGGGCAGCGTGCTGCTGGTCTGGGTCATGTACGCCATGCTGATTGAAGCGTGGCGACGGATGCTGGCGGGCTGGGGTCAACGGCTGGGGTTCCGTGACGCCGCCCGGATCTGGGTGCTGTCCAGTCTGGGCAAGTACGTTCCGGGAAAGGTGTGGGCCATCGCGGGCATGGCCCTGATGGCCCGGGAGGCAGGAGTCGCAGCATGGGCGGCCACCGCTTCGGCGGTCATCCTTCAGGCGCTGGCGGTCGGGAGCGGCGCGGCGGTGGCCGGGCTCTTCGGCGCCGGCGCCATTCATGCCGAGAGGCCGGGATTGCTTCCGTGGCTGCTGACTGGCGGCGCCATGGCCCTCGTGGGGATTGGCCTGCTCCTCTGGCCGCCCGTGACCCGTCGCCTGCTCGCGCTGACCGGCGTGGAGGCTCCGCCGACCATCTCCCCCGGTCTCGAGGCGCTGGTCGTGGGGTTGCTCGCCAATCTCATCGCCTGGCTGGGCTACGGCACATCGCTCTGGCTGCTGGCGCTGGCCACGATGCCGAGCCCGGCCCTGGGGCCACAGGTGGCCATCGCCGGATTTGCCGCCTCGTATGTGGCCGGACTGGTGGCGCTGTTTGCGCCGGGCGGGCTGGTGGTGCGGGAGGGACTGCTCATTGTACTCCTGCAGGGGAGCATGGGGCTGGGCGCCGCCACCGCCCTGGCCATCGCCTCCAGGCTCCTGTTGACGATCACCGAACTCGGTGCCGCCGTGCCGTTCCTGATCTTCCGCCGAAGGAACCCCCTTGTCACCTGATCCCGTGCCGTGGGAGCCGCGCTGGCCTCGCGCCGCCGCGCTGCTGGTGTGCACGCTCGCCGGGCTGACGCTCCTCTGGCCGCTGCTCACCGGACAGATCCTGTTCGGGGGCATGCGATCGGACATGTTCATCGCCGGGTACTCGTTCCGGCTGTTCGGGGCCCAGGAGTTCCTGGCCACCGGGTCCATTCCCCAATGGAATCCGTACCTCTACGGCGGACTCCCCTACATCGCCGCGATGCATGGCGACATTTTCTACCCCACGGCGTGGCTCCGGTGGATCATGCCGGTGGACCTGGCCATCACCTGGGGGATGGCGATCCACTTTGTCCTGGCCGGGTGGCTGACCTTCGGGTTTGCGCGCGCCCTGAAGCTGTCCTGGACCGCCGCCATCGCGGCCGGCGTCGCCTATGAATTGAGCGGCATCGTCGCGTCCCAGATGAGCCCGGGACATGACGGCAAGCTCTTTGTGTCTGCCCTGACGCCGCTGGCGTTCTGGGTGCTGCTCTCGGCCATTCGGGGCCGGCAGCGCTGGGGGTTCGGCGCCTTCTCGGTGGTCGTCGCCCTGCTGGTCCTGGGTCACTACCAGATGTGCTACTTCCTGATGCTGGCGCTGGGGCTGTGGACCCTGTACCTCGCCTTCTGGGATGACCAGCGGCCGGCGGGGCAGAATCCCTGGCTGGCAGTTGGGTTGGCGGCGCTCGCCGTGGTGATCGGGATCGGTATCACCGCCCTGCAGGTGCTCCCCTTCCTTGAATACATCCCATACTCCCCCAGGGCGGCCGGTGGGCCCAACACCGGATGGGAGTGGGTCAACAGCTACGCCATGCCGCCCAGCGAGGTGTTTACCTGGCTCCTGCCCGAGTTCAACGGGGTGCTGGATAAGTACTGGGGCCAGAACCCGATCAAGTTTCACACCGAGTACGTCGGTGTCGTTCCGCTGATGCTGGCCTGCTTTGCGTGGGGGGACACCTCCCGGCGACGGCTGGTGGTCGCCCTGCTGGTCGGTGCGGTGCTGTTCCAGCTGCTGGCCTTTGCGGGACACACACCGTTCTACCGCCCCTTCTTCGAGTTCGTGCCCATGCTCAAGAAGATGCGGGCGGTGGGCATGGTGTTCTTCCTGGTGGCATTCCCGCTGGCGCTGCTGGCGGGCATCGGGCTGGAACGCCTCCTGCGGGGGCAGGTGAGGTCGCGCCGGGTGGTCGCCATCTCGGTGGGCTTCGGGAGCTTTGCACTGCTCGGCGCGGTCGGGGTGCTGCAGCCCATTGCCGAGGGTCTCGCGATACCAGAGCGGATGGCGGCGGTCCAGGCCAACTCGTCCGCCCTCCGGCTGGGGTCGCTCCGGCTGCTGCTGGCCGTGATCGTCGGAGGGGTGGCCCTCTGGGGCATGGCGACTGGTCGGGTCCGAGGGGCGCTGGCGGCGGCGCTGCTGGCGGCGGTCATCGTGGGAGACCTGTGGAGCGTGGATCGCCAGTTCTATCAGTTCTCGCCGCGGGCGGCGCAACTGTTTCGGGATGATGAGATCACCACCCGGCTGCGGCAGGAACCGATGCCGTTCCGGGTGCTGGATGCCCAGAATTCGTATCCGCAATCCACCCTGATGGCGTACCGGATTCCCAGTGTTCTGGGGTATCACGGCAACGAGCTCCGCTATTACCAGGAGCTGGGCGGCAAGGACCAGGGCTGGCAGGGGGTCTTTTCTCCGAACTTTGTCGACCTGCTTGCGGTGCGCTTCCTGATCCTGCAGGAGGACCAGCCGGTGCGGGGTTTCCACAGGGTGCTGGGACCGATCACCTCCACCTTTGGAACACCGGCCGTGCTCTACGAGCGGGATTCGATTCCTTCGTACGCCCGGGTCGTGCTCTCCGCCGCCAAGGGTGCCGAAGCCCAGATTCCAGTCACGGTGGTCAACCCGCAATTCCCAGTGGATTTGGCCGTCCTCTATCCGGAGAGCGCGTCGGTCACTCCGGCCCCGATCCGTACTCCACCACCGGTGTCGGCGGCCCACGCCACTGTGGCCGAATGGGGCCCAGGCCACATGCGGATCACCCTGGAAGGGCAGAACCCCGCGCCATCCTATCTCGTCGTGGGAGAAAACTGGTATCCCGACTGGCAGGCCACGGTCGACGGCCAGCCGGCGACAGTACACCGAGCCGATCACGCCCTCCTGAGCGTCGTGTTGCCGCCCGGCGCCCGGGAGGTCTCCCTGCGGTTCGTGTCGCGGAGCTACGCCCAGGGGAAGGTGGTGTCGCTCCTGTCGCTGCTGCTGGCCGTCGCCCTTCTGGGCGTGCCGGGACTCCTGGTGCGGAGGACTGCGGGTGCTTGAGCGGATTCTGGTCATCGTTCCCACCTACAACGAGGCCACCAATCTCCCGGCCATCGTGCCGGCCATCCTCAAGCAGGATCCCCGGCTCGAGGTCCTGGTGGTGGACGACAACAGCCCCGACGGTACCGGCGACATCGCCGACCGGATGGCGTCGACCAAGACTCGGGTGCATGTGCTGCACCGGCAGGCCAAGGAGGGCTTGGGCCGGGCCTATATCGCCGGGTTCCGCTGGGGACTCCAGCAGGGCTACCAGGCGCTGTTCGAGATGGACGCCGATTTCTCGCACGATCCGGCCTTCATCCCCCGGTTCCTCGAGGCCCTCGAGGACGCCGACCTCGTCCTCGGATCGCGCTACGCGACCGGGGTCAATGTCATCAACTGGCCCATCTCCCGGCTGCTGCTCTCGCTCGGCGCCAACCTGTATGCCCGGGTAATCACCGGGTTGCCGCTCTCGGATGCCACCGGCGGGTTCAAGTGCTTTCGCAGGGAGGTGCTCGAGGCGCTGGACCTGGGACAGGTCCGCTCCAACGGCTACTCCTTCCAGATCGAGATGAGCTTCCGGGCATGGAAGAAGGGGTTCCGGTTGAAGGAAATCCCGATCGTCTTCACCGACCGGGTGGAAGGGCATAGCAAGTTGAGCAAGGGGATCGTCCGTGAGGCCATCTGGATGGTGTGGTGGCTGCGCCTGCAGGGAATCTTCGGGCGGATCTGACGACCATGCCAGCCACCCGATTCTACAAGATGACCGGTTCGGGCAACGACTTCGTCATGCTCGACGGCCGTTTGACCACCCCGGACGACTGGCCGGCCGAGGCCATCGTCGCGCTCTGCGACCGTCGGCTGGGGGTCGGGGCGGACGGCATGGTCATCCTCACGCCTGAGGGCCATGGCCGGGTCCGGATGGATTTCTGGAATTGCGACGGCTCGCGGGCCGATATGTGCGGGAATGCGGCCCTGTGCAGTACCAGGCTGGCCACCTTTCTCGAGATGGTCCCCAGCGAAGGAGTCCAACTGGTCACCCGGGCCGGGATCTTCCCGGTCCGCTGCCTTCCACGCGGGGAGTGGGCGGAGCTCCACCTGCCGGATTTCGACCAACCGGCGCCGCCCGCCGGCTTGGCGCTCGCCCACGGCGAATCGGCTGCCACACTCGCCACCGTGGGGGTGCCGCACCTGGTGCTTGAGGTCGCGGATCTGGAGAAGGCCGACCTCATGACCCGGGGCCGTGTGCTTCGGTTCCACCCGGCTCTGGGTGCTGCAGGGGCGAATGTCAATTTTGTCGCGCCGGTCTCCGGTGGCCTTTGGGGTCTCAGGACCTATGAGCGGGGGGTGGAGGGGGAGACCCTGGCCTGTGGGACTGGGGCCGTGGCCGCAGCGGTGGCTTTAGCCGCCGCGGGGCAGGTGACGCTGCCAGTGGCGCTGGTGACCAGGAGCGGGCGGTCGCTCCGGATCCGAGCCACCCTCTCCGGGCCACGAGCGACTGATGTCTGGCTCGGCGGAGAAGGGCGACTCGTCTTCATCGGAGAGCTCCCATCATCGCGACCTGAGTGACCTGCCTCTACAGCACCGCGACAGCGTCACGCACCCAGATGGCCCATGCGCCGGCATCCCGGTGCTGGAGGAGGGCAGTCAACCGTCCTTGACGCGCCGCCTCATGTAAGTCTCCAAGGCCTCTAATTACAACGACATAGGCGCCAGTAGCCTGGGTACAGCAGAGTTATCCCCAGTTGTCCACTCTACAAGTTAACATAATACATATTATACGACATTCACTGACACTGCGGTTTCCACTGGATCACCGGCCTTCACGGTGGTTGATCCTACTCTCCCGGGTGACTGCACTCCTGTTTCGTCTCCGCTGGACCGCGGCCGCCCCCAGATCGGTGGTCCGAGGACCCCAAACGAAAGCCGCCCCCGGACCAGCACTGGGTCCGAGGGCGACGGTTTCAGGGTCCTGCCGAGGGGCCGCGGCACATCGGGCCGCCTCGCCGAATTCCCGACCGGTGGGCTACATCTGGCCCTGGGTCAGCTCCGAAAGCCGAATCTCCGCCTCTGTCCTGGAGTTGGTCGTGCCGAAATCCTTCAGGAGCTGGCGGTAGGTGGCGATGGCCTTTTCCCGGTCTCCGGCGTCCGCGTAGGATCGGGCGGCATCGAGGAGGTAACTGGCCTTGAGGTAATCCACATCGGCCGCCGCAGAAGCAGCCAGGTAGGCCGCCGCGGCCTCCGCCGGCCGCTTGGCGTTCTCGAGCGCTCGCCCCAGCAGACCCTGCCCTGGTGCCCGGAATTCAGCCTCCGGGCCGGACTTGAGGAAGTCCTGTAGCCCGACGACCGCCAGCTCATGCTGCCCGTTGATCAGCCGCACCTGGTTCAGGGTGATCACTGCCTCCTGCGCTGCCTTGGTCCCGGCGTAGGTGGTGATGACCTTCTGGAGGTCGCTGGCGGCCTGGGCCAGATTACCTCCTTCGGCGACGCTGCGGGCCTGATCCAGGGCGTGGAGGCCGAAGCTCTCCTTCCGCTGGCCGCTCAGGATGATGAACCAGCCGATGAGCAGGACGGCCGCCACGGTGGCCCCGATGGCCACATAGCGGTTGGTGGGCTGACTAAGCCAGCCCAGGGGGCTGCTGTCGGACTGGCCTGGCCTGACGCTGTGCTCTGAAGCTTCCACGGTCGCTGCCATTGTTCTTCCCATCGAGGTGGCCGGGCCGGAGTGCCCGAGCGGTCGTCAGGTGCCCCCGAGACGATTCGAACGTCCGACCAACGGTTTAGGAAACCGCTGCTCTATCCAGCTGAGCTACGGGGGCAAAGCCTGTTAAAATACCCGTTCCCGCCCCGCCCAGTCAACGCGTTCTAGATGTCGAGAACGATGTGACTCGGCGCGCCCCGCAGCCGCCCCACTCCCTCAAGTGCGGTGATGGCCATGAGGAACGACCACCCGACCACTTCCCCACCGAGCTGCCGGATCAGGGCGCCGGCCGCCTCGGCGGTGCCGCCGGTGGCCAAGACATCATCGACGACCAGGACCCGGGCTCCGGCCGGACAGGCATCCTGGTGTACTTCGAGGGAGTCGGTCCCATACTCGAGCTGGTACTCGTGTCGAACCGTCTTCCAGGGGAGCTTCCCCGGTTTTCGCAGGGGGATGAACCCCGCCCCAAGGGTAACCGCGACCGGGGCGGCGAGGATGAACCCGCGAGCTTCTATTCCCACTACATGCGTGATTCCCGAGGCCCGAAATGGGTCGGCGAGCGTCTCACGGACCTGTCGAAACAGCAGGCCGTTCTGGAGCACGGGTGTGATGTCCTGGAACATGATCCCCGGCTTGGGATAGTCGGGGATGACTCGCAGCGCCCGGCGGAGCTGCTCGGCAACGGTGGCAGGCATGTTTGGCATGGGTTTCGGTTGAAGTCGATTCTGGAACTACTTGATTTCAAAGCTCTTATGGAGTGTCTGCTCGTCAGAAATCTCGGTGATATCCACCCCTCCGACCGTCGCATGGGATGGTCCGGACCGGAGGGCGTCTTCCAGTGCCTGCATGCGATCAGCATCGCCCTGCGCCTCTACCTCCACCCGCCCATCGGACAGGTTCCGAACCCACCCGGTGAGTCCCAGTCGGTTGGCCTGCCGGAAGACAAAGTAGCGAAAGCCAACCCCCTGAACCTGGCCGAGGATGAGGTACCGCCGAGTCATCCCGGCTTCCGTCGGGAGGTCCAGGCGCGGAGAAACTCGACCACCATGGGCAACAGGGAGATGGCGATGATGGCCATGACCACGACGCTGAAGTTCTCCCGGACCACGGGGAGGTTGCCGAAGAAATAGCCGGCGCCGACGAAGAGCCCGACCCAGCACAGGCTCCCGCTGAGGCTCATGGCCAGAAATCGAGGATAGGACATGGCGCCGACCCCGGCCACAAAGGGGGCAAAGGTGCGGATGATGGGCAGGAACCGGGCGAGAAAGACCGTCTTTCCTCCGTGCCGCTCGTAGAACGCGTGGGTCTTGTCCAGGTACTCCCGCTTGAGGAAGCGGTTCGTCCCACCGAAGGCGCGTGGACCGATGAACCGTCCGACCCAGTAGTTGGTCGAGTCGCCCAGGACGGAGGCGCTGAACAGCAGTGTCCCCAGCAGGACCGGATTGAGCGATCCCATCCCGGCGAATGTGCCGGCCGCGAACAGCAACGAGTCGCCCGGCAGGAACGGCATGATCACCAGGCCGGTCTCGCAGAAGATGATCAGGAACAGGATGCCATAGGTCCAAGGTCCGTACGCCGCGATCAGCTGGTTCAAGTGCTGGTCGAGGTGCAGAAAGAGGTCGATGAAGTCCTTCAACAGTTCCATGCCGGCTCCGGTTAGGGGACCTGATCGGCCGCAAAGCCGAACTGCCCGATGAGTGGGACGAATCGCACGTCGCTGATCTCCTGAACCTGGGTGGCTTCTCCCTCCCCCTCCCGGGTCACCAGGGTCAGCGTCTGGGTGTCGCGATCGCCCAGCGGGAGGATCAGCCGGCCGCCGGGGGCCAGCTGCTGAACCAGCGGCCGCGGAATCTCCGGCGACGCCGCGGCGACGATGATGACATCGTACGGGGCGTAGGGGCGCCACCCCAAGGTGCCATCGCCGGTCAGGACGGTGACGTGCTTGATCCCGGCTTCCTCCAGGACGGTCCGGGCGGCGCTGGCCAGGGCCGGCAGCCGCTCGACGCTGAAGACCTGATCGGCCAGCAGCGTCAGGAGAGCGGTCTGGTACCCCGAGCCGGTGCCCACCTCCAGGACCCGCTCGCGTCCGGTGAGCCGGGCGAGTTCCAGCGACCGGGCCTGGACCCATGGCTGCGAGATCGTCTGCCCCGCCCCGATCGGCAGCGCGCTGTCTTCATAGGCGCGATGCCGGACGCTGGGCGGGACGAACAGGTGTCGCGGGACCAGGGAGATGGCGCGCAGCACGGCCAGATCCCGGATGCCCTTGGCCTGCAGCTCCGCGACCAGCTGGGCGCGATAGCCGCCGAAGCTGTCACCTTCACCTAGCCCTCGAGAGACCATCCGCGCACCGCTTCGAGTAACCGATAGTTGGTGAGATCCATGTGGAGCGGCGTGATCGAGATGTAGCCCTCCGCGACCGCATGGTGATCCGAGTCGGCGCCACCGGTCCAGTGAATGGAGCCCCCCCCGATCCAGAACATCTCCCGGCCCCACGGGTCGGTCATCCGGGTCAGCGACTCACTGAAATAGCGGCTGCCCAGCGCCGTCACCTTGATCCCCCGGACGTCCGGTCCCCCGCACGGGGGCAGGTTGATGTTCAGCAGCGTCTCCGGCGGGAAGTCGCGGGCGGCAATGATTTGCTGCACCAGCCGGGTCAGCGGAGCGCGAAAGCTGTGGAGCGTCTCGAGGTCGCTCGCCGGACCGGCAAACGAGATCGCCACGCTGGGCACGCCGAGGGTCACCCCTTCCATCGCGGCGGCCACCGTGCCCGAGTACAGCACGTCCTCGCCCATGTTGGGGCCATGGTTGACCCCGGAGAAGACGAAGTCCGGGCGCTGGGGCATTAGCGCGCCCAACGCCAGGAGGACACAGTCCGTCGGGGTCCCGTCCACCTGGTAGGAGCCGTCCGGACGGCGGGCGGGCCGGAGCGGCCGGTGCATGGTGAGGCTGTGGGAGGTGCCGCTCTGTTCGCGGTCCGGCGCCACGACGGTGACCTGGCCGACCGTCTGGCACACCTCGGCGAGCAGGGCCAGGCCCGGGGCCAGGATCCCGTCGTCGTTGGAGACAAGGATGTTCATCAACGCGGAAGATAATCGCCGGCGGGAATGACTAGTCCTCGGACGGCTCAGAGCGGGGCGGCGGCACCTTGCCGTCGAGAATCAGGACGATCTCCTCGATCGACTCCCGAAGTTCCCGGAGGGTCTCCCGCTCGGTAGCGGTCCGGGCGGCCCCCCGGAGTTCGCCCGTCCGCCGATAGTGCTCGATGCGCTGCCGGGCCCCCTCGATGGTGTACTTCTCGGTATACAGGAGATGCTTGACGAGCATGATGAGCTCGACTTCGCGGCTCTTGTAGACCCGGTTGCCCGAGCGATTCTTGGCGGGGTTGAGGAACCGGAACTGGCTCTCCCAGTACCGCAGGACGTGCGGCTTCAGATCGGTGAGGGCGCAGACCTCTCCGATGGAGAAGAACTCCTGAACCGGCCGCGCCATGGTCACCGCCACTGCTCCGCTTTGAGGGTCCGTTCCATGAGGTCCGCCACCGCCTGCTCCGCCGGCTTGCCATCGAACAGAATGCTGCTCACCTGGGCGCAGATCGGCAGCTCCACGCCCATCCGCGCCGCCAGCGCCTGTGCCGCCCGGGCAGTATTGGCGCCTTCGGCCACCGACCGATGCGCGCCGGTATACCCGGCGAGCGTCTCACCCCTGGCCAGGGCCATGCCCAGCGCCCGATTCCGGCTGAGTCCGCCGGTGGCGGTCAGGATGAGGTCTCCCATCCCCGCGAGGCCCGCAAAGGTGAGCGGGTCCGCCCCGAGCGCCACCCCCAGGCGGGTCATCTCGGCCAGGCCGCGGGTGATCAGCGCGGCCCGCGGGTTGTTGCCGAGTCCCAGCCCTTCCAGGACGCCGGCGGCGATGGCGATCACGTTCTTCAGAGCTCCCGCCAGTTCCACCCCGATCACGTCGGAGTGCGAGTACACCCGGAATCGGGCCGCCGAAAACACCCGCTGCGCCTCGTGGGCCGCCGCTTCGGAGGCCGAAGCCGCCACGACCGCCGTGGGCTGGCGCTGGTAGACCTCGAGGGCGAAGCTCGGCCCTGACAACGCGCACACCGGCCGGCCGGGCAGCACCTCCGCCAGCACCTGGGACATGAGCGCCAGGGAATCGCCTTCAATGCCCTTGGTGGCGCTCACCAGCAGCACCCGCTCCGCGATTCCCGGCCGGGCCCGCTCGATCACGGTCCGGAAGACATGACTCGGCGCGACCGTCAGGACCACTTCGGCGCCCTTGCAGGCCTCGGCGGGGTCGCCGAGGGCCACCACCGCCTCGCTCAGCGGACACCCAGGCAGAAAGACCGGATTCTCGTGCCGGTCGTTGATGGCCGCCACCACGTCACTCTCAAACGCCCAGAGCCGAACCACGTGGCCCTTCCGGCCGAGCAGATCGGCCAGCGTCGTCCCCCAGCCACCGGCGCCAAGTACGGCGATGGTACTCATGCGGAAGGGTCGGAGGCGCCTGGAGCGCCACGCGTGCCGAAGCGATTCTCCTGCCCCGCCATCAGGCGGTCGATATTCCCGCGGTGCTTCCAGACGATGAACAGGGCGATGGCCGCGTCCAGGCCCAGGTCCGGCACCGTCCGCCGCGCCGGGTACAGAAAGTAGTCCCCGATCGGGAACACGGCCGCGGCCGCGATTGATCCCACCGACACATACCCCGTGAGCCAGACCAGCAGGCCCCAGAGGGCGGCGGCGATGCCCACCGCGCCGGGAGCCAGGGCCAGAAACATTCCTGCGGCCGTGGCGACACCCTTGCCCCCCTTGAACGCCACGAAGGGAGAGAGGGTGTGCCCGATCATGGCCGCGACGCCGCAGAGTGTGGGAAACCAGGCAAGGCCGGGCATCCGCGGGCCAAACAGCAGGACGGGCACCGCACCCTTGAGCACGTCCACAAGGGCGACCGGAATGGCCACCGTCCAGCCCATTATCCGGTAGACATTGGTCGCCCCGAGATTCCGGCTGCCATGCTCGCGCAGGTCAATGCCCCGGACCAGACGGCCGGCGAGGTAGCTGGTCGGGAGTGCCCCGAGGAGATAGGAAGCGGAGAGCCAGAGAAGGACCATCGGCGATCAGCCTGGGCCCGCGATCCGGGAGCCGCACCAGCAGTGGAGGAGCACGATGAGCTTCCCGTTGAAGGCCGACGGCCAGTGGCTGACGGCCCCCGGCCACCAGCCCAGCGCTATCCTCGTACCCGGCGCCCGTCATCCCGCGTTTGGTGCCGGCTTGCCCCCCGGCCCGTGAACTTGATGCGCAGCGGCGCCCCGGTGAATCCGAACGCCGCACGAAATCCATTGTGCAGGTAGCGCTGATACGCTTCCGGGACGTCATCCGGCCGGTTGCTCACGATCGCAATCACCGGCGGCCGGGTGCCGACCTGCGAGGCGTAGAGCAGCTTCACTTCCTCGCCGGGCGCCTGAGGCGGCGCGTTCCGCGCCATCAGGTCCTGCATCACCCGGTTCAGCTCGGAGGTCGTGACCCGGAATTCACGGGCCGCCGCCGCCTCCAGGATCAACTCCGGCAGCCGCGTCACCCGCTGGCCGGACACCGCAGAGATGTAGAGGAAAGGCACGAACCGAAGGAACGGTGCCTTCTCCTCCAGCAACTCCTGCCCATCGCGCGCCGTGTTAGGGTCCTTGTCCGGGATCAGGTCCCATTTGTTTACCGCCACGATGACCGCGGCGCCCTGCTCCCAAGCTTCCGTGGCGATGCGCAGATCCTGCGCGTGCATTCCGTTCAGTGCATCGACCACGAGTACGCATACGTCTGCACGCTCGATGGCGCGATGGGTTCGGAGGGTCGAGTAGAACTCAATGTCATCTTCTACTTTAGCCCGGCGCCGTAACCCCGCTGTGTCAATGAAGTTGAGCGTCTTGCCGTGGTACCGCAAGGGGGTGTCGATGGCGTCCCGGGTTGTCCCGGGCTCGGCGGACACCACCAGCCGCTGCTCCCCGAGGAGCCGATTGATGAGGGAGGACTTGCCCGCGTTGGGTCGGCCCACGACGGCGACCTGGATCGCGTCCTCTCCCTCACCCTCCCCCTCGGGTGGCAGCAGGGCGACGATGGCATCGAGCAGGTCCCCACTGGCCTTGCCCACGGCCGCCGAGACGGGCTGGGGGTCCCCCAGCCCGAGCTGGTGGAAGGTGTATTGGACCGTGGTATTGGGCAGGTCATCCAGCTTGTTCACCGCCACGATGACCGGACGCCCCGACCGGCGCAGCTGGGCGGCGATCTCGCGATCCACCGGGTTCATCCCCTCCTTGCCGTCCACGACAAACACCACCAGATCGGCCTCTTCCAGCGCCAGTTCCACCTGCTCGCGGACCGCGATATCCATCGAGTCGGTGGACCCGGGCATAAGGCCGCCGGTGTCCACCAGCCAGAAGAACCGCCCGCCCCACTCGGCGTCCCCGAAGTGCCGGTCGCGGGTGGTGCCGGCCTCCTCCGAGACGATCGCGTCCCGGCCTCCCAAGATCCGGTTGAAGAGGGTGGACTTGCCGACGTTGGGGCGGCCGACGATGGCGACGGTGGGTTTACTCACGGGTCGAGGGGGCTTTCGAGTGCGTCGGTGAAGCAGTAGGACGTCCGAAGGGGGACAGGAATCGAGGCGCGCAGGTCGTCCAGCGGCAGGTCATCCATGAAGAGCCGCTCGTCGTTGAGCGACTCGGCCGGGATCAGCGCCAGGTCGAGGTCCCCGCGGCCGGCCAGCGCGGCCCGGAAATCGGCGCCGGGCAGCAGACCGGCACAGGTGACCGAGGCGCCGAAGAGACTGTTTTCGAGGGGCAGAAGCTCGAAGCGGGCGCCAGTGGCCTCCGCGAGGGGTGCCAGGACCTGGGGCATCAGGGCCGCCATGGAGCTCCCGGTCAGGACCCCGATGTGCCGCCCGCGCCAAGCGGCGAGTGAGTCCCGCTCTTCTGCGATGCGTTGCTGCAGGTAGCGGACCGACCCCACCCCATTCTCGACCTGCTCGAACCCGTCGTAGTGGTCGGCGGGCGGCAGGGGCAGGTCGGCGCGGAGGTACAGCTCATCGGCGCCGAAGGCCCAGGTCATGCCCCGCTCCGTGCGCGCCCGCTGGGCCCAGCGTTCCAGCAGGGCCACGGCAGCCCGGCACTCCTCCCGGGTCGGCTCGCGGACCAGGTGATGCTTGCTGTAGGTCGTCAGTCCCACCGGCACAACGGACACATTGAGTACCGCCGGGCCAAAGCCATACAGGTCCGTGAGGGTCCGTTCCAGCACCACTCCATCGTTGACCCCCGGGGACATCACGACCTGGGTATGAAAGACGATGCCGTGGGCCGCAAACCCGCGCAGTTGTTCCACGATATCGGGGGCGAGCGGATTGCGGAGCAGCCACCGCCGCGTGACCGGATCGGTCGCGTGCACCGAGACGTACAGCGGCGAGAGCCGCATCTCGATGATCCGCTCTACGTCGCGCGGCTTGAGGTTGGTCAGGGTGGCGAAGTTGCCGTACTTGAACGAGAGCCGGTAGTCGTCGTCCCGAATGTAGAGCGCCTCGCGGAGCCCCTCGGGGAGGCCGTCCACAAAACAGAAATCGCAGCGATTGGCGCAGCGGCGAATCCGGGGCGGCTCCACGGAAACACCCATGGGCAGGTCCTCGGGGCGCTCGATATCGAACTCGACCTCTTCCCCGCCCGGCTGCCGGACGTGCAGCAGGAACTGCTCATCCGCAGTGAGAAACTCCCAATCCAGGAAGTCCTCGATATCCCGGCCGTTGACCGAAACCAACTCGGTGCCGACCTGGAGACCCAGTTCCGCGCCGAGCGAATCGGTGGCGACGTTGGTGACCTTGAGCATGACGGGGGGGAATATACCCGGCTGACGTGCGAAGGGCCGGGATCCATGGGATCCCGGCCCTCGGTGGGGGCTCAACTCCTCCTCGGCCTAATAGCAGGCCGGCACGCCCTCCTGGGTGACCGCCGGGTTCGGTGAGTTGGCGACCGGGCCAACGAACATCCCGCAGGTGGCGATGGCGCCGATGATGATCGGATTGGTGATCTGGGCAGAGTATCCGTTGATGCTGATGTAGGTGATCACCAGGACGTTGCCGGCGGACGGAGTGAGCGTCACGCTGCCGGCGCCACCACCGCCCGGGATCTGGGCCCCCGGGGTGATGTTCCCGGCGTAGTCGGAATTGTCGAAGTAGAAGCTCTCCTGGACCGTGACCAGATTCCGGAGATCGGACTTCATCGAGGCGAGCACTGCCTTTTCCTTGGTGTTGGCGAACTTCGGGATGGCAATGGCGGCGAGGATGCCGATGATCACCACCACGATCAGCAATTCGATGAGCGTGAAGCCCTTGTTTGACATACCGACCCCCAGCGGAAGGGCGCCCCTGACCGTAGCGATGGCCGGGGGCCGACTCCAAACGAACTAGCAATGCATATGCCAGCCCAGGACAGGAATCGTAAGTCGTTACACAGTATGAAGTTGACAGCGGAGCAGCAGCCTGGTTCCGGTCAAGGTTTCAGGCCCGGGCGGTGCTTCCTGCAAGAGAAAAGCGCGCCGGCCCCAAGGATCGGCGCGCCTGTCTCCTATTTCTTGTGGCTCAGGCTGTAGACGTAGGCGGCCACCGCCTTCACGTCGTCGTCGGAGATGCTCGACCCGCCCTTCGGGGGCATGGGCACCCCGCTCTTGGCCTCTTCCTTGGGCACACCCTTCATGATCTGGGCCACGATCTCTGGATACGTACCTTTGCTGTGCAGCCACACGTCATCGGCCAGGCTTGGTCCCACCAGGCCTTTCCCCTCCTGGCCGTGGCAGGCGAAGCAGAGACCCTGCTTGGCGTAGATCTCTTTTCCTTTATCCACGATTTCCTGAGTCACTCCTTCGGGGAGCGCCTGGGCATTGGTACTGGCGGCCCCAAGGACGCTGAGGGCCGTGAGCACGGCGGCTGGACGGATGATACGGCGCATCGCTGGATCCACTCCTGAGATCTATGAAGTGCGGAAGAGAACGCTCGTTGAACGAGCACTAAGGACAAGAAAACGTATGGGCAACTTCCAGACCACCATTCTCAGGCTTGCTACTGGCGGAGTGTCGTTCGGTAACGCGTTTGACGTCAATGACTTGTGACAAGACGCGTGCCGGTGCCCGCCGCCTTGGGGGCGAGGAGTGTCCTCCAGCAGAACACCTCGGCTCCAAAGTGGAGACGCGGAGCAGCCGCGGCAAGCCTCGGGAGCCTGTTCCTGGAAGCGGCCCGGCGCCGGGCTCCCGTAGGGCCAGGCGCCGAGGCGTGCTGCATTCGGGTGGGTGCGAGAGCGGGCGACCGGACTCGAACCGGCGACGTCCAGCTTGGGAAGCTGGCATTCTACCAACTGAATTACGCCCGCGTAGCGCCCGATAATGTGCCCGGACGCGCCGCGGCTTGTCAATGGCCTCGGTCTACACCGGGGCGATGTCGCAGTACACCTTGATGGCGTCGCGCGCCGTGGTCAGCGTGCGGAACAGCTCCTCGACGTTCTCGATTCCCTTGACTGGGTGGGTCAGTAGCCGCTCCATCCACCCGGCAAACTGTGCCTCACACTGGGCCATGTCCTTGACCCCGGTCTCGAAGTACTCCCGGTTGGCGTTCACGGTGCCCACCATGACCTTGTTGCCGAGCACGAATTGCAGGTTGATCCGATCGGCGGGGATTTCGATGCGGTTGTCTCCCCCGGTCACGCTGGACAGGACCAGGACGCCGTTCTTGCCCAGCACCTGCATGCTCTCGAACACCACGAAGGAGTTGCCGGTGGCCTCGAACATGATGTCCCACGGCCCGAACTCCTTGGCTGCTTCCGGAATCGGGGTGTCCTTGGTGGAGATGTATCGCGCGCCGATGGCCTCCAGCAGCTCCGCGTTGCGGTACGGCTTCTGGCGCAGCCCGAACACCGTCACGTCGAGCCCGCGCAGGCGAAGGGCCATCGCCGCCAGCAGGCCTATCGTCCCGGCGCCCATCACCGCGGCCCGGCGCGGGTGCCAGACCCGGAGCCGCCGCTGGATTTCGTACGCCTGGGCAATGCCCTTCTCCACCACGGTCAGCGGCTCGAGCAGGACCCCGATCTCGCGCAGTCCGGACGGGACCTTCACCACGAACTCGACATCCTCCACGTAGTACTCGGCCAGGTAGCCGTGCCGGAGGTTGATGCCCCGCTCGAAGTAGGTCTCATCGGTGGTCATGTCGTTGGTGCCGATGATGTCATAGAGGCTCGTGCCGGGCCGGCGCACCGTTGCCACGACGTAATCGCCAACGGCCAGTTCGGTGACCTCGGGGCCCACCGCTTCCACGCGACCGAATCCTTCGTGCCCGATGATCAGGTAGTCATCGCCCGGGGGTGCCTGGCCGTACTCCGCCGCGTTGATCTCCTTGTCGGTGCCATCCACCCCGACCCGGAGCACCCGGACCAGCACGCCCCGTCCATTGGGGATCTCGTTGAGCTGGGGTCGGGGGACCTGCCGCAGATGGGCGGTGCCAGGCTGCCCAGGCAGCACGGCGATGGCGCGCATGGTGGCGGTCGAGGGGACGAAGGACGACGCGCTCTTGGGGGTCGCCATGGTCTTCATGCGGAGATCCTGAGGCTGACGTGGGCCGGCTCGGTTACGGACCGGCTGAAGACGCCGGAATGTCTCTGTTCAACGTTGGCATCAAAGCGCTGGATCGGGGTGCGCAGCCATTTCCCGACTTCCTGGAGGAACCTGGCGGCGCGGGGCCCGTGGCCCTGCCCCCGCATGGCCGGCTCGAAATAGAGCCCGGAGACATGGGCCCGGGGCTCGCCGCCGGCCCCCCGGGAGAAGCCCAGGACCAGGTAGCCTACGGGCCGGTTCCCGATCTCGACCATCCAGCAGTGGCCCACCCGGGAGTCCTCCAGCAGGGGACGCAGGCCCGACTCAATCACCCGGCCGCTTGCCGGGCGCCGGTCCGCGGCGTGCCACGCCACGATCTGGGCCGTGGCGCTCTCGAGATCCTCGGGTGTCAGAAGCCGGTACATGGTGGCCATGGCGCCTCCCTGCTCACGGGGCGACGAGGTGAACGGCGTGTCCATCGGGGTCACGGAGCAGAACGCCCACGGTGTCCGAAGGGTTCCGGACCGCCGGCCGAGACAGCCGGCTGGCCCCCGCGGCGCCGGCCCGGGCGGCCAGTGACTCCGGCTCCTGCACCGCCAGGGTGGTCTCCCAATGAATCAGATCGTTGCCACGCGTGTCTGACGGAAACGGCCGGCCGTCCTGGGGGTGGAGATACTCGAGAAACTCCACCCCAGGGCACTGTGGGGCGCGCAGGGTGGTGATCCGCAGGTGGGCGTCCTCCACGTTGTTGAGGTGCGCCTGCTCGGTGCCGAAGTTCTCGCTGCCTCCCGCGACGGCCAGCCCGAGCAGGTCGCGGTAGAACGCCAGGCTGCGTTCGGTGTTCCCCACCACGATGGCGGTATGATCGATGCCCAGGAACAGGCGATCCGTCGCGTGCCAGCGGGCTTCGCCCTTGTCGGGCGGAAACTGCAGAACCTCCAGCGCGTGGCCGTCCGGGTCCCTGAAGTAGAAGGCCCGGATGCCCGCGGCCCCCGGGATGGACTTGGGCAGGGTCTGCGGACCGGTGGAGGCGTGACGCACTCCGTGGGACCGCAGGACCCGGTAGGCACTGTCCATGTCACTGGTGATGATCGCAATGTGCTGGAACCAGCGGTCGTTGCTGCGGCTGTCGGCCGGGACGGGCCGTCCCTGGGAGGTGGCGGCGAGAAACTCGATCAGCTGCAGCCGCTCCGCGCCGAGCCGAAGGGTGACCCGCCGAAGCCGGACGCCGAACACGCCGGCGAGTCGCTCCCATTCCGGGCCGGCGACTTCGTCCTCCCGCTCGATCGCGAAGCCCAGGATGCCGGTATAGAACGCCAGCGACCGGTCCATGTCGGCGACGGTCACCCCGATCTTCCGCACCGCCAGGGGCCTGGACGGTCCCGATCCCGCCGCGGTCTCGGTGCCGACGCCGGCGCCGCAGCACGGGTAGGCCTGGGCCGGGAGCCTCGAGGGAGCTGCCGCCCAGGTGCCGGCCAGGAGCAAGCCGAACCACAGGTGGGAGACAGGCAGCACCCACCCGACGACGCGCCACGCCAGCCGGTGAATCGTGCCGGTCATGACAGCCGCTCCAGCAAGTGGTCGCCCACCCGAAGGGCATTGGCCATGATGGTCAGCGCCGGGTTTCGGCGGCCCCGCCCCGCTCCAGATGCACTCGCGTGACCTCACGCCCCGAGGCGCCGGTCTCGAGTCGGGTCACCTTGGCGTCGGTCATGAGTTCGAGATTGGGATGATCCCGAAGCGCGGGGTCCACGCAGATGACCTGGGCGTCGGCCTTGGCATTGACCAGGCAGGGATGCCCGTCGCAGGTGGCGCACCGGACGCAGAGACTCTGGCGCGGATTATCCTCGTCGAGCTGAATCCCGATGGGGACGTGGAACGGGCGATAGCCGCGCCGGGTCAGGTCGTCGTGGAGCTGCTGGATCCGGGGTTCGTGGGACACCTTCTTGAACCGGTACGGCGCGGAACTCCAGGGCTCCGAGGGGTCGGCCCCGCGCTCGCCGTGGACGTGGTACAGGTGCTCGGCCTGGGCGTAGTACGGTTCAAACTCGGCGTAGCCGACCGGCCAGGCCGGGGAGATCCCCCCGTGGTGGCGCAGCTCGCCGAAGTCCTTTTCGCGCAGCCGAAACAGCGCCGCACCGTAGAATTTCGTGTTCCCGCCCACCCAGTAGTTGGTGTGCGGATGGAGCGGCTTGCCGTCGCCGTCCTTCCACATCTCCTTGGTCTGGTAGCGGCCTTCCACGTTTACTGCCCGGGTGCTCCAGTTGTCGGGCTCGCGGGGGACGTAGCCACCGCGCTCGATGAGCAGGATCCGCTTGCCCGACGGGGCCAGCTTCCAGGCGAGCGTTCCGCCACCGGCGCCGGACCCGATGATGATCACGTCATAGTGGTTCATGGTCAGCTCGCTCTCGGGATGCGCCAGTGATGCAGCTCGGGGGAAATGCCCCGGCGGGGGCTCAGGCCTCCCTCGGGGCGGACGATGTAGGTCTCCCACCGCGGACCGCGGCGGACATAGATGGTCCGGCCGGCCAGGGCTGCGTGATCCAGCAGGGTGTCGGGCATATCGTTGGGCATTGGTGCCTCCTTGCGGGCCTAAACGCCGGAGCCGGAAGGAGGGTTCCCGAGCGTCGCCCTGGGGAGGGCCCCCAGGGCCCGCCACGACCGGCAGTTCCGAGCCCGTGGATCTACTCCAGGGGTGACAGGGCTCGAAGCGGCGAGGCGGCCCACCCTCCGGGCCGCTTCACCACCTTCGGGCTTCTCGATCGGGTCAGCGGGCCGCGGCCTGCAGCGGCCCGAATGGGGTAAAACCGTCGGCGTTCAGCCGGACCCGGTAGAGGCCGGTGGACGCCGTGATGTACAGCGACCGGAAATCGGAGTCGCCCCAGGCGAAGTTGGCCACATGCTCCGGCAGGCGGATGGTGCCGAGATGGGCGCCGGCGGAGTTCAGGATGTAGATCCCCGACGGCCCGGCCGCGTACACGTTGCCGGCGCGGTCTACCTTGAGGCCGTCCCAGCAGTCGTCGCCGGGCTCGGTCATGGTGATATCGAAGAACACTCGGCCGTTGGCCAGGGTACCGTCCGCGCGAACGTCGTAGGCCCTGATGACCTTCTTGGCCGGATCCCAGTTGGACACGTACAGGGTGCGCTCGTCGGGTGAGAACGCGATGCCGTTGGGACCCTGCAGGTCGGTCGACACCAGCGACACCACGCCGTCGCGCACCATGTAGACGCCGCTGAAGGGCAGCTCCTTGCCGGGGTCTGAATAGACCTTGGGCAGGCCGAACGGCGGATCGGTGAAGTACAGCGCCCCATCCGACCGATACACCAGGTCATTGGGGCTGTTGAGGCGCTTCCCCTGGTATCGGTCGGCCAGCACGGTGACGGCACCGGTGCGCTCCACCCGGATCACCCGGCGGTTGCCGTGCTGATGGATGGTGACCCGCTGCTCCTTGTCGAGCGCCAGGCCATTGGACCCCGGCTGGTGGTAGGCGCCGATATCCGGTCCGGCATACCCGCTCTTGGTGCGGTAGATGGAGACCTCGCCATCGGTAGTCCACCGATAGATGGCGTTGCTGTTGGGATCGCTGAAGAGGAGGTATTGCCCCTCCGGCACCCACGCCGGACCCTCGGTGAACCGGAAGCCGCCTGCCAGCTTTTCCACCACCGCATCCGCCGGTACGATGGCGTTCACCGACGGATTGAGTCGGAGCACATCTTCGTTGGTGCGGGTCGCCACCTGGGCCTGGTCGGGCCGGTAGAAGTCGAGCGTGGCAGACCGAACCCAGATGAAATTGGCCGGCGGATTGGAGAGCGGCCCGTTGGCCACCAGCACCGCCAGCTGGAAACGCTGGCCGGGACGGGCATTCCGGCTCAGGACCACCCGATTGGGGGCGTTGAAGCCCCGGACCAGCGCGCCACCGGTCTGCCCCAGCACCAGCGGCAGCTTGCCGTCGACCCACACTTCGGCGTAGTCGTCGGCGACCAAAGCTCGAACACCAGCGTCGTGCCGGTGGGGTCCATCCCGCCGACCTTGTCCGGCACGGTCACGCCGATGCGGTACCAGACGAAGGAGACCCGCCCCTTGCCGCGACGCGCCTCGAGGGCGCCCGGAGCGATGGCCTCCCAGCCGCTGTCATCGAACTCGGCCGGACCGGCGTGGGGTTCGAGGTCCAGGGTCCGAATCGGCGCCCCGGAGGCGCGGAGGTCGGGCCCGGGTGCCCGGTGATCCACCTCGATGAGGGGCGCGGTCGCGGTCTTCCACTGGCCCCCCACCGCGGCGACGCCGGCGTCGGTGGACAGGTCGAGAATGGCGGCCGGCAGGCCCGTCGGCACGTCGGCGGTCACCTGCGCAATCGCAGGAGCGCCCGCCAGCACCAGGCTGGCCAAGAGCGAGATGGTAGCGCGCATGGGTCCGGGCCTCACTTGACCTTGACGACGTAGTACGTGAAGCTGCCCCGCACATCCTTGAACCAGTGCGGCGTGCCGTTGGGCACGGTGATGACGTCGCCCTTGGCCAGCCGGCGGGTCTCGCCGCCGTCGACGGTATCGCCCCGGATCTCGTTGGTCTCGACGGTCTTGGGGTTGACCACCGTTCCGCCGGTGACAAACGTGGCGGCGCCGTCCTGGACGTAGATCACGTCGGTGTCGAGGACATGCACCTCGGCCTGCCCCGCCTTGTCGCGGCGGCTGGCGTTCACCATGTAATTGCGGCCCTGCCAGTCGACCAGCGCGCTGCCGCGGGCAAAGGCCTGCTGGACTTCCTCACGCGAGAAGTAGTGCACGTCCGTCTTGCCGGCCTGCGCCTGGCGCATCTGGGCTCCGACGGCAGCCGCGCCAGCCATGGCCAGCTCCTCGTCTTCCGCGGCGCTGGCCGCGCCGCTCACGCCGACGCCACCGACCACTTCGCCATCCACCACGATGGGGACGCCACCCTGAAGCGGCGTGAAGTCGTTCACCGCCAGCATGGGGGTGCGGCCGTTGCGGATGATGTCCTCAAAGACCTTGGTCGGCTTCTTGAACAGGACGGCCGTGCGCGCCTTGCCGATGGAGATGTTGGCGCCGGCGGCGAAGGTGCCGTCCAGCCGCTCCACGGCGATCAGGTTGCCGCCGTCATCCACTACGGCAATGACGCCGGTGCCCGCCTTGGTCCGGGCATAGGCGCTGGCGGCCGCGATCACGTTGCGGGCACCTTCGAGTGTCAGGGTACGCTTCTGGGCGACCTGCGCCTGGGCCTGGGGCGCCAGGAGAGCGAGCAGCGCGATCGCGCTCAGCGGGGATCGGAGATTCATGGGACTCCTCGAGACAGAAACGGAACTGCCCGGAAGCCACTGCGTGACGCAATGGCTCCCGGGCCGCCCTGGTTACTTGACGATGGTGTCGAAAGAGGTCTCGCCCAGCAGTGCCTCGGCCCAGGCGCACCAGATCTGCACCTTGGCCACGTCCTTCACGTACGCCGGCAGCACGATCTCCTGGTTGTACTTGTCGCCCTTGATCACCAGGCGGTTCAGCAGGAAGGCGTTGCCCTTCGAGTCCACGATCTGCCAATGCGGCGCCGGGGTATCCGGCACCTTGAAATCATCGGAGAGCCGGAGGGTGATCTTCCCGCCGTCCACCGTGGCCGTCACGGTCCCGACGTTGGCCTTGCCACCCATGAACTGCTTGCTGGTCCAGGTCTTGACCGGCATGGCGGCCGCGGTGGTGACGGCCACGAGCGTAACGAGAAGAGTGAGAGCCTTCGCAAACCCGCGCATTCCTGCCTCCATGACTGGGAGTCTGGCGGCTCGCCCCATGCGAACCGCACGGAGGCTGTAATGCCTGACAACCCGCGGAGGTTCCCGGTGCTGCGCTAGCGATGCCCGCAGAAGATGCAGTGGACCCGGCGGTCGTGGATCATCTTGGCGCACAGGGTGCGCCGGGTGCCATGAAGCCGGAGGAACCCGGTCACGGCCAGCTGTCCGCCGATCACCGGGGCGATGAAATACAGCCACAGCGCCGGTGCATGGCCGGACCACACCGCCGACGCCACCGTCCTGGCCGGGTTCATGCTCATGCCCGACAGCGGGGCTTCCACGGAGATGAAGAGCGCCACCAGGGCGCCGGCCACCAGGCCGGTGGCGCGCGCCAGCCCCGGCGCGGAGGCCACGTGCAGCACGATGAAAACCAGCAAAAAGGTGATGCCCAGCTCCGCCGTAAACGCCACCGCGATCCCCTGGGGACCTGGAACGGTGACCACGTAGTCCACCGCCGGATTGGCCAGCCAGTCGCCCAGCATCCAGACCGACAACCCCGTCCCCAGCGCACCGCCGACAAACTGGGCCACGATGTAGGCCACGGCGTCCGGCCTGGTGACTCGCCCCAGCCGGTAGAACGCCAGCGTCACGGCGGGGTTGAGGTGCGCGCCGGACCGCTTTCCCCAGGGGGCGTGGATATTCCCGACGGCGGTCAGCCCCATGATCAGTCCCATCAACGCGAGGCGCAGCATCGGACTGGGAATGTGCTGCGGACCCGCGGCCGCGGGATGGAAGAGCAGCACCCCGAACACGCAAGCCGACAGCATGAACAGCCCCAGCCCGAGCGCCTCGGAGAGGTACTCGGGCCAGTGATCCCGCAGCAGCGCCGTGACGGCCATGGCTCAACTCGCCGCGCGAAGGGTGTCCGGCTGGGCCGCCGGCATGGCCAACACCGTGGACGCCGGGCCGCCGGTGCGACTGGTCTGGATCTCCACCAGGTCCTTCGAGAAGACCAGGTCCAGGCCCCAGTCGAGGGCCACGCGCACCTTGCGTTCCAGCCGCGGCAACTTGGCCAGATAGATGGCCCGCCACAGCAGCCAGGCGATGAATCCCGAGAACCGGAACCCCAGGATCTGCGCCACACCGGTGCGCCGCCCGATGGCGGCCAGCTGGCCCAGGCCGGGAAACCGGAACGGCCGCCCGCTGCGGCCCTGCACGCCGGCGATGATGTTGTCCGCCGCCGTGCGCGCCTCACGGATCGCATGCTGGGCCGTGGGCGGAAAGGCCCGGCCGGTGGCCGGGTCGGGGATGGCGGCGCAGTCTCCCAGCGCCCACACGCCCGGCCACTCCACCACGGCCATCTGCTCGGTCACCTTGAGCCGGCCCTCCTCCCGGGGACAGGCCAGGGAGGCCAGGACCGGGTGCGTGGCCGTGCCGGCGGTCCACACCAGGGTGCTGACATTCAGGGTCGTGCCGTCGCTGAGGGTGACCAGATTTCCCGATACGCCCGTCACCTTGAGTCCGGTCCGGACTTCTACGCCCCGCTTCGCCAGGACCCGCCCGGCGTAGGCGCCGAGCTTCGGGTCCAGCTCGGGCAGGATCACCGCGCCGGGATGGACGAGGACCATCCGAACGTCTGAGGGCCTGAGGTGCGGGTAGAACCGCAGCGCCTCGTGCACGAAGTCATGCAGCGCCGCGATCGTCTCGACGCCGGCAAAGCCCCCGCCCGCCACCAGGAAGGTGAGCAGTCCGTGCCGGTTGGCCGCGACGCATTCGAAGTCGGCGGTCTCGAGTTGCTGGATGGTGTGATTGCGCAGGGCGATGGCGTCGCCCAGCGACTTCATGGTGAAGGCCCGTTCGGCCAGCCCCGGCAAGCCGAAGAAGTTGGTCACGCTCCCCAGCGCCAGCACCAGGTGGTCGTAGCCCAGCTGGTGTTCATGATCTCCATCCACATGCCGGACGGTCACCTGCCGCGCATCCAGGTTGATGCGCTGCACAGTCCCGTTGAAGAACACGCCGGCCCGGAGCAGCTTCCGGATCGGGTTGACGATGTGGGTCACGTCGAGGTCGCTCGCGGCGACCTCATGCAGCATCGGTGTGAACAGGAGGTGGTTCTCCCGGTTCACCAGCGTCAGCTCCAGCGGCACGCCCTTGGGCCAGCGGCGCTGCAGGTGGAGCGCCGTGTAGACCCCGGCGAATCCGCCGCCGAGAATGAGGACGCGGACCGGTGTCATGAGGCACTCCCCGCCTTGGCCCGCCGCCGCGTGGAGGCCTTGGCCTTGGCCTTGGCCTCGACCTCCGTGGCCCGCATCAGGCGCAGCAGCTCTCCCACCGACCAGGCCTGGAAGGGACAGCCACGCGGAGTGTGCGGTGCATCCGCGTCGGCGATTTCAGAGACGTGCCCCAGGCCCGCCTCATTCAGGTGCGCCATCAGCGGGGCCACGAACCGGGCACGGGCTTCGGCCTTGGCTTCGGGCGTGCTCCCGCGCACTCGGATCCAGGCCTCCACGAACGGCCCGGCCAGCCACGGCCAGACGGTCCCCTGGTGGTAGGCGCCGTCCCGCTCCAGGGGACCGCCTTCGTACCGGGGGGTGTAGCCGGGCTCGCCGGGCGCCAGGCTCCGCAGCCCAAGCGGAGTCCAGAGGCGGGCCTCCACCAGGTCCACGACCTGCCGGGCGCGCGGCCCTTCCAGCACCGGGAACGGCAGCCCGCCGATGGCGAAGATCTGGTTGGGCCGGCAGGCACGGTCGGTCTCGCCCGCCCGATGGCCGTTGTCCACCACATCCACGAGATAGCCGCGCTCCTCATCCCAGAACTTCTCCCGGAACGAAGCGGTGGCCCGGCCATGCATGCGAGCCCATCGGTCGTCGCGCGCAGCGCCGATGCGCAGCGCGTTGATCCAGAGGGCCTGGATCTCCACCGGCTTGCCGATACGCGGAGTCACCACCCAGTCACCCACCTTGGCGTCCATCCAGGTCAGCTGCACGCCGGGCACGCCGGCCCGCAGCAACCCATCGGTATCCGCCATGATGTTGTAGCGCGTCCCGCGGGCGAAGCCGTCCAGGATGGCATCCACCGCGGCCAGCAGCCGTTCCCGCTCAGCCGCCGGCAGCCGGCGGCGCAGCAGGGCGCCCTGCTCCAGGAACTCATGGACCGCGATCACATACCAGAGGGCGGCGTCGACGGCATTGAACTCCGGAGCATCCCCCGCCTCGACGAATCGGTTGGGAAGCATGCCTTCGGACACCGCTCCCGCCCACTCGGTGACGATGGCCCGCGCGTCGTCCCAGCGGTCGGCCGCCAGGCACAGGCCCCGGATGGCGATGAACGTGTCCCGGCCCCAATCGGTAAACCACGGGTACCCCGCGATCACCGTCATGCCCTTGCCCCGGCGCACCAGGTAGGCGTCGGCGGCACGTTCGAGCGGTCCCCCCAGTTCCCTGCGGCGCTTGAGTTCGGCCTGCGCCAGCCGGCCAGCGGTCACCCGCGCCGTGGACCGGCCGAGGTCCGCCGTGCCGGCGAGCCCATCGGCGGCGATCAGCCAGACCGCCTCCCCATCGCCGAGCTGCCAGGTGAGGACCCCGGGCGAGGCCAGGTCTTCGGTGGCGTCGAATCCTCGGGCCCGCTCCTCCTCGAGCAGGAAGTTGCGATACCACAGGGGGTCGTCCCGATAGGTCGCGTTGGTCAGTGAGGTGATGGCCGGCAGCGAGGCATAGGGATGCCAGCTGAGCCGCTCCCCACTCACCTCGGCGGCCATGCGGAAATCGCCGTTCTCGTGATGGATGGAGTGCGAGTCCCGCATCGCCAGGAAGGGCCGGACGGTCAGTTCGCCCGCGCCCGTGCTCAAGCGCCAGCGGAGACAGACCATCGCCCGATCGCGCGGCAGAAACAGCTCCTGGGTGACCTCCCGGCCGTCGGGGAGCCGCCAGGTCCAGGTGGGCCAGGGCTCGGCGCTGAATCCGACCAGGTGAGACACGCCGTCCGGAGGGGTCACACCAGGAGCGTAGCGGTGGGCCGAGAGGGCAATCTCCCCCATCCCCGTCGAGAGGCGTGCCTCCACCCCGGCCAGCATCACCGCCCGGCCGCTGGGCGGCTGCACCGCCGGGATGAAGAGCCCGTGATAGCGCCGGCTCCGCCAGCCCCCGACGGTTCCGCTGGCGAACCCGCCCAGGCCGTCGGTCTCCAGCCACTCGTTGTTGAGCTGGGAAGGCGAGAGTGTGTTCATGCGACCTCCACTGGCGCGGCGGCCCGCTGCGCCTCGCGCGCGCCGAGGTCCAGCATGTGGCCGGTCATGGGGCAGCGGCGCGGCTGGAGCAGTTTGGCCACGAGTCCCGTCCACCCGGTCTGGTGTGAAGCTCCCACGCCGCGCCCGGTGTCCCCGTGGAAATACTCATGGAACAGCGGATAGTCCCGGAACTGCGGGTCCTCGTGCTGCTTGGGATGGGCGGCCAGGGCCGGCCGGCGTCCCGTCGCGTCCTTGAGGAACAGGCGGCAGAGCCGGCTCGACAGCTCATCGGCGACCTGTTCCAGGGTCAGCTGGCTCCCGGACCCCACCGGGCATTCGACCGTGAAGCGGTCCCCGTAATAGTGGGCGAACTTCTGCAGCGACTCGACCAGCAGATAGTTCACCGGAAACCAGATCGGGCCGCGCCAGTTCGAATTCCCGCCGAACAGGCCGGAGTCCGACTCCGCCGGCTGGTACCGCACACTCAGCTGGCTGCCCATCACGTCGAAGACGTACGGCTGATCGGCGTGATGGCGCGACAGGGCCCGGATCCCGTGCGGGGCCAGGAACTCGCCCTCGTCCAGCATCCGCTTGAGCAGGCGACCCATGCGATGGCCGCGCAGAAGCGACAACAGTCGTCGTGACCCGGCCCCGGGCTCGTCCCAGCGGCTGACCAGCTCGGCCAGCTCGGGGCGGTACTTCAAGTACCACTGGAGGCGCCGGCTGAACTCCGGCAGTCGTTTCAGCAGGTCCTCATCCAGCACTTCAACCGCGAAGAGCGGGATGAGCCCCACCATGGAGCGGACCCGGAGCGGCGTGAGCCGCATGTCCGGCGTGTGCAGCACGTCGTAGAAGAACTGGTCGGTATCGTCCCAGAGCCCGACGCCTTCGTCGCCCAGGTTGGTCATCGCATGGGCGATGTGCAGGAAGTGCTCGAAGAACTTGGTCGCGATGTCCTCGTAGACTTTGTTATGAAGCGCCAGCTCGAGGGCGATCCGCATCAGGTTGAGGCTGTACATCGCCATCCAGGCGGTGCCGTCGGCCTGGTTGATGAATCCCCCGGTGGGCAGCGGCGCGCTCCGGTCGAAGACCCCGATATTGTCGAGACCAAGGAATCCGCCCTGGAAGACGTTGAGTCCCTGGGTGTCCTTGCGGTTCACCCACCAGGTGAAGTTCAGCATGAGCTTGTGGAACACCCGTTCCAGGAACTCGAGGTCCCCCTGGTCGCCACGCCGCTTCCGGTCCATCTGGAACACCCGCCACGCCGCCCAGGCATGGACCGGCGGGTTCACGTCGCCGAAGGCCCATTTGTAGGCCGGGAGCTGGCCGTTGGGGTGCATGTACCACTCGCGGGTGAGCAGCAGCAGCTGCTCCTTGGCGAAGTCGGCGTCCACCAGGGCCAGCGGGATGCAGTGGAACGCGAGGTCCCACGCCGCATACCAGGGGTACTCCCAGGCATCCGGCATCGAGAGGATGTCGGCGTTGTTGAGGTGGCTCCATTCATGATTCCGGCCGTGACGGCGCTCGGCCGGCGGTGCCGGCTGAGCCGGGTCCCCTTCCAGCCACGCCGGGATGTCAAAGTAGAAAAACTGCTTGCTCCACAGCATGCCGGCGAGCGCCTGCCGCTGGACCAGGCGGGCATCGGGATCGTTCATGTCCCGCTGGAGGTCGCCGTAGAACGCGTCCGCCTCCCGCCGCCGGGTGGCCATCAGGGCATCGAAGCCGGCAAAGGGGTCGGTGGGGAGCGTAGCGGCCAGGCGGGTCCGGACCATGACGGTGGCGCCCGGTGCGACCGAGAGCACCACGTGGGCAGCCGACTTGGTCCCCCGCCCCGATATGGCCAGGGCGCCGCTCCGGTTCTCGATGATCGCCTCATGAAAGGCGTCCTTGAAGGGACCGGGCTGGTCCGCGCCATAGAGCCGGCGGGTGTTGGTGTCGTTCTCGGTGAACAGCATCCCGGGTTGGCCCTCGACCGCCCAGGCCATCGGGGGCATTTCCGGGTGCTCGACCGCCACGCCGCCCTCCGGCCGCTGCCGGAGCGCCGGCCGCGGGGCGCCGTCCTGCCAGCTCCAGGTGTTGCGGAACCAGAGCTGGGGCAGGACGTGGATCGTCGCCGCCTCGGGTCCATGGTTGGTGATGGTGATCCGCTGCAGGATGTCGTCCGCGGCGGCCTTGGCATACTCCATCACCACGTCGAAATAGCGGTCCTGGTCAAAGGCCCCGGTATCGAGCAGCTCGTACTCCGGCGCGCCGACGCCGCGACGACGATTCTCGTCCACCAGGTCCGCGTAGGGAAACGCCCGCTGGGGGTACTTGTACAGCATTCGGTTGTAGGCATGCGAGGGCGTGGCGTCCAGGTAGTAGTAGCACTCCTTGACGTCTTCGCCGTGGTTGCCCTCGCCGTTGGTGAGGCCGAAAAGCCGTTCCTTCAGGATGGGATCGTGCCCGTTCCAGAGGGCCAGCCCGAGGCAGAGGAGCTGCCGGTCATCCGAGAAGCCGGCCAAGCCGTCTTCGCCCCAGCGGTAGGCGCGACTGCGGGCATGGTCGTGGGGGAAGTAGTCCCAGGCGGCACCGCCGGCGCTGTAGTCCTCCCGCACCGTGCCCCACTGCCGCTCGGACAGATAGGGTCCCCACCGCCGCCACTGTCCCCGCCCTTCACGTTCCTCCCGGAGCCGCCTCGCCTCTGCCGTCTCGGCCATCACACCCTCCACTGGCTGTCGCTGGATATGTCGCCCTGGATCTCCAGGGCAATGAGCGCCCGGATTCGTTCACGGAGTGCCGGCGGTGCCTGGACCGCCTGCAATCGCGCCCGGATGAGGCCGTCGAGCGTCGGCGCCGGCTCCGTGCGGTTGTTGTCCGACTGTTCCATTGGTATCCCTCGCACCAGGCATGCCGCGCCCCGTGCGCCGAGTCCTGCCCAGCCGCGGGGTATAAGGTCTGACGCGCCGGGATGGTTCCCTGTATGTTATCCGTCCCTTTCCCAGGACAGGGCCATGATCGAGGTCAGGCACCACGGTACCGGTGAGGTTCTCCTCCGCCACGAGGGAGACACCCTGGCCGGGGCGGACCTGTCCGGTCGTGTGCTTGCATACGCTGACTTGAGCGGACTGGATCTGTCGGGGGCGAGCTTCTCCGGGGCGACCCTCACCGAGGCTCAGATGCTCGGCGTGACCCTGGACAGCACCGTATTCCGCAAGGCAAACCTCTCGCGGGCGGCGTTCAAGTTGACCGATGCCAAAGCGGGCGGTGCCGATTTTTCGGATGCTACCCTTCCTCGGGCCGATTTTTCCCACACCAACCTCGGGGGTTGCCGGTTCACCGGGGCAGATCTGACCGGCGCGGAGTTCAGTCACGCGGGCTGCGAGGAGACCCAGTTCCAGGGTGCCAATCTGTCTGGCGCCTGCTTCCGGCGGACCCGTCTGGTAGGTGCCGTGCTGACCCACGCGGACCTGAACTGGGCGGTGTTGTACGAGGCGGAACTGGCGGGAACGCGATTCGATCGTGCCATCTTCGGGCGGACGGTGCTGGCGGCGTGTCCTTCGCTCCATCGGGCGCTCGGCCTCGAGGACGCGAGCCACATCAGCCCCTCATCCCTGGACCTCTCGACCCTGCTGGCGGGCCCCCTGCCCGCTGACTTCCTGGAAGGGATCGGGGCCGCCGAGGCGCTGGTTGCTCTGCGGCGGAACGGGGTCCCTCAGGAAGCCTGACCCTCTTCTCCGGCACTCGCCAGCCGGGCGAGGATGCCGGCTCGAAGAGCTGCGGGGATCTCGATTCGCTGCAGCTTGGCGCGCACCGAATCCACCACCTGCCGCTCAAAGCGATGCTCGCTGGCACAGGCGGCGCAGGTCTCGATGTGCTCCTCGACCAGCCGGATCTCCTCCGCCGAGAGTTCGCGGTCGAGGAAGTCATCGAGCCGGACAAAGACTTCCTCGCAGGTCAATCGATGTGGGCCATGCATGCTCACGCCTCGTCTTCAGTCTGAGGGCTCAATTCACCGATAATGCCGCGCTCGACTGCCACGCTCCAGAGCGCTTTCTGCAGCATCCGGCGTCCCCGGTGAAGCCGTGAGCGTACTGTACCAACCGGAACGTCGAGGACCTCAGCAATCTCCTGATACGAAAAATCCTGCAGGAAATACAGAGTGGCCACGACTCGGTATTCCTCCGGCAGCGCGTCGATGGCACCGCCGACCTGCTCCGAGTCCATCTTGGCCATCACCACAGCTGCCGGATCTTCGGTCCGGGCATGGAGGCCTGCGGCCGCAGTCTGGCAATACATGTAGAGTTCGGGAGAGTCTTCCAGCTCGAGCTGGGTGCCTTCCCTCTTCTTCTTCCGGTACTTGCTGTAGAAACAGTTGGTCAGGATGCGGAAGAACCAGGCCTTGAAGTTGGTCCCTTGTTCGAAGGTCTTGAACCCCCGGCATGCCAGGAGTGCCGACTCCTGGACCAGGTCCTCCGCGTCGGCCCGGTTCCGGGTCAGGTGCATGGCGGTGCCGAAGGCGCCGTTGAGGAGTGGGAGCAGCAGCGAATCGAGGTCGGTCGCCGCCATGCCCACCAGTTCGGTCGGTATCATGGCGTCAGGCCAGGCTCCCCGCGACCAGAGTCCGCAGCACCAGACAGTGCCATCCGCATTTCAACCGCCCTCCCAGTAGGGTGAGGCTGCCGCAAATCCGAGCGCCGGGGCAAGACCACCGGTTCCTGCTTCTCGGGGCCAACGCCGGGGCCGGCCGAAAGGTTCCCGGGTCAGCCCACGCAGGCCATCTCCGGTGGCCTGGCGGCCTCTTCCGGCTCCCAGGCCGGCTGATGGGGAGCCCGGGGCTGGGCCTGCTGTTCGAGGTGCTGAGCCACGTTCATATACGCCACAAACGCATCGTACGGCGTGGGATAGGGGCTGAAGTACTTGTGGACGTCACCGTCGGCGAACCACTTTGTACACATGTACTAGACGTGGTCGCTGGTGGTCAGCCGCCGCCACGTCTCCAGCGCCGCCGGATCGGCTGCGGTACGGGCCCGGGACCGGAGGCTGTAGAGCCGCTCATGGGCCGCGTACTGCAGGCGATTGCCCAGCCAGGCGCTGGTATCCCGCTCCACGTCCGCCCAGGACGTCGGGTGTGGGAAGGACAAGGTACCGACCGGCGCCCGCTCCGCCAGAGTCGATGGACTCACGAACCGGAGCCCGCGCCGGGCACAGGCGCCGGGCAGATGGGCCAGAAAATCGAAGATGCCGGTTTCGGCCCACTGATGCTCGCCAAAGGTCTCGTAGTCCACGTAAAGATGGACGCTGTCCCCCTCCGCCCCGGCAATCCACTCGGCGTACTTCTCCGCCGTGACCGGCCAGCCATCCCAGGACCGCTGGGAGAACCGAAACCCGACATCGTCGCTCAACCGGTAGTTGCGAGGCAGGAGCCTCAGGCCCGGGGCCATCTCCGCCTCATAGACGTGGTTGGCGGAGCGCCAACCCATCACCTTGTCCGCCCCCTCGACCATGGCGCCGGAGAAGCCCATGCCGGAGATAACCGGCGCCAGCCCGTCCCAGTAGATCAGCTCGGTGTTCCGGAACACCCGGGGCTCGACTCCAAAGACCTCTCGGATCATGCGCCGGTGCCGTACCACCTGCTCCCGGAACTCGCGCCCATCGGCCAGGGACGACAGGCTGTGATGGTAGGTCTCCCCCAGCAGTTCCACCCGCCCAGTCCCGACCAGGCGCTGGAAGCTTTCGAGCGTCTCGGGCGACCAGTGCCGCAGCTGCTCCACCAGGGTGCCGGTCAGGCTGAGCGCTACCTTGAAATCCGCGTCGGCCGTTTGGAGCAACCGCGCCAGGAGTTCGTTGGCCGGACGGTAGCACTTCTCCGCCACCCGCCGGATGATCCGGGCATTGAGCTCATCGTCGAAGGGCTCGGTCTCGGTACCGATGTCGAACAGGCGGAAACGCCGCAGCCGATAGGGCTGGTGCACCTGGGCGTAGAGGCAGATGTCAGGCATCAGACGGCTCCAACTGCAGGGGAAACGGCACGCCGATAGGCGCGGAGAGTGTGCCCGGCCGGCTCTTCCAGCCCGAAGCGCGGCCAGGCGATTTCTGACCGGCCGTTCCGGGACAGTTCGTCCCGCAGCACCGGGTAGCGCAGGATGGCCACGACCTTGTCGGTCATTTCGTCCAGGTCCCAGTGGTCCGCCTTGAAGGCGTTGGCCACGACCTCCGCCACCCCGGCGGTCCTGGGCACGATGCACGGAGTCCCGTGGCGGAGGCTTTCGAGGGCCACCAGCCCGAACGGTTCGCTGACGGACGGCATCACGCAGACGGCGGCGCTCTGATACAGCCGGACGACCTCGGCGCCGTGCACCGGACCGGCGAAGTGGGTCCGGGCGCTGATTCCCAGCTCTGCGGCGCGTTCCAGCATGGCGGGGAGGAGATCTCCGGTGCCAGCGACGACAAAGCGGGCTTCCGGCACCAGCCGGGTAATCCGTCCGGCAAGCTCGATGAAGTTGCCGGGCCCCTTCTGCCAGGTCACCCGGCCCAGGAACAGGACGAGCGGTGCGTACCCGCTCCCGGCGGTTGGTGAGGCGAGCCGCACCGGCATCACCGGGGTGTCGCTCGCATGCGCCTCCGAGTCCAGGCCCCAGTGGACCACGTCGATCTTGTCGGGGTCAATTCCCAGTCGGGCCACGCAGGTGCGCTTCAGGGCGTGGCTGTTGGCCACGATCCGGTCGGCGGCCTCCAGGCCGCGCCGCTCCCGTTCCACGATGATGGGGTTGGCGCCATCTCCGGCCCGGTCGAACTCGGTCGCATGGATGTGCGCCACCAGGGGCTTGCCGGAGATGCTCCGGGCCGCGATCCCGGCCTCGAACGTGATCCAGTCGTGGGTATCGATCACGTCGTGCGGCTCACGAGCGGCGATCTCTCCGGCCAGCGCGGCAAAGCGGGCCACCTCCTGGAAGAGGTCTGCCCCGTAGACGCCGGAACTGCCCCGGACGTGCCGCTCCATGCCGGCGAGGGCCTCTTCGTAGGCCGGGACGCCGCCGTAGGCCGGCCACGGTGAGGGGACCCGGTGGAGGGTGAGCCCGGGAGCCGGGCCGTCGGCAGAGAGCAGCCGGAGTCCCGGCAGGGTGACACCTTCGGTTGTGAAGGGGACCACCAGGGTCACCCCGGCCCCCTGCCGGAGCAGTCCCTTGACCAGGCCCACCGTGGCGGTCGCCAGGCCTCCGGCCTGGAACGGCGGGAACTCCCAGCCGAACATCAGGACGCGCATTGCTGCCGGAAGCTCCGCTCCCAACGGGTCAGGATCGCCAGCACACGGTCCCGGTGGCCGGCGTACCGCGGCGGGATCGCCGTGCGTGGTATGGACTGCCGGACGGGGAGGGCGCGCTTGGATCGGACCATGGAAACGCTCGAGGTTGTGGACGGAGATCATGCTGCTCGGGGAGTGCTAACGCCGCGACTCCGCCCGTTGTTCCCAGGCCCCAAAACAGCAGCGCCCCGGGATCGCTCCCGGGGCGCTGGACTGGCTGGGACTGCTGGGTCTAACGGACCTTGTACCGCCAAGACCGGACCCCGGCCCCCGTCCCGGCCACGGACACCGGGGCGGTCTCCCCAACGCCCAGCTTGGGGATCTGGACCTCCGTACTGCCGACCACAGCACCGCCCTCATCCAGGAACTCCACGGTCAGGCCGATGGCCTTGGGCTCGAGCACCTTGTTGTTTTCGTCCCGCGCTTCCCGGCCCGTGGCCTTGCCGGTGAGGGTGGCGCCATCGGCGGTCCGCTTGATCCCCTCCACCTCGAGGTTCACCAGCAGCGCCTCGCGGGCGACGATCGCCTTGTACAGGCCGTCCTGGTTGGCGGCCAGCTTGTGTCCCTGCGCCTGGAGCGAGTAGTCATGCTCCGACAGCGGCTCGATGACCAGGAGCTTGGCGGCGGCGGCGGCGAGATTCGGGCCGTCCCCCAGTGCCAGGTAGGCGTTGGCCTGGTTGAACAGCGCGTCGCGATTCCAGGGATTCCGGGCGATGATCCGCCCGAAGGTCGCCGCCGCGTCCGCGTAGCTCTTATCCTTGAACTGCTGTACGGCAATGTCGAAGAGATCGCCCTCGGAGATGTCGGAATCGCCCTCTCCGGCCGGGGCGCTGCTGACCAGTTCGTGCTCGATGACCTGGGCGCTATCGGCCATCCCCGCCGCCCGGAACGCCTGGGCCAGCGCCTTCTTGCCCGTCACATCGTCCGGCTCGAGGGTGAGGAAGCGGCGGAAGACCACGACCGCCTCGGCGGCCCGGCCATTGTTGAGCAGCAGCACGCCCATGTTGAAGATCGCCTGGTTGCGAGCCTTGACGTGAGTGGAATCCGTCGGGGTCGTGGCCGCAGCCCGGGCGAAATAGGCCAGCGCGCTGTCGGTCTGCTTCTGCTGGGCAAAGATGTCGGCCTGATTAAGGAACGCCAGCGGCGACTCGCGGTAGATCTGATTGGCCGCGCGGTACATGACCATGGCGGAGTCGTCGTTCTTCTGCTGACGGAACCCGTTCCCGGCGTTGTACAGGCTGACCCAGACCCGGTAGCGGTACTTGCCGATGTCCTCCTTGCACCCCGGGGCCATGGCCAGCGCTTTGGTAAACGCGGTGTCGGCGCCCTGGACGTCGCCATGCTGCAGGTACAGGCGGCCCAGATAGTACCAGGCGGCCGAACTCTTGTTGGCCAGCCCGCCCTCGGTCAGCGATTCGAGGACCACCCGAATGCCGTCGCGGATCGCGCGGGCTCGGTTGGACGCCTCGCTGGCCTCGATACCGGTCTTCAGGTAGGTCTTCCCGCTCGACACCCGGAAATCCCCACCATCCAGCTTGCATTCCGGCTGCACCAGGCGGGTATCGAGCCCACCGACCACCCGGCGTGCCACGCCATCCTCCTGCGCGGTCAGCGGGCCGGCGGCGGCGAATACCAGCAGCGCCGCGCCGGCGAATGCCATCCGTGTCATCCCTGCTCCTTCGGTGGACGTGAACGCACCGGGGCCGAGCTGGCCACCTGCGCGAGCGCGACGAGTTCCACTTCGCGCGCGATTTCGATCGCGGGACGGCCCATTCGGGTCGCCGCCGCACGGACATCATCCGATTCTGCCTTGACGCGGGGCCCGGAAGGCGTCTCCAGGACCTTGACCTTCACCAAACCGCCATCGGATGCCGGCACCTCGATCTGGCGCCGGGGAAGCGTCACCCGCTCCATCACCGAGCGCCGCACGCCCGCAGTGGTGCTGTGCAGGAAGAATGCCTCGGTAATCCCTGCCTCCGCGGCAGTATCGCAGGTCACTTCGATCCGAAAGCTGGGCCGGCCCTTCTTTGTATGTGTTGTCCACACATGGACATCCAGCGCTCCAGCGGCGGTGAGGGCCTCTCGGAGCGGATCGACATACTCGGGACTCAGATCGTCCAGATCCGAGACGACCATCACGATCTGGGACGCTTCCGGGACGGTCTCAGCGATCAGGACACGGAGCGCGTTGGGGTAGGTCGCCGGATCCCGGCTCCCAGCGCCCCAGCCGGTGGTGACCGCTCTCCACCGATCCGGCGGCGGGCCGGCGCCCAGCACGCGCAGCAGCACCGCACCGGTTGGGGTGGTTGACTCCCCGGTCACCGGCCCGTTGGGGCCGATGTCGATCCCCTCCAGAAGCCGGGTGACCACCGGCGCCGGTACCGGGATGACGCCGTGGGCCGCGTGCACCCACCCCTCACCGAGCGCCACCGGGCGATGGTAGACGCGGTCAGCCCCCAGGAGTTCCACACCCTCGATGGCGCCGACGATATCCACCAGGGCATCAACCGCCCCCACCTCATGCAGGGCCACCGATTCCAGTGGCATCCCATGCACCTGACCCTCGGCCTCGCAGAGCAGCCGAAACGCCTCGGTCGCGCGGGTCCGAACCCAGTCGCTGATCCTGGCACGTCCGAGCATCTGCAGGAGGTCGCCGAGATGCCGGTGCCCATCCGGGCCGTGGGAGTGTCCATGCCCGCCGGGGGCGTGGGCCAGATGATCGGAATGGTTGGGCCCGTGATGGTGCGGTTCCGCCCAGGCGGCACTCGGCTCTTCGGATGCCCCGGAAGGCAGCCGAACGTGGACCTTGGTGCAGGCGATGCCGCAGCGTGAGGTCCGCTCGACATCGATGCGCACTTCCGGGACTCCGAGGCGTTCCGGGAGCCCGCGAAGCCACTCCACCGGGGCGCCGACATCAATCAGCGCACCCAGCAGCATATCGCCGCTGATGCCCGCCGCCGGGTCCAGGATGAGAATGCGTCTTGCGGCCATAAGCCCGTAATATCGCTCCTCGGTCAGGCGGGGAGCAATTGCCCGGGTGTCCGGTACAGCCACCCCGCCCCGGTGTTGAAGACGACGACCTTGTCATCCGGCCGGAGGTATCCCTGCTCCCGAAGCAGCCGCACCGCCGCCAGGCCGGCCCCTCCTTCCGGGGAGAAATCAATGCCGGTCTCACGGCTGGCCGTCGCCGCCTCCTGTTCCAGGTCGGTGTCGGACACCGCCACCGCAGCACCGCCGCTTTCGCGTAGCGCCCGCAGGATCAGGCGGTCCCCCAGCGGGGCAGGCACCCGGAGCCCGGCGGCCACCGTCTGGGGATCGGGCCACGGGGTCGCTTGCTCCGCGCCGGCCGCGAACGCTTGCACAATCGGCGCGCACCCCGAGGCCTGGACCGTGAACATGCGGGGCGGCTCGTCGGTGACCCAGCCGGCATCGCGGAGCTCGCGGAAGGCCTTCCACATGCCGATGAGGCCGGTTCCGCCCCCGGTGGGATAGATGATCGCCTGGGGCAGCGACCAGCCCAGCTGAACCGCCAGCTCGATGCCCAGGGTCTTCTTGCCCTCGATCCGGTAGGGTTCCCGCAGGGTCGACAGGTCAAACGCACCATGCTCCGCCGCCCAGGCCCGGGCCGCCTTGCCACAGTCCCCGATGTGGCCATCGAGAAGCACCAGGTCACCCCCGAAGGTGACGATCTGGGCCAGGATGGCGGGCGGGGTTGATCTGGGGGCAAAGACCCGGACCGAGACGCCCGCCCGGGCGGCGTAGGCGGCGGCGGCGACCCCGGCGTTTCCGGCCGTGGGAATCACGAATCGGCTGACCCCCGCCCGGACGGCCCGGGTCACCGCCGCGCTCAAACCGCGCGCCTTGAAGGAACCGGTGGGGTTGGCGCCTTCATCCTTGATCCAGAGGTCGGGTTGTCCCAGGCGCCGGCCCGTCCGCGGCACATCAACCAGCGGAGTGTCCCCCTCTCCCAAGGTGACCGGAACTTCCCCGGCGGCCAGCGGGAGAAACGGACGGTAGCGCCACATCCCATGACCGCGCCGCACCTCGGCCCGGGCGGTGAGGCTCGGCGGTGGCCGGTCGGGATAGCGGACCAGCCAGGGCTGGCCGCAGGCATCGCACACCGTAGCCAATCCCTCGGCGGAGCGCCGGTTGGCGCAGGCGGAGCACTCGAGTAGCCAATCCATGACGGTAGTCAAGTGAACGGTGAGTCGGGCCGGTGCGGGCGGCACGCCCGGCGGCCGAGGTCAGCCGGCGGCGGCCAGAAAGCGGTCGGCGAGCTGCTCCATCCGGTCGTCGCCGCGCTCGAGGGCCTGGCGCCGGATCTGCTCGACGTGTGGGCGGAGCGCGGGATCGCCCCAGCGGAAGCCGGTCGCCGCCTCCGCGCCGAACGAGTCGCCGCGATTGGCCCCCTCGAGGAGGGCCCAGGCCGCCGCCAGCGGGAAGCTGGGGTCCTCCGCCGGCGGCAGGTCGTATCGCGCCGGGATCTCTTCCGGGTCTTCCTTGACGAACGCTCGGGACATGGCCGGAACCTAGCGGCGCGGACTACATCCTGCCCACGGCGTCGAGGATCCGTTCGGCCAGGCGGGTGGACAATCCAGGGAGCGACGCGATTTCGGCGACCGTTGCCGACTTGACGCCGGCCAGGCTGCCGAAGCGCTCCAGCAGCGCCCGGCGGCGTGACGGGCCGACGCCCGGGATCTCCAGTAGGGCCGAGGTGATGGTGCGTTCGGTCCGGCGCTTCCGGTTGTAGGCGACCCCGAAGCGGTGGGTCTCGTCCCGCAGGCGCTGCAGCAGCCGGAGCGAGGGGCTCCGGCGCGGCAGGCGGAGACTCTCCGGCTGATCCGGGACGAAGATCTCCTCCTCTTTTTTGGCCAGGCTCACCACCGGCCGCTCGCCCAGACCAAGTGCGTGCAGCGCCTCGCGCGCCGCACTGAGCTGACCCTTGCCGCCGTCAATGACGATGAGGTCCGGCAGCGGCCGCGACTCCTCAAGGCGCCGGGTGAAGTAGCGGGTCACGACCTCCGCGATCGCGGCGAAATCATCCTGCTGCCCGACTCCCTTGATCTTGAACTTCCGGTATTCGCCCTTGCGCGGCCGGCCGGCCTCGAACCAGACCAGTGATCCTACCGTGTCCCGGCCCTGGTTGGTGGAGATATCAATGCAGATCATCGTCCGCGGCACGTTGGCGAGTCCCAGGTCCCGGCCAAGGGCGTAGACCGGATCGCCGGCCCGCTCGTCGGTCTCGAAGGACTCAATCCGCAGACTCTCCATGAGGTGCCGGGCGTTCTGGTCGGCGAGGTCCAGCCAGCGTCGCGCGGTGCCTCGCTGGGGCACGTTCCAGCCGGTCTCAGGCAGCAGTTCCTGGAGCAGTTCGATGTCCGCGGGGGGGAACGGCAGGATCAGCCGCCGGACCCGGTCGCTCTCGGGTATGTACGACCGGACCAGGAAGAAATTGAGGATCTCCTCGTCGGGTTCATCGGTGATGTTTTCGAGGAATGCGTGGCTGCGGGCGATCACCCGCCCGTCGCGGATCCGGAGCAGGACGCCCACGGCATCGTCACCGTCCCGGGCGTAGCCGACTACGTCAGCGTCGCCCAGGCCGATGACTTCCATGCTGGACGGGGTGTCCACCTGCTCCAGCCACTTGAGCTGATCCCGGTACTCACCGGCGCGCTCGAAATCCTGTCGTTCGCTGGCCGCCGTCATGGCCTGGCGCACCCGGGACCGGACATCCACGGTGCGGCCCTCGAGGAAGTCCACCACTTCGGCAATCATGGCCCCGTAGTCCTCGCGCCCCTGCCATCCGACGCAGGGTGCCTTGCACCGGCCGATGTGATAGTCCAGGCAGGGCCGTTCGCGGCGCTCGGTGGGGAGATTGTCGTGGCAGCTCCGCACGGTATAAAGGCGGCGAACGATCGCGAGGGTCTTGCGCAGCAGCGACACGTCGGTAAATGGCCCGAAGTATCGCGCGCCGGCGATGTCGCGCCGGCGGGTGACCAGGACCCGGGGAAAGGGCTCGGCGAGGGTGACGACGATGGACGGGTAGCTCTTGTCGTCCTTGAGGCGGACGTTGAACTTCGGCTGGTACTCCTTGATCAGGTTGTTCTCGAGCAGCAGCGACTGCGCCTCGTTCTGGACCACGATGGTCTCGACGTCGGCGATCTGGCGCGCCAGCAGGAGGTGCCGGCCGCTGGCCGCGGCCGCCGCGAAGTAGCTGCGGACCCGGCCGGGCAGGCGCTTGGCCTTGCCCACGTACAGGACATCGCCCGCGGCGTCCTTCCAGAGGTAGACACCGGGGGCGTCCGGCAGGGTGTCCAGCTTCCGCTGCAGCGCTTCGGGGATCGTGACCCCGCCCTCAGCCGGTTCGGTGGCCACGGAGGCCTATTTCCACCGGCCGCGCAGGTGGGCCATGAGAGAGGTGGCGGTCCGATCGCCGGTCCAGATGGCTACCGCGATGTACACCCCGCCGAACGCGCCGAGCACCGCACTGGCCGTGAGAATCGGGCCCCAGGCGGGCAGGATCTCGAGCATTCCCCGCCCTGCCAGGCCGGCAAGGCTGGCGGCTCCCAGCAGGTGAATCTGCCGGACGCGGGGAACGGTCCCGAGTCGCCGGGCCAGCGCTCCCCGCAGCAGGCGCAATTCCACCCAGGCAGCGAGGCCCGCCCCGACCGTGATACCGGCGGCTCCCCATTGGGGCGCGATGTGCAGCAGCCCGGGAAGGAACAGTGCAGCGTTGATGCCCAGGAACGCCGCGAGCACTACCCGGGCGAGCGCCGCCCGCAACGGGGTCCTGGTGTCGTGCAGCGCGTAGAACGCCGAGCTGTAGAGCCGGCCTTGGGTGGAGGCCAGCAGGCCGATCGCCGAGCCGCCCAGGATGGTCCAGACGTAGGCGGAATCCCCGGCGGTGAATCGACCGGTCTGGAACAGTGCGGCGATGATCACCCCGCCCAGGGCGATGAATGCCACGGCGCAGGGAATGACGAAGAATGAAATCCGTTGCAGCCCCGTTTCCAGCCGCGCGTGTAGCGCGAGCGCGGTGTCCGGGCCGGCGCCCTGGCTGGACATGGCGGGCAGCTCGGCGGCCGAGATGGACATGCCGAAGAGGCTCACGGGGAGCATGTAGAGGACCTGCGCCGTGCCGATTCCGGTCACCGCACCGGCGCCCAGCAGGCTGGCGATCATGGTATCCACGAAGGCGCTGATCTGCACCACCCCCCGACCCACCATGACCGGGCCCAGGTTCCGCAGCACCTGCCGGACCGGAGCGACAATCGGAAGCAGGGCCGGACGGAGGCCGCCCAGCAGGCGCAGGACCGCCGGCAGTTGCAGGACAAACTGGAGCCCGCTGCCGATCAGCGATCCGATGGCGGCGGCCTCCGCCGCCGCGAACTCCACGTGGCGCTCGGGCGCCACGAGCACGGTGATGATGATGGCCAGGTTCCAGACAACGGGAGCGGCGTAGGGGAGGAAGAACCGGCGGTGACTGTTCAGGACCCCCAGGCACCAGGCGGAGAGCACCAGGAGTCCCGCGCCCGGAAAGAGAATCCGGACCAGGCGGACCGTCAGATCGCGGGCGCTCCCCTCGAATCCGGGGGCGATCAGGTCGGTGAGCGGTCCGGCGAAGGTGACGCCGGCGAGCACGACCGCGGCGGTGACCACGGCGAGGAGCGAGAAGACGGCGTCGGCGACGTGCCGGGCCTCGGTGTCCCTCCCCTCCGCGCGCAGCCGCGCGTACACCGGGATGAATGAGGCCGACAGCACCCCTTCCCCGAGGAGATTCTGCAGCAGGTTGGGAATCCGGAAGGCGGCCGTGAAGGCATCGTTGCCGACCGACAATCCGAGGAAGTGCGCCAGTACCCGCTGGCGGACCAGGCCCGCAATCCGGCTCAGGAAGATCCCGCTGGCGACCAGCGCGGCATGGGCGCCGGTCCGGGGGACCTCGGCGGCCGGCGAGATCGGCTGATTCAGGGCTTGGGCGGCGGCGGGAGGGAGGATCGACTGGGACCGGCTTCCAGCAGGCGCTGGAGAAACTGATTCTCCTCTTCCAGCGACTTGACCGCGCGCTGCACCTCTTCCAGCTCGGACTCGAGGTTCTCGACCCGCCGGGCCATGTCGGCGAGGGCCGGCGGTGCATGCTCAGGACCCTCGAGGCGCCGGCCGAGGGCCTTGCCGACGGGAGAGTCGAGCACGATCCCCATGATGGGGATCATGAGGGCCACAAGCAGAATGACGCCGAGAAACGCCATGGTCGAGTCTACGCCGGTGGGGGGGCGGCTTCAAGCCCCTCGCGATACCAGCGCTCGATGACCTGGAGGAGCTCCTCCAGCAGCGGAGGTCCGTAGCGGGCCAGCCAGGGTGCCACCGTCAGGACCCGTTCCTGGGGCTTGTCGAGCGGGAAGACCAGTTCACGTGCCAAGGCGATCTGCCGGGTCTCGACCGCCTGGCGCCGCTCGAGGTGCTTCACCAGCCGCTTCTCGGCCTGCTGGGTCCCGAGCAGGGCCTGGGTGCGGAGATTCAGGATGGGTTTCTCGATGGTGGGATCGACGGCGCGCGCGGCCTCTGCCAGGGCCTCATAGCCCGACTCGATGGCCGAGCGGAGGGCGGTCAACGCGGGCAGCGCCGGGGAAGGCAGCTGCTCCCGCACCACCCGTCGTTCCAGCTGCTGCCCCGGTGCCAGCAGCTCCTCGAGGGTGGCCCCGAATTTCTTCAGCACCCGGTCGGTCCGGGCGTCGACGATGATGCCGGACCAGCGCGGCAACGAAGGCTGCGGCCGCACGTCGAGCGGCGGATAGGCGGCCTCCGCCAGAGCCAGGTAGCGCAACTCTCCGGGTCCCGCCATATACGCCACCGTCGGCAGCACCGCGCTCTCGATGACTGGCCGCAGGAGGACGTTCGGGGAGAATCGTCCCGGATCTTCGGCCGCGAGGAGCTCGATCTCCGCCAGGGAGAGCTGTTCGCGGCTGCGACGGGTCACGAACCCCGGGCTCCGCGCCGCCAGGCGGTCGCGGCCCTGCAGCCCCTCGAACATGACGAGGGTGGCACCATCGCCGACGGTGACGCCGGGATCGTGGCCGCCGGCCAGGAGCGCGGCATTCCGCGCGACCAGCGCCTGCTCGAGCGGCACCGCCTGGCGCAACGCGCTGAGCAGATAGGGCATCTGGGCGCGCTTCATGGCGGGGTGCGTCGCATCGAACACCACGACGCCGAAGGGCGCCAACAGTTCGGCAAGGGTATGGGCGCAACTGTCCGCCAGGGTCGCCTCCGGCCGGTACCATCGGCGGAACAGATCCAGGACCTCGTCGCGGAACAGCGACGGTGGGAGGTCGGCGGCCAGGCGGTCGAGGATCGGACCGATCTCCGGTCCGACCGGTTCCCGATAGAGCGGCGTGAGCGGTGCGTTCGCGGGCCGCTCCCGCAGGACGGCGGTGACCGTGCTGCCGTCGGCCCCGGTCCAGGAGGCGTGGTTCCCCTCGGCAAAATCATGATCGCCGCCGGCGGCCCAGAATACCGGCACCACGGGTCGCCGCCACCGGGCCTCCAGGAGCCGGGCCATGGCGACCGCTGAGAGGGCCTTGTGGATCGTGTAGAGCGGCCCGGTCAGCAGGCCCGGCTGTTGGCCCGTCGTCACCACGAGGGTGGTGGGATCGCGCAGGCGGTCCAGGTTGTGGGTGGTGCCGTTGGCGCCCACGAAGGCCTCAAGCAGTTCCGGACGCACGCCGCCGTCCCGCGGCGCCGGCCACCGGACCGGCGCATCAATCGGGGTGGTCACGATCCGGAAGCTCATTGCGGCACCTGGGCGACGAGAATCGTCCGGGGACCCTCTCCGAGACCGGCCCCGGCATAGTCCCCGAAGCGACTGGTGATGCGCGCGCCATGCGCCGTGATCATCGCACCGAGCTCGTCGGCGCCGAGTAGCCGGACCCGCTCCTCGAACCGACGGCCATCCTCCAGGGTGATCGTCTTGCGCACGAAGCGGCCGTTCTCGATGAGTTCCCGGCGGACGTCGGTCGCCACTCCGCCATAGCGAGCCGATTCGTGGGGCACCAGGGCGCTGCGGACCTGCTCGGCGTTCAGAAAATCTATCACGAACCACCCCCCGGGGCGGACGGTGGCCAGCATCTGTCCCAGGGCGTCGGTGTGTTCCTCGTCCGCCGCGAAGTAGCCGAAGCTGGTGAACAGGTTGACCGTCAGGTCCATGCTGCCCGCCCGGAACGGCAGGGCCCGCATGTCGGCCCGGGTGAGCGGCCGGTCCGTCGCCTGGCGGGCGCGGTTGAGCAGCGCCCGCGAGAGATCGAACCCGAAGGGGCGTGCCCCGGCGCGCTCCAGCGCCAGCAGGTGCCGCCCCGCCCCACAGGCCACGTCGAGTACCTGCCACCCGGCCTGCCACGGGAGCACCCGGGTCAGCAGGCTCACCACCCGGTCCGCATCGCGGTCGTCGCGATGCGGATACAGGTGGAGGTACTCCTCACCGAACCACTCTTCGAACCATTCAGGCATGGGACACAATCATCACTTGTGATACGGTTCGCCGCGCCGGATGGTGCCGGCGCGGTACAGTTGCTCCAGCACGACCACCCGCGCCAGCTCATGCGGCAGGGTGAGCGGCCCCAGCCCCCAGCGCTGGTCCGCCTCCCCGATCAGGTCGGCGTGAAGGCCGGTGGGGCCACCGATCAGGATAGCGACGGGACGGGCCAGCCGTTCCCAGCGTTCGACCTGCCGGGCCAGCGCCTCGCTGCTCCAGGGCGCGGCCTCACGGTCGGTGGCCACCACGTAGGCCCGCGAGCGGAGCTTGGGCCGCAGGCGCTCCGCCTCCACCCGCCGCGCCTCCAGCGCGGTGGCGGCTCGCCCCGCCTCCTTCACCTCCACCTCCTCGACGCGCCCATAGCGACCGAGGCGGCGGAGGTACTCGTCCGCCGCCTCGCGGAACGCCGGGCGAAGCCGGCCGACGGCGAGCAGCATCAGGTGCATGCGGGGTACGGTGGTCGTCTGGCGGCCATGGCCAACTCCCGAATCATGGCCCCCGGAGGCTCATGCGTACATGCCGCGCAGCCGGTGCACCGCGGCCACCCGTTCGATCGCGAGCATGTAGGCCCCGATTCGGTTGTCCACCTTGTGGTGTTCGGCCATGGCGGTCACTTCGCCGAAGGCGTTCACCATGATCTTTTCCAGCCGGCTGTTGACCGTTTCCTCGTCCCAGAAGTAGCCGCCCCGGTCCTGCACCCACTCGAAGTAGCTCACGGTCACGCCGCCGGCATTGGCAAGGATGTCCGGGATGACGAAGACGCCTTTGGCATTGAGGATCTCGTCGGCCTCGGTCGTGGTGGGGCCATTGGCGCCTTCGCAGAGGATCCTGGCCTTGACGTCCCTGGCGTTCTCGTCGGTGATGACGTTTTCCAGCGCCGCCGGGAGCAGCACATCGCAGTCCAGCGTCAGCAGCTGATCATTGGTGATGGTCTCGGCTTTGGTGTAGCCGCTCAGAAACTTCTCCGTCATCACGTGCTGGAACACATCGGCCATGTCCAGTCCCTTGGGATTGTAGATCCCGCCCGACTTGTCGCTCACCGCCACGACGGTCATGCCCGCCTTGGCCATCAGGTCGGCCGCCACCGACCCGACGTTGCCGAATCCCTGGATGGCCACCCGGGTGCCCGTGATGGGGATCCCGAGCTTCTTCAGGGCCTCGCGGGTGACGAACATGCAGCCCCGCCCCGTGGCCTCACGGCGGCCCAGCGATCCGCCCATGGCGATCGGCTTGCCGGTCACCACGGCCGTGACGGTGTGCCGCTTCTGCATGGAGTAGGTGTCCATCACCCAGGCCATGACCCGCTCGTTGGTGTTGACGTCCGGCGCGGGGACATCGGAATCCGGGCCGAGCGTGTCCATGATCCCCGAGGTGTAGCGGCGGGTGAGCCGTTCGATCTCCCCGTTGGACATCTTGGAGGGATCGCAGATCACCCCGCCCTTGGAGCCCCCGAACGGCAGGTTGACCACGGCGCACTTCCAGGTCATCCAGCCGGCCAGCGCCTTCACCTCGTCCAGCGTGACCTGCATGTCGAACCGGATGCCGCCCTTGGCGGGTCCCCGCGACGTATTGTAGATCACCCGGAAGCCGGTGAAGACCTCGACCTGGCCGTTGTCCAGGAGCACCGGGACCGCCACGATCAGCTGCTTTTCAGGCATGCGGAGAATCCGGTACAGCCCGGGCTCCAAGCCCAGCCGCTTGGCCGCATCGTCAAACCGCGACATCATTTCCTCGAACGGGTTCTCCGCGGGGAGAAAGCCGTCCTTCTCGGGCCGCATGACGGTCTGCATCCTGCGCCCAGTCGGCGAACTCATAGCATCTCCGGTAGGTGTTACAGGTTCTCGGCCGGCGTCACGACGGCGTCGAGCGCGACGGCGACATCATCGCCGCCACGTACCCAGGTGAGATCGAGGACCGCCACGAGGGGTTCCGGGGCGTCCCCGGGCCACTGGCCGCGGAGCTTCACCGCATCCTTTTCCGTGATCACCAGGTGGTCCGCCCGGCGGGCCGCGTGCGCCAGCCAGGCCACATCCTCCGGGCCGTACACATGGTGATCTCTCCATGTGGCCACCTGGACCTGGGCGCCGGTCGCCTTGGTCTGCGCGACGAACGAGCCCGGATCACCGATGGCGGAGGCGGCCACCACCCGCCGGCCGTCGAGCGCGGATGGCGGCACTTCCCGGTTACTGACCAGTCCCACATACCGTGCGACGCCGAGATAGGCAATCGCGATCGGCCGGTTCACTCGGGAGCCCAGCTCCTCGGCCAGGGCGTCTGCGGCTTCGGGGCTGGCCCGCTTGCGGGTGACGACCACCAGATCGGCCCGCTGCAGGGCGCGCATCCCCTCCCGCCAGGGCCCGGCCGGCAGCGGCCAGCGCACGGCGCGTGTGGTCTCGGCGCTGATGACCAGCACATTGAGGTCGCGCCGGACGTCGAGCCGCTGAAACGCATCGTCGAGGACCAGGACCTGGGCGCCTCGCGCCAAGGCCCGCTCGGCGCCGGCCACCCGGTCCGGGTCGGCGACGACCTGGGCCGATGGTAGCGCGCGAGCATGGACTGCGGCTTCATCTCCGCCGCCATATCCCCGCAGCAGGATCCCCGGGAGCAGCCCACGGGCGGCGTAGTAGCCCGCGATCCACATGGCCACCGGGGTCTTCCCGGATCCCCCCACGGTGAGGTTCCCGACGGCCACAGCGGGGAGCGGCAAGTCGTGCACTGGCATCCAGCCGAGCCGGTAGGCTGCAGCGCGCGCGGTCATCCAGGCGTGCCACAGGGCCGAAACCGGCAGCAGCGCGGTGCGTGCCAGTCGCGCATCCGCCCGCTTGCTGGTCCACAACCAGCGAATCAGTCGGTGGGTGTCGCCGCGCCGTGGGGCCATGCCGCTGCCCTCGCTGCTTCGTTGAGTGCCCATGCCAGCCGGTTCACCGCCGCCTCCCGCGCCTCGGCGCCCCGGGAAACCCGAAACGGCTCTCCATACACCAGCCGGACCCTCGCAAACGGCGCGGGGACCAGCAACCGGTCCCACGACCCTGCCCGCCACCCGGGCCGACCCTCCGCGTGGACCGGCAGGATCAACACCTCGCCCGCGGCGGCGGCCGCCACGGCACCGGGCTTGACCACCCGGCGGGGGCCACGCGGGCCGTCGGGGGTAATGCCGACCGGCACCCCGGCGCGCAGCGTCCGGATAGCGCCCAGCAGGGCGCGTCGTCCTCCACGGGTGCTGGACCCGGGAATGACCGCGAAGCCCAGCCGTTCCGCCAGCCGGGCGACGTACCGGCCGTCGCGGGCCTCGCTGACAACGGCGGCGATGCGGCGGGCACGATGGTGCCACAGCACCGGCAGCAGCGCGTCATGCCACGAGACCAGGACGAACGCCGACCCGGAGGTGAGGACCGCCTGGCCGATCTCCGGGTTGACCACCTCCACACGCCAGCTCCGCGCCAGCGCCTCCATCAGAGGCGGGCCCAGGTGGAACGCGGTCCGCACTCCCCAGTCGGTCATCCTGCGAGCTGCTCCAGCGCCATGGTGGCCACCCGGCCGGCGGCCCCTGGCCGGCCGAGGGCCGCACGGACGCCGGCCAGCGCCGCACGCTGTCCCTCATGTTCGGCCGAAGCGGCGTCCAACAGCGGCCGCATGGCGGCGGCCACCTCGTCCGCTCTCACCGGCAGGTGCCAGAACTCCGGTACGACCGCCCGACCCGCGACGAGGTTGACCAGGCTGATAAACTCAGCCGTGAGGACTCGCCGGGCGATCAAGTACGTTGAAAAGGAGGCCCGGTAGGCGACCACGACCGGGGTCCCAACGCAGGCGGCCTCCAGCGTGGTCGTCCCCGACTTGACCAGCGCCGCCGTGGCGGCTGCCAGTACCTGGTCCGGCCGGTCCCGCTGGATGACCAGCGGCGCGGCGTCGGGGTAGTAGCCGCCCGCGGTCCCCGCCACGATGGCCCGAGTGGCGCGGCCCTCGGCGAGCATCTGCTTTCCGACATCACGAAAGAGCGGCCAGTTACGGGCGACTTCGGCCTCACGACTGCCGGGAAAGATACCCAGAACCCGGGCATCCGCGGGCAGCCGAAGCGCGGCGCGCGCCTCCTCCCGCGCGGGCCAGGGCCGGTCGAGCAGCGGGTGGCCGACGAACTCGGCCGGCAGTCCCCGTGCTCCGAACCAGGACGCTTCAAAGGGCAGGACGACGGCCAGGCGGTCGGTTGCCGACCGCAATCGCGGCAACCGCCCAGGCCACCATGCCCAGAGTTGCGGCGCGACATACCAGACCACCGGCACGCCGGCCCGGCGCAGCGCGCGGCCGAGCCGGAGGTGGAACTCCGGATAGTCGATCAGCACCGCCGCGGCGTATCGGCCCGCCCTGGCGTCCCGGGCCAACTCCCGCAGGAGCCGCAGGTGGCGCGGAACGGTCCGCACCACTTCCGCAAAGCCGATAGCACTGAGTCGCTCCACCGGACACCGAACGGTGAGGCCGGCCCGGGCCATGGCGGGCCCGCCGGGACCCTCGCACTCCAGGTCCGGCCGGGTCGCGCGGAGCGCCGCGACGACCTCCGCCCCGTATCCATCGCCCGAGGGCTCACCCGCCGAGACGAGTATCCGCCGGGGGGAGGTATCGGTCACAGCGCCGGCATGGCAACCGCGGTGGCGTGATGGATGGCCTCGGACACCTGGAGCGCCAGCCGGAGAGCCGCGCGACCCTCCCTTCCGGTCACCACGGCCTCCCGGTCCCCCCGGATCGCGTGGAGGAAGCTGGCCAGCTCCAACCCCAGCGCGTCTGCGCTGGGGGCCTCGAGCGGAATCCGTTCCACCACGTCTTCCAGGCTGGAGGCGCCTCCCGGCGACCAGCGGTGCTTCAGTCGGAGGAACTCCCCCCGCCCGGTGGCGAGGTCGAGCGACAGGTAACCCTCTTCCTGGTAGACCCGCAGGCGGCGGACCCGTGTCTCCGCGATCCGGGACGCCGTCACGCTGGCCACCGTCCCGGTGGTGAACTCCACCCGCGCGTGCGCCACATCCAGGAGGCCGGACAGGACGGTCGCGCCGTTAGCCCGGACGTCCGAGGCCTCGGCGCCGCCGGTCAGGTGCAGGATCAGGTCGAGTTCGTGGATCATGAGGTCGAGCACCACCGGGATGTCGGTGCCCCGGGGCTGGAACGGCGCCAGCCGTTCTCCCTCGATGAACAGCGGGTGGTCGAGGTAGCGCTCGGCGGCCCGCAGCGCCCGGTTGAACCGCTCGATGTGCCCGACCTGTAGCTGCAGGCCCCGCCGGGCCGCCAGGTTCACCAGGGCGTCAGCCTCCTCCATGGTGGCCGCCAGCGGCTTCTCCATGAGCACCGGGATGCCGGCCGCCAGCGCGGCCAGCCCTACCTCCGCGTGAGCGGCGGTCGGTACCGCGACGGTCACGGCCCGGACGGCGCGCAGCAGCTCCTCCCGGCTGGTGAAAGCCCTGGTCCCCATCTCCTTGGCGACATGGCGGGCCCGGTCGGGGCGGAGGTCGTACACCCCGATCAGCTCCGCCTCGGGCATCGTCGCCAGGTGGCGGGCATGATGCCAGCCGAGCGCGCCGACACCGATCACGCCGACGGGAATCCGGGCGGTCATGCCGGGACTCCGCGACTGGCGGTGGCGACGAAATCGAGCAGCCGCTGCACCTCGGCGCACCGGCCCGCCTCCGCCTGGAGCTGGGCGGCGGCCTCGGCCCGGGACAGGGTGGAGTTGAACAGCAGCCGATAGGCATGCTTGAGCGCCCGCATCACCTCCGGGGAGAAGCCGGCGCGCTCCAGGCCGATCGAGTTGAGCCCGAACAGCTCGGCCGGGTTGCCCACGGCCTTCACATATGGAGGAATGTCCTGGTTGATCCGCGAGGCCCCGCCGATGAACGCGTGTGTCCCGATGGTCACGAACTGATGCACCGCGATCAGCCCGCTCAGGGTAGCCCGCGGCTCGACCGTGACGTGACCGGAAAGCTGAGTGGCGTTGGCGATTGTGACCCCGTCGCCGATGTCGCAGTCGTGCGCCACATGGACATAGGTCATGAGGAAGCAGTCGGCGCCGACCCGGGTCCGGCCGGTCGCGGCGGTACCCCGGTTGATGGTGCTGTGCTCACGGATGACCGTGCGCGGGCCGATCTCCACCCAGGTGGGCTCGTCCCGGTATTTCACATCCTGGGGCGGGCTGCCCAGGATGGCGCCGGCGCCGATGGTGATGCCGGCGGCGAGCCGCACGTTCCGCTCCAGCACCGCGTGCGCGCCCACCCGGCAGCGATCGCCGATCTCCACGCCGGGCCCGAGGACCACATACGGGCCCAGCTCGACCTCCTGGCCGAGCTGGGCGAGCGCATCCACCACTGCGGTCGGGTGGATCGAGACGGTCACCGATCCACCACGCAGGCCATCATCTCCGCCTCGGTCGTGACTTCACCATCCACCCGCGCCACGCCCTTCATCCGGGCGATCTTGCCGCGGAACTGCAGCATCTCGACTTCCATGCGCAGCTGGTCGCCCGGCACGACCGGCTTGCGGAACTTCACTTTGTCGAGCGACATGAAATAGACCACCTTCTTCTCCCGGTCGGGAATCTGCTCCATCAGCAGCATGCCCCCGGTCTGGGCCATCGCCTCGACGATGAGCACGCCCGGCATGATCGGATGCCCGGGAAAATGCCCCTGGAAGAACGGCTCGTTGATGGTCACGTTCTTCAGGCCGACGATCCGGCGGGCGCCCTCGATCTCGAGGATGCGGTCCACCAGCAGGAACGGATACCGGTGCGGCAGGATCTCCTGGATCTTCTGAACGTCGAGCATCACTCCTCCACGATTGTCGCCGCGGACCGGATCGCGCGGACGCAGGCGATGTTGCCGCGGTGACTGGGGCGATGGGCCCGGATGCGGACCCTGGGACGGGCACCGACCAGGACCAGATCACCCAGCAGGTCGCCGGTCTTGTGCCGGGCGAATTCATCGGGCCAGTGCACGGTGCCGTTGAGTACCCGTTCGGGGGACAGCATCAGGCCGCTGCCGTGGGTGGCGCCCTGGAGCGTCCCGCGGGCCCGCAGGCCTTCCACCTCGCGCTCGAATCCGAAGGTCCGGGCCGGCGCGATCTCCCGCCGGAAGGACACCGGGTCTCCGTCCCACTCCGCCGATTGCGTGCCGATGACCGGCTCGGCGTATTCGAGGGTGACCCGGAGCGATCGGTGATCGGCCGGCTCGACCACGTACGCGGAGGGTCCGTCGCTCACCGTCAGGGCTGAGTGGATGACCGCCCGCGCCGTCCTGCCCTCCTGCGTCACGAGACCGGCGGATTCCAGGAGCTCCAGGAACGGTACGAAGGATCCATCCATGATGGGGACCTCCGGGCCGTCCAGGACGAGGCGGACGTCATCCACCTCGAGCGCGCTCACCGCCGCCAGGAGGTGCTCGACGGTATCCACGCGGTGGCCCTCCGCGACCAGCGCGGTGCGCCGGTCCGCCGCGACATGGAACGCCTCTCGCGCGGGGATCGGATGCTGGCCGCCGAGGTCTTTGCGGAAGAAGACTGCTCCCGTCCCGGCCGGCGCCGGTAGCACTTGCAGCGTGGCGTTCGCCCCGGTAAACAGGCCGGTGCCCGAGAGTTCAGCGGGGCGCGCGACGGTCCGCCGGAGCATCGGCCTCCTCCTGGCCGACCAGGCGTTCCAGCCGCGCGGTCAGTGGCTCCAGCCGGAGCAATGCCGCCTGGGCCCGCAGAAACTGGCGATGGGGCCGAGCCGGATACCCGGTGACGACCGCACCCGCCTCCACCTGCCCCGGCCCGAACACCACGCTCTTGGCCCCGATGACGGCCCCGTCACCGATGGTGACATGATCGGCGACACCCACGCCGCCGGCGATCGTCACGTCATCGCCGATCCGGCAGCTGCCCGCGATGCCGCTGGTCGCCATGATCAGGCAGCGCCGGCCGATCCGGACGTTGTGCCCGATCTGCACGAGGTTGTCGATCTTGGTCCCGGCGCCGATGATGGTGTCGTCGAAGCTGCCCCGGTCCACGCAGCTGCCCGAGCCGATCTCCACGTCGTTTTCCAGCACACACAGGCCGGTGTGCGGAACGCGCTGGTGGCCGGCCGGCCCGCGGACGTACCCGTACCCCGCTCCTCCGATGACGGCGCCGGCCTTGAGCACCACCCGGTCCCCCAGCGACACCCCCGCATAACATACGGCGTGGGGCCCGATCTCGCAGTCATCCCCCACGGTCGTCCCGGCCCCGAGCCACGCGCCGGCGCCGATGCTCACCCGGTCGCCGAGACGGACCCCACCTTCCAGCACCGCGAACGGCCCGACCGACGCTTCGGCGCCCAGGATGGCGTCGGCCGCCACCCGCGCCGCGGGGTCGACGCCGACCGCCCGGTGGGGCGGCGGACCGAAGGCCATCGCCGCCTGGACGAGCGCGCTCGCCGGATCGGCGACGATGATTCGGGTGGCCGGGCCACCCTCGGCACCGGCCAGGGGCGCCGCGACCAGCGCCGCCCCGGCCCGCGTGGCACGGAACTCGGGAAGATACCCTGGAGTGAGGAGAAAGCTGAGAGCGTCCGGCCCCGCCCGGTCGAGCGGGGCCAGACGCTGGAGGAGTAGGGTCCCGTCGCCCAGGAGGCGGCCGCCGACCAGCTCGGCGAGCGCCCGTGCCGTCAGGCCGACGGGAGGGGCCGCGAGGGTCAGGGGGAGGCCTTGATCTTGTCGATGACGTGCTGGGTGACGTCGAGCGACTTGTCCACCGCGATGATCAGGCCGTCATTGGCGCTGACATCGAAGATCATGGTGTAGCCGCCCTCGGAACGCACCTGCTCGATCACGTCGTTGACCTTGCCATGAATCGGCGCCAGCAGCTCCTGTTCCCGCTGGGCGGCGCGCTGCTGCAATTCCGTGGCCCGGCTCTGCAGCCGATCCCGCTGCTCCTCCAGCTCCCGCCGCTTGGCGGTCTTGGCCGTGGCCGACAGCATGACCGAACGCTGCTCGAAGTCCCCCGCCGCCGAGTCGAAGCTGGCCTGCAGCCGCTCGACCTCTCCGCGGAAGCCCGCCAGCTCCCGATTGTAGGTGGACTCGGCCTGGGCGTAGCCGGGCGTCGCCGCCAGCACGGCTCGGGCATTCATGAAGGCCAGCCGGGCGGCCCCGCCCTGCTGTGCCCCGAGCGACGCGGGGGCCACGGCCAGCGCGAGACAGACCATCAGCCACCGGCCGAACGAGAAACGCACCATCGCAAGACTCCCTGCTTGAAGGTAAGAGCGCCGGGCTAGAAGAACTGACCCAGCTTGAAGTGCAGCTGCCAGCCCGGATTAGGCCGGCCGGTACGGGTGACCCGATCGAACCCATACCCGAGGTCGATCCCGATCGGCCCGAGGGGCGAGAGCACGGCCACGCCGAACCCGGCCCCACGAAACAGCCGGCTGGGATCGTACTGGCGGGCGCTGCGATAGACATTGCCCGCATCGAGGAACGAGCTCACGTACAGGGACTGGCTCACCCGGGCGCCGGCTTCCACCGTGAACGCCGCGTAGGCCTTGCCGAAGGAGGAGGCGCTGGCCGCGGCGCTGCCACCGGCCGTCGGATCGAAGCCGTTGGGAGTAATGGTGAATTCGTCATAGCCGCGCAGCGGGATGCCAAACTGGGTGCCGCCCAGCGAATACAGCTCAGTGAAGAACGGCCCGGCGTCCCCGAAGATGAAGCCGCTCTTGGCCGTGAATCCCAGGACGAACTGCACGCCGCTGCCCAGCTGGGCGTTCCCCCCAAGGGTGCCGAGGGGAGCATAGTACCGGGTCTCCACATCCACCTTGCGGTAGTCGCCGGTGCCGCCGAGGGGTCCGCCGTTGAATTCGAGCGATACATTGGACATGGCCCCGCCGGTGGCGAAGGGCAGCCCGATCCGGGTGTCCCGCACGATGCTGCCGCCCAGCGTGGAGCGGGTGCAGTTGCTGCAACGGAAGCGGGTCCGCAGGTCCTGGGAGCCGCCGGTAAACTTGATCTGCTGCAGGCCATAGCTGGTGTACAGCCGGGTGAAACGGGATCCCATGAACGGGAAGCCGAACTGGAGGCTGCCCCCGATCTGGCGCCGCCGGCCCAGGTCGCCGACCGTGAACCGCTGGCGGGAGTTGAACAGCGTCACGGTGCCCGAGATCCGGCTGTCCCGGATGGCGGGGTCCGTGAAGCTGAGGGTGAAGTCATTGATGTTCTGCCCGAACTGCCACAGCAGCTTGCCCCGCTTGGCGCGCCCGAACAGGTTGGGCTCCTCGAGGCCCAGGAAGCCCCCGATCCCGGTCCCCTGCCCCAGGGACGCCCCGAAGTTGATGTTCCCGGTCCGCCGCTCCTGGACCCGGAAGGTGATGTCCACGTCGGCCTCCCCCTCCACCGGGCGGACGTCGGGCGGCGCCATTGGCTGCTGGAAGAACCCCAGGTTTCCGATGTTCTGCCAGCTGCGGATCAGCCGGTCCCGGTTGAACAGCTCACCGGGCGCCATGACGATCGCCTCGCGCACCACCCGCTCGTGGGTCACATCGTTCCCGACGATGTTGATGCGGTTGATCGTGGCGGGCTGGCCCTCCCGGATGGTCCACTTGAGATCGATCAGCGGCTCCCCGTCCGGGCCGGTGCGCCGGGCCTCTTCGGGCTCGATCTGGGCGTAGATGTAGCCGTTGTTGCTGTACAGCGTGCTGATGTTTTCGGTGGCCTTGGACCACTCCACGCTGTTGAACGGCAGCCCCACGCCGCCATCCAGCCCGAACGGGTACAGCGCCATCAGCTCCTCGGTGCTGAACCGCCGGTTGCCGTTGATCTGAAATCCGCCGATGCGGTAGGGCGCGCCCTCCTGCACACCGAGCTGCAGCGCGGCCTTGCCGGTGACCGAATCCACCGCGATCGAATCGTGGACCACCTGGAAATCGATATACCCCCGGCTGCCATAGAACGCCGGGAGCCGCTCCCGCAGGTCCTGCTGCAGGTTGTCGTCGTCGAGGCGTCCGTTCTGCCACCACCAGAACCCTTCCGGCCGGGTGCCCATCTTCTTGACCAGCGACTTGTCGGCGAAGTGCTCGTTGCCCTCGACGGTGACCTGGCTGATGGCCACCCGGTTGCCCTCGTTGATGTCGAAGACGATCCCGACCTGGCCCGGTCCGGGGGCGGTCTCGATCACCTTGACCGTGGCGGCGTAATAGCCCTGGGCGTGGTAGAGGGAATCGATGCCGGCACGCCCCCGCTCCACCAGCGAACGGTCCAGGGGCCGGCCCGACACCAGCTTGACCCGCTCCTTCACGTTGCCGCTGGAGATCCGCTCATTCCCCTTCACCGCCCACCGGTGCAGGATCGGGCGTTCGCGGACCTTGAAGACCAGGATGACCCGGCCGAACGGGTCGTCGGCCTGGGCCACGGCGACATCATCGAACTGCCCGGTCCGGAACAGGGCCAGGATGGCGCGCTGGATGTCGCGATAGTTGGTGGGCTGGCCGGGCAGCAGGGCGGCGGTGCCCAGAATCTGCTGGGTCGACAGCCGGCTGTTGCCCTCGACCGCGATGCTGTCCACCACGGGATTGGGCGGCGGAGCCGCCGGGTCCTGCGCGCCCAACGGGGCGGCGAACCCGGCAACCGACGCGGCGGCCAACAGGAAGAAGCGCTGAAGTCGCATCAGGGGGGAGACAGATGCGGCGGCCGGCGGGGCCGGTCGCCGCATGGCGGGAGGGGTCAGGCCTTCGAGCCGCTCAGGGCGCGAAAGACGAGGCGCTCGGCATCGGGAGCCACGTCGATCTCGATCTCGTCGGTCCGGGTGAACTCGCTCAGCAGGATCTTTTCGCTCAGCGGGTCTTCGATGTATTTCTGGATCGCCCGCTTCAGCGGCCGGGCGCCGTAGTTCTGGTCGTAGCCATGCTCGACCAGGAAGTCGATCGCGGCGGGGGTCAGCCGGATGATCTCTTCGCCGATCCGCTTCTGGACGTCCCGCACCAGGATGGTCACCACCTGGGCGATGTGCTCCTTGGCCAGCGGATGGAACACGATCACGTCGTCGATCCGGTTCAGGAACTCCGGATTGAAGGTCCGCTGGATCTCTTCCTTGATCTTCTCCTGCATCTTTTCGAACGAGCTCTTGAAGTCCTGGCCGTGGAAGCCCAGCGTCTTCCCCTGCATGATGTCGCGGGCGCCGACGTTGGAGGTCATGATGACCACCGTGTTCTTGAAATCGATCATCCGGCCGTAGTTGTCGGTCAGGTGGCCCTCATCCAGCACCTGCAGCAGGATGTTAAATACGTCGGGGTGGGCCTTTTCGATCTCGTCCAGCAGCACCACCGAGTAGGGCTTCCGCCGGATGGCCTTGGTGAGGGTGCCGCTGTCCTCGTAGCCCACGTAGCCCGGCGGGGCCCCGATCAGGCGGCTCACCGAGAACTTCTCCATGTACTCCGACATGTCCACCCGGATCAGGGCCGACGCGTCGGCAAACAGGAACTTGGCCAGCGACCGCGCCAGCTCGGTCTTCCCGACGCCCGTGGGGCCGCAGAAAATGAACGAGCCGATCGGGTGGTTGGGATCCTTGAGCCCCGCGCGCGAGCGCCGGATGGCCCGGGAGATGGCCTGAATGGCCTCGTCCTGGCCTACCACGCTCAGGTGCAGCTCGTCCTCCATCCGGAGCAGCCGGGAGGCCTCCTGCTCTTGGAGCCGGGTGACCGGAATCCCGGTCCAGCGCGACACGATGAACGCAATGTCCTCTTCGCTGATCACCGGCCGGCGGGTCTGGCGCTCCTTCTCCCACTCCTCCTGCCGCTGCCGGATCTGGGTCTGGAGGTCGCGCTCCTTGTCCCGCAGCGCCGCCGCCCGCTCGAAGTTCTGGTCGCGGACCGCGTCCTCTTTTTCGAGATTGACCTTCTCCAGGTCTCCCTTGAGGCTGGCCACCTCGGCGGGCGGCACCTGCGACGCCAGCCGCGCCCGCGCGCCGGCCTCGTCGATCACGTCGATCGCCTTGTCCGGCAGGAACCGGTCGGTGATGTAGCGCTGGGACAGCTTGGCCGCCGCATCGAGGGTCTCGTCGGGGATGATCACCCGGTGGTGATCCTCGTACTTCTTCCGGAGCCCCTTGAGGATCTCCACCGTTTCCACGATGGTCGGCGGATCCACCAGGACCGTCTGGAACCGGCGCTCCAGGGCCCCGTCCTTCTCGATGTACTTGCGATACTCGTTCAGCGTCGAGGCGCCCACGCACTGCAACTCGCCCCGCGCCAGCGCGGGCTTGAGCATGTTGGAGGCGTCGATGGCGCCTTCCGCCGCGCCGGCCCCCACCAGGGTGTGCAACTCGTCGATGAACAGGATGATCTGCTTGTTCTGCGCGATCTCGTTCATGACCGCCTTGAGCCGTTCCTCGAACTGGCCGCGGTACTTGGTGCCTGCGATGACCGCCGCCATGTCCAGGGAGAGCACCCGGTGGTCCTTGAGGACGTCGGGGCACAGCCCGTTGGCGATCATCAGGGCCAGCCCTTCCACGATGGCGGTCTTGCCCACGCCCGGCTCACCGATCAGCACCGGGTTGTTCTTCTTGCGCCGGGCCAGGATCTCCATGACCCGCTCGATCTCCTTGGCCCGTCCGATGGTGGGATCGAGCTGCCCTTCCGCGGCGAGCTGCGTGAGATCCCGGCAGAAGTGGTCCAGCGCCGGCGTCTTGGACTTCTTCTCGGACTTGGGCGCGGCGGCCGGCGCCGGCGATCCGCCGGTGGACGACTGCGTCTGCGGCATGTCGCTGCCCAGCAGGCGGAGGGTCTCCGCCCGGCTCTGCTCCAGGTTGACGCCGGCGTCGGTCAGCACCTGGGCCGCGATGCCCTTCTCTTCCCGCAGCAGCCCCAGCAGCAGGTGCTCGGTGCCCACGTAGCTGTGGTTCAGCTCCCGGGCTTCCGTCATGGCCAGCTCCAGCACCTTCTTGGCCCGCGAGGTGTACGGCAGGTCGGGACCGGTGGCCGCAGCCGCCTTTCCCTTCTTGACCGTTTCCTCGATTTTCTGTTGGATTTCCTCGAGATCCACGTTCAGGTTCTGGAGCACCGCCGCGGCGACTCCCTCCCCCTCCCGGATCAGCCCCAGCAGGATGTGCTCGGTGCCGACGTACTCGTGGTGCAGTCGGGCCGCTTCCTCGCGAGCCATCTGCAAGACCTTCCGCACACGGTCGGTGAAGTTGTACCCGTTCATGGCGACTACCCTCGGCGGCCTGCTTCGTCTTCCAGAAGCTCGCGGACATACCGCGCGCGGCGAACACTGAGATCCGGATCGTCCGGCTCCACTCCCGCGACTGCCGCGAGATGGGCCGGCTGGGTGTGCACCAGCAGCTTGTTGAGCCCGTACAGCCCGACCCGGTCAATCAGACCGAGCCCCGCGCCTAGGCGCACGCCCGACAACAGGTTCATCGTCTCGTCAAACGAGAGCGTCCGGGCATGGCGCAGCAATCCATACGCCCGCCAGACCTTGTCCTCGATGATGGTGGGAACGTCGCGCAGCAGCACCTGCCGCGCCTGTTCCTCGTACTCGATGACCTGTCGTACCATCTTGCCGAGGTGGTCCAGCAGCTCTCGCTCGGACTTGCCCAGTGTCGTCTGATTCGACAGCTGGAAGAAGTTGCCGACCACCTCGCTGCCCTCTCCATACAGACCCCGGAACGTCAGCCCCACCTGGGCCAGTCCCTGCAGGACCTTGGAGATTTCCTTGGTCAGAACCAGGCCCGGCAGGTGAATCAGCACCGAGGCCCGGAGCCCCGTCCCGACATTGGTCGGACACGAGGTAAGGTAACCAAACTCAGGGTGAAATGCGAAGGGAAGTCGTTGTCCCAGTTCGCCGTCCGCCGCTTCGACCTGCTCGTAAACGGCCTCCAGGTCGAACCCCGAACAAAGCCCCTGCAGCCGGAGGTGGTCCTCCTCGTTCAGCATGGCGCCAACCCGCTGCCCCAGCACCAGCGCCGCCGCCGGCCGGACCGTCGGAGGCTCCCCCAGGCCGGCCAACTCCCGGCTGACCAGGTGGCGTTCGTGGAGCAGCAGCCGGTCCTCACGCGCCATCTGGTCCAGCCGGAAGGTGAGGGCCTGCCGGAGGGAGACCGTTTCGCGGGCGGCGCCCTGCACGTCGGCCAGGATCGCCTCCCGGTCCGCCAGCGTGGCCCGCGGCGAGAAGGGCCGGGCCTGGAGGTTGCGCGCCAGGCGGATGCGGGTGGACAGCACCAAGTGGCTGGACGGACCGCTGGCGTCCAGCCAGGCCATCCCACCGTCGGGGAGGAGGCTCAGGTCGATCACGCCGCCCCCCCCGCGACCCGCAACCGGTCCCGCAGCTCCGCCGCCAGCTCGAAATTCTCCGCCTGCACCGCCAGCCGCAGCTGTTCCCGGAGCTGGTCGGTGGAGGTCTGGGAACTCGGCGGCTCGTCTCCCGGTGGCGCGTAGCGCTTGCCCAGATGCCGGCTGGAGCCGTGCAGCCGGCGGAGCAGGTCGCGGAGCGATCCCTCGAAGGTGCGATAGCACTCCGCGCATCCCAGTCGCCCGGATTCGCGGAAGTCGCTCAGCGTTGCATGGCAGGTCGGGCACGCGCCGGTGGGCGTGACCCCGGGGAGGGCGTTGGCGAAATCGATCCCCTTCCCCATCGAGGCGAGAAACGTCCCGACCGGTGTCTTGCCCAGGCTGGCGCTGCTCTCGACGCCTTTCTCGGCGGCGCAGCGTTCGCACAGGTGCACGGTGACCACCCGCTCCTCGGCAATCTGGGTCAGGTGGACCACGGCATCGCGTTCATGACACTGGTCGCAGCGCATCAGCTCTCCACTTCCACTCGTTCGACCGGCACCAGGCGTCCGTCCTCGACCGCCAGCACCCGGTCCGCCCGGGCGGCCAGCAGGCGGTTGTGGGTGACCACCACCAGCGCCGTCTCGAAGTCCCGGGCCAGGGTGCCCAGCAGGTCGTGCAGCCGTTCGGCCTGGTGGGCGTCGAGGTTGCCCGACGGCTCGTCGGCCAGCACCACCCGGGGATCGTTGATCAGCGCCCGGGCCACGGCCACCCGCTGCTGCTCACCGCCGGACAGCTGCTGGGGGCGGTGGGACACCCGGTCGGCCAGCCCCAGCTGCCCCAGGAGGGCCGTGGCCCGATCCCGGGCCGCTCCCGCAGGGCTCCCGGCGATCCGCTGCGGCATCATGACGTTCTCCAGCGCCGAGAAGTCCCGCAGCAGGTGATGGAACTGAAACACGAATCCGAGCCGCCGGTTCCGGATCTGCCCCAGATCCGCAGGACTGCATTCCTCGTACGCCACTCCTTCCAGCGCGATGGTCCCCTCCGTGGGGTGGTCGAGCGCGCCCAGCAGATGCAGCAGGGTGCTCTTTCCCGAGCCGCTGGCCCCGACGATGGCCACGAACTCGCCCGGGGCCACGTCCAGGTCCACCCCGGCGAGAATCTCCAGCGGGCGGCCGTCGCCCCCCTGGTAGACCTTGCGCACCCCGCGCGCGCTGAGCACGACGCTCATTCGTGCCGGATCGCGTCCACCGGGGTCAGCCGGCTGGCCGCGCGCGAGGGATGGATCGTGGCCACGATCGCCAGCACCAGGCTGGCCACGACCACGATCGCCACGTCCGTCGGCTCCACGTGGATCGGCAGGTGGTCGATGAAGTACACGCTGGGGTTGATGCGGATCCAGCGGCCTTCATCCACCGCGAAACTGATCCCCAGGCCCGCGACCAGACCCCCGGCCACCCCGGCCAGCCCCACCACCGCCCCCTGCACCAGGAAGATCCGGGCGATCGCCCCGCTCCCCAGGCCCATGGCCTGCAGGATGCCGATCTCCCGGGTCTTCTCGGCCACCACCATGGTCAGGGTGCCGACGATGTTGAACGCGGCCACGATCATGATGAAGAAGATGATCAGGCCCATCGCCACCTTTTCCAGCTCGAGGGCGCTGAACAGCGTCGCGTTCTGCTGCTGCCAGTCGAGCGCCCGATACGGGTACCCCAGGCGGTCCTCGATGCGGCGGCCGATCGCCGGGGCCTGCCACGGATCGGCCAGCCGGGCCTGAATGCCGGACACCGCCTCTCCCAGGCCGGTGAAACGCTGCGCTGCCTCCCGCGAAATCACCACGAACTGGTTGTCGTAGAGGAACATCCCCGTATTGAAGATGCCCGTGACTTCGAACCGCCAGTACCGGGGGACGCCGACCCCCAGCGCCCGGTTCACCTCCGGCGGCTTGGCGGGGACCAGGGTGACGACGTCACCCGGGTACACCGTGAGCCGCTCCGCCAGCCGCTGCCCGAGGACGATCCCCCCGTCCACGTCCGCCCGTTCAGTCCGGAACTTCAGGTCGCCCCGGACCACCGACTGCGGCAGCGTGGTGACCGCCCGAGTCCCAGTATCGGGATCGAAGCCGAGAACATTGACCCCTTCCGCATAGTCCGAGCCGGCCGAGATCACCGACTGGCTCAGCACCTCCGGCGCCACCGCGATGACCCCCGGCTCCTTGGCGACCTCCGCCATGACGGTGCGCCAGTCGTCCAGCCGGAGCCCGCTGCCGTAGGTCAACACCCGCAAATGCGGGTTGGCTACCAGGATGCGCTCGCGCAGGTCGTTCCGGAGCCCGCTCATGACACCGAGAACCACGATCAGGGCCGCCACGCCGACGGCCACACCACCGGAGGCGATGGCCGTGATGAGCGAGACCCGTCCGGACGCGCGCCGGCTGCGGAGGTAGCGGAAGGCGATCTCCCGCTCCAGGCGGCTGGGCCACTGCAGCAACTGTCGCAGGCTGGCTCCGGGGGCATTCATCCGCGGCCCGCCTGATCTTCCGGCCGCATGGCCGGAAACAGGATCACGTCACGAATGGACGGCTGTCCCGCGAGCAGCATGATCAGCCGGTCGACCCCGATCCCCATGCCGCCGGTCGGGGGCATGCCGTACTCCAGGGCGCGGACGTAGTCGGCGTCAAAGGGCTGCGCCTCCTCGTTGCCGGCGGCCCGCTGCCGGATCTGGTCCTCGAACCGGGCCCGCTGGTCGTCGGGATCGTTGAGCTCGCTGAACGCGTTGGCCAGTTCCCGTCCCTGCACAAAGAGCTCGAACCGCTCCGTCAGCCGGGCATCGTCCCGATGCTCCTTGGCCAGGGGCGAGATGACCTTCGGGTAGTCCACGACAAACGTCGGCTGGACCAGGTGCGGTTCCAGGAAGGCGGAAAACATCTCGTCCAGCAGCTTCCCACCCGTGAACACCGCCGCGTCCTCTTTCGGCGTCCCCGCCTTGACCAGGCGGGCGCGCATCTCCTCCTCGGAGGCGGCCAGCACGTCGACCCCGCTGTGACACTGGATGCCGGCCACAAACGCCACCCGCGCAAACGGCCCGGCAAAGTTGAGCGCCACGCCATCCCGCTCCAGGAGCAGTCCGTTGCCGCTCACCAGGCCGACCAGGTCAGCCAGCAGGGCCTCCGCCAGGTCCATCATGTCGTGGTAGTCGGCGTAGGCCTGGTACAACTCCAGCATGGTGAACTCGGGGTTGTGCGACCGGTCCATCCCCTCGTTCCGGAAGTCGTGCCCGATTTCGTAGACTCGCTCCAGGCCGCCCACCACCAGGCGCTTCAGGTACAGCTCGTCCGCGATCCGCAGGTACAGCGCCATGTCGAGTGTGTTGTGATGGGTCACGAAGGGCCGGGCCGCCGCGCCCCCGTACAGGGGCTGCAGCACCGGAGTCTCCACCTCCAGGAAGCCCCGCGCGTCGAGGAAGGTCCGGATCCGGGTCACGATGCGGGACCGGAGCCGGAACAGCTCCCGGATCTCCGGATGCACCGCCAGGTCGGCGTAGCGCTGGCGATAGCGGAGTTCCGGATCGGCCAGGCCGCCGTGCTCCTTCACCCCGCCCTCGGCGAGCACTTCGCGCTTGCCGCGGGGCAGCGGCCGCAGCGACTTCGACAGCAGCGTCACCTCCGCCGCCCGGACGGTGACCTCTCCCGCCCGGGTGCGCATCAGGACGCCCCGGACACCGATATGGTCGTCGAGGTCCAGCAGCTGGGTCATCAGCCAGGAGCCGCCCAGGGCATCGCTGCGGAGGTACACCTGGATCCGTCCCGACTCATCCTCGAGGTGGCCGAACACCACCTTCCCCTTGGGCCGCCAAGATTCGATGCGTCCCGCGATCCGCACCTCGGGGCCGTCGTCACCGTGCCCGTCCTGGTAGGCGGCCAGGGCCGCCGCCGCGGTGTGCGAACGGTCGTACCGGTAGGCGAACGGACGGACCCCCAGCCGGGCCAGCTCGGGGAGCTTGGCGCGGCGCGCCTCCTCAACGAACGATCGCTCCTCGCTCACGCGGGCTTTCCCCCGAAACGCTTCAGGAAGGCTTCGATGAAGTCATCCAGGTCTCCGTCCATGACCCGTTGGACGTCGCTGACCTTGAGCTCCGTGCGGTGGTCGTTCACCATCGTGTACGGCTGGAAGACATAGGACCGGATCTGGTTGCCCCAGGAGTTGTCGGTCTTGGTGGCCTCGACCTTGGCGCGCTCGGCCTCCTGCTCTTCGAGCTTCTTCTGGTAGATGGCCGCGCGCAGCATTTTCGTCGCGGTCGCCTTGTTCTTCCCCTGGGAGCGCTCCTGCTGACAGGCCACCACCAGGCCCGTGGGGATGTGGGTCAACCGCACCGCCGAGGAGGTCTTGTTGACGTGCTGGCCGCCGGCGCCCGAGGCCCGGTAGACGTCCATCTTGATGTCCTCATCGCGGAGGTCCACTTCGATGGTGTCGTCGATGTCCGGATAGACGAACACCGAGGCGAAGGAGGTGTGGCGCCGCGCCTGGGAATCGAACGGCGAGATGCGCACCAGCCGGTGGACTCCCTTCTCGGCCCGCAGGAAGCCGTAGGCATACTGTCCCTTGATCTCGATCGAGGCCGACTTGATCCCGGCCTCCTCGCCATCCAGCCGGTCGAGGATGGTGACCTCGAAGCCGTGCCGCTCCGCCCAGCGGACGTACATCCGGAGCAGCAGTTCCGCCCAGTCCTGGGACTCCGTGCCCCCGGCGCCGGGATGGATGGTGACGATCGCGTCCCCCGCGTCGTCCGGGCCCTGGAGCATGGCCTGCAGCTCGAACGACTCGACCGCCTTCGCCAGCGCCGCGGCCTCTTCGGTCAGCTCGGACTGGAGTTCCTCATCCGGCTCGGCCTCGAGCAGTTCGATCATGGTCTGGGCATCGCCCAGCCGACGCCGCAGCTCGGCCTCGGGCGTGAGCCAGCCCTTGAGCGCCTTGATCTCCTTGACGACCTGCTGTGCCTCGTCCGCCCGCGACCAGAAATTGGGGTCGCTCTGCCGGGCCTCGAGTTCCGCCAGCCGGTTCTGCTTTTCGGTCAGGTCAAAGAAAACCCCGGATTTGGGAAATCCGATTGCCGAGACCGTTGAGTTGTTCGATGACATCGCGCATATAAGTCGTTCAGAGGTCAGAGATTGCGTGAATGATACTGCCATCGCCTCCGGACCGTCACCCGCGATTCGGCCGGAAAGCCAGCAGGGGGACCCTCGGCGTGAAGGTCCCCCTGGGATGCGCCAGCGGCCTGGAGCCTCCGGCGGGCTAGAAGACCTTCTGGCCGCTGGCCAGAATCTCGTTCAGGGCGTCGGTGAAGTACGGGGTGGACTCGGCCAGTTCCTTCCCCACCTGTTCGGTGTACTCCTCCCAGCTCTTCTGGATCTCCTCCTGAAACAGTGTCTTCAGGGTTCCATTGGCCAGCCCTTCCTTGCGCCGGTCGGGATAGTAGACGACCAGGTCGGAGATCAGCGCCCGGGCCAAGCGGCGGGCCTTTTGGGCCGGGTCCTGTGAGAGGAAGGGATTCACCGACCGGCCGGGTACCGGCGCCGCCCGGGATGAACTTGGGATGGCCGGTGGTGGCGCCGGGCGGACCGGCGTTGCGGCCGCCGGCAGGCCGGAAAGCCCGAGTCCCGGAGACGGTCGCGGTGGCGTCGGGATGCTCGACTGATCCGACGGCGGCTGGAGCGGTCGGGTCGGGGCCACCGGCGGGCCTGGGCTCTGGGACGTCGGCCGGACCGCCGGCGGCGGCATCATCAGCCGGGGCCCGGCAGGGGCTCCCGGAGGGAACTGACGCGGCGCCGTGGGACGCGGGGGCCCTCCCGGTACGGCGGGCGGCGCGACGGTCGGTCGCGGTGCCGGCGGGGGGGCTGCCGGGGGAGCGAGCGGTGGCGCCGGCGCGATGCTCGGAGCCTGCTCGGGGGCCGCCATCGGCGGCGGTACCGGTGCGACGGGTGGCGCCGGCGGGGCGGCCGTCACCATCGCCGGCGGGGGCTCAGGCGGCCGGGCGGTCGCCGGCGTCGCCGGGCTGCCGGCCCGGGTGACCGGGAAGACACCGGAGCAGACCTTGCAGCGGGCCCGGACGCCAGCCTCGGGGACCTTGGCCGGATCAACCCGATAGACCGTCGTGCACGATGGACAGGTGACGTTCATGGCCCCCCCTGGCGGGCGCCGCCGGAAGTCCGGTCCCCAGGCTCTTCTGATTCGGGCTGCTGGCGGCGATCCACCACGAACACCGAACCGGGGAGTGTCTTGGCGTAACTTTTCATTTCCGTCGCGAGCTCGCTCACCTGCGCCGGATGGATGAACTTCCGGCTCCGGTTGGTCACGATCCCGATGGACAGGGTCATCAGGGGCACCCGATGCAACTGCCCCCGCCGGTCCTTCCCGAAAAAATAACCCGCCCGGCGGTCTTGATCATTGTACTGCAGCGGCACCAGGGTGTCGAAGACGTTGATGATCTCGCTGCACACCGGGTTGGCCTCCGGCAGGGGGACAATAAAGATAAAGTCATCGCCGCCGATATGGCCCACGAACCCGACGGTGCCCAGCAGCCCCTTGACCACGTCGTGCAGGATCCGGGACAGGATATAGATGACCCGGTCGCCGTCATAGTAGCTGTACCGGTCGTTGAACTCCTTGAAATGATCCAGATCCGCATAGCAGACGGCAAACTCCTGCCCGGTTTCCAGCTGCCGCTTGATCTCCCGCTCGATCTCCGTGGTGCCCGGCAGCCGGGTGGACGGATGCACCGAGACGTCCCGTTCGGTGCGGGTCAGGATGGCGTCGAGGCGGGCCCGCTGCTCCGCCGGTGAGAACGCGCTGGTGATGACCTCGTCGGTGCCTGCGGCGAACCAGCTCTCCACCGTGGCCGGATCGTGCTGCCGCGACAGCAGCACCACCGGGACGATGGCGGTGAAGGCATCGCTCTTGAGCTTGCGGACCAGGGCCACGCCCCCCGCCCCGGCGGCATCGGCGTCCACGAACAGAAAACACGGGAAGCCGCGCAGGATGATCGAGTGAATCTCCGCCGCATCGGGGAGCCCGAGCAGGGGAAATTCCCGCGCCTCGGCCCAGTGACGGACCAAGTCGGGCACGGCCTGAGGAGCCGGCGCGTGATACAGGACCGTCGGTCGAGTTCGCAGCCTAGGGCTCCCGGGCGGGTCGAAGCGAGCGAAAACGTTGGATGGTACGGGCTTCCATGGCGGCTGTCAAATGAAGAATACCGCGATGGCCACCATGGCGTACAAGGCCAGGAGCTGCACCCCTTCGAACCAGTGCGATTCCCCGTCCAGCGTCACGATGGCCGCCAGGATGGTGGACAGGCCGACCGCGGCCACCTCCAGCGGTGTGAATACCAGGTTCATGTAATGCCCCGACGGGCCCGACCCCAGGAAGGCGCCCACGAACACCAGGATCGGCGCAATCAGCAATGCAACTTGCGTGCTGGACCCGAGCGCGATCTGGAGCGCCAGGTCCATCTTGCCCTTCCGGGCCACCACGATCGCCGTGGCATGCTCGGCGGCATTGCCGATGATCGGGATGATGATCAGGCCCAGGAAGCTCTGGGTGATCCACGGGAACCCGCGGGTCAGGTCCTCCACCCGGTGGACCAGGATCTCCGACTCGACGGCCACGCCGACGGTGGCCAGCGCCAGCACGCCGATGGCGAACGGCACGCTCCAGAGGTGCCCGGTGGTCGGATGGGGCTCGCCGCCGATCAGCCGGCTGTGGGTCTTGAGCGAAAACAGGAGCGAGAGCCCGTAGGTGATCACCAGCACCACGGAGACCGCTTCCGACAGGTACAGCTCCGCCAGCTCCAGGTTCGGACCCTGGTGGGTCCCGTGGAACAGGGCCGGGAACATCAGCCCGGTCACGGCGAGGGCCATCATCCCGGCACTCATGCCGACGGCGGTGCGATTGAACCGGACGATCGGCTTGTTGAGCCCCCCGGCGACCAGCGACAGCCCGAGAATGAGGAGCAGGTTGCCCAGGATGCTGCCGGTGATCGAAGCCTTGACCAAGTCCACCAGGCCCGCCTGCAGGGCCACGATCGCAATGATCAGCTCCGCCGCATTGCCGAAGGTGGCGTTCAGCAGGCCGCCCAGCGCCGGTCCGGTGCGGGCTGAGAGGTGCTCGGTGGCTTCTCCCATGTAGCCGGCCAGCGGCAGCACGGCGAGGCAGGAGGTGCCAAAGACCAGCGCCGGCGGAAAGTCCCCGCCCCAGGCGAAGTACAGGCTGAGCGGGATGAAGAGGATCGGCAGGTTGCGCCAGCTGAGCAGCGGCTCGTGCACCGGCGCGATGCGCGGCGGCGTGCGCGGCCCCGAGGGCGCCTCACGCTCGGGCGCCCCAGCCTGGCTCCGCTCGCGCCGTTCCGGCGGGGCCGCGGGGGCCGCGGGGGCTGCCGTCGGCGCCCGGGCCGCCCGGGTCCGCTCCTTGTCTCTGGCCTCCTGCCGCTCCCGGCGGTCGGGGTGTTCCCGGCGCTCGGGCTTCGCGGGGCGCTCGGGCTTGTCTGGCCGCTCGCGTTTCTCGCCCCGCTCGCCGCCCTCCGGCTTGGCGATGCCCAGGGCTTCCCGCACCTTGGCCACCGGGATTCCCAGGTCGCCCAGGCTTGAGGCGACGACGCCCTTCCCGTCGGCCAGGAGGGCGGCGACCAGGTGCCTGGGTGCGGTCTCCTCGCCTCCGGCCAGGGTCCGCGCCTGGTCCAGCGCCCGGCGGGCCCCGGAGCGGAGCGGCAGCTCCTCCGGGTTCTCGGGCGCTCCCTTCCCCTGAGGGCTGCGCTTTTCCAGCCGCTCCCGCACCGCGGATGGGGTGGTCGAAAAGGCGCCCAGAATCGTGGTGAGGGAGGGGTCCCCGGCATTGAGGAGCGCGAGGAACAGGTGCTCGGTCCCGATGTAGTCGTGCTGCAGCCGCTGCGCTTCCGCGCGGGCGGCGGCGAGGAGATCGCTCACAGCGGCTTGGCCTCGTCAATGAGCATGATGGGAATGCCGTCTTCCACGGCATAGACCAGCCGGCAGGCGGCGCACACCAGCGCTTCCGGCTCCTGGCGGTACTCGAGGTCGCCCTTGCACTTGGGACAGACCAGGATTTCGAGCAGTTCGGCAGGCAGGGCCATGGGGGAATTCCTCAGGAACGCGGACTGCGGGATTTCCGGCCGGCGCGGCCGGCGGGTCCGCCGGTGGGGCGCTCGGGAGGAAAGCCCAGGCGATCAAGCGCGGCGCCGTCCTTCCGCCAGTTGCGGAGCACCTTGACCCAGCACTCGAGATACACCGGCTCTCCCAGGAGCGCTTCCATTCGTGCGCGCGCGTGCTGGCCGATCGCCTTCAGCGTCCGGCCGCCCTGTCCGATCACGATGCCCTTCTGGGAGTCCCGCTCGACGAGCAGGGTAACCCGAATGTACACTGGCCGAGTGTGCTCGCGGAACTCCTCGACCTCGGCGGCGAGCGCATAGGGCAGCTCATCGGAGAGTTGCAGGAAGGCCGCCTCCCGGACATACTCGGCCGCAAAGAAGCGGACCGGCTGGACGCCGGCATCCTCAGCGTCGTAGCCGAACTCGGCCTCCGGCAGCAGCCCGCGGAGCGTGGCCAGCAGTTGGTCCACTCCGGTGCCCTGCTCCGCCGAGATGGCCAGGCCGTCCGCGGGCGGCGGGCCGCGGAGCAGGTCCGCCTTGGTGTAGATCCGCAGCACCGGCACCTCCGGGGGATCGTCCAGGCCGGTCAGCGGCCAGAAGTCCGGGGCGGGCGCCTCGGTGGCCGGATGCAGGTGCAGCACCGCGTGGACCTGGCGGAGTCGCTCCAGGGCGGCCTCCTGCATCCGCTCGTGCAGTGGATAGCGCGGGTCGAGGAGGCCGGGGAGGTCATGGAAGATGTACTGGACCTCTCCCTCGGTCCGCAGTCCCACCACCGGCAGGCGGGTGGTCTGCGGCTTGGGACTGACGATGGCCAGGTGGCTGCCGACCAGGGCGTTGAGGAGGGTGGATTTTCCGGCGTTGGGAGCGCCAGCCAGGGCGATGTGCCCCGAGCGGGTGGATGGCATGGGAGGAATATAGGGGGCTGGGGGCGCTGGCCGGCGACCGGGCGCGGCAAGGGCTGGGGGGGAAAGGGTGAGGCCCGGGATCCTTTCGGACCCCGGGCCTCGGGTGGCTGGCGACGGCCTACTCTCCCACCCCCTCGCAGGGGCAGTACCATCGGCGCTGCAGGACTTAACTTCCGGGTTCGGAATGGGACCGGGTGTGGCCCCCGCGCGCTAGTCGTCAGCCATTCTGCGGGCACGCCACGCGGGACGCGCCTGAAGAATTGGCAACCAAAGGCTGGATGGGATTGGGAAAACCGGGAGAGATCAAACTTCACGGGCGATTAGTACGGCTCGGCTGAAGGGATCACTCCCCGTACACCTGCCGCCTATGTACCTGGTAGTCTTCCAGGGCCCTTTAGGGAGCTTAAGCTCCAGGAGTGTTCATCTTGGGAAGAGTTTCCCACTTAGATGCATTCAGCGGTTATCTCCGCGCGACATCGCTACCGGGCGCTGCCCCTGGCGGGACAGCCCGTACACGAGCGGTCGCTTCGTCTCGGTCCTCTCGTACTAGAGACGACGTCCCTCAACACTCCCAC
>Ga0163144_10000415_pt1 | contig 98221 bp, 77 predicted proteins | sample OliLak19BULKMAT1_FD_123175 | JGI IMG/M metagenome (GOLD analysis project Ga0163144, IMG submission 123175) | Freshwater microbial mat bacterial communities from Lake Vanda, McMurdo Dry Valleys, Antarctica - Oligotrophic Lake LV.19.BULKMAT1 | ecosystem: Environmental > Aquatic > Freshwater >...
CGATCCCTTCCATGAATCTCCATCTCTCTAATTTCAATCATGAAATCAGAGAACCAGAAGACCCGTTAAGGGGACATTTTCGCCAGGAAATAACTAGGGGACAAAATCGCGGGGAAAAAACAATCGATGATAATTTTCTTGATTTCTTCTCTAGAAATGACGACGCGACGTTCAGAGCTCCCCATGTTTTGAGGATATCATCAGGAATTTATTGGCGGAAGGGGGCCAAAAAGAGTGCCGTACGTTTTGGTTCCAAATCGCGTCATCAGGCCCCGCCCACTGAGATTTCACTAACTCGTATCGAAGGAGCCCCGACAGCACCAAAAAAACGGAGGTCATCCCCGAGATCCGTCATCCTTCGGAAAAGTTCCAATACATTGCCCGCGATCGCGAGCCCTCGGACGGGTCGCGTCAAGCGGCCATTCTCGATGAGTATCCCGGACGCTCCGAGTGAGAAATCACCGGTCACGGAGTTGGCGGTATGCACGCCCATCACATCGGTGATGAGAATCCCGCGACTCACTCCGTCAAGCAGCTGCGCGGGTTTCTTTCTTCCGGGGACGAGATAGAAATTCGACGTTCCGATCTCAGGCGGCGCTTTGATTCCACGCGTGGCGCTGCCCGTCGGCGCGCGACCTTCCTTGCGGGAGTAATAACCGTCGCAAAGAATATTCGTGAAGAAGCCGCCGTCGACCAAAGTCGTTTTCGTCGAGGGCACGCCTTCACCGTCAAAGGGCGAGGTCGCCAGGCCGCCCGCCATGAGGCCGTCATCGATCAGCGTGAAGCCTTCGCTGAACACTCGGTCACCGAGTTTGCCGGCGAGCATGCTCCGACCTTTGTCGATTTCTTCGGCCGAAAAACAACTCGAGAGGACGCCGAGAAAATCCGCGACGACGTCGCTTCGCAGAATCGCCGGGCACTTCATCGTCGGGGCGGCTCCCGCGCCGAGGAGCTCGGTCGCACGAACTGCGGCCAAACGGCCGGTTTCCTTGATTTCGAGTCCCGCGAGTTCGGATGAAAAATTGAAATCGTGGCCGGTTTGGCTTTCGCCTGCGAGTTCCGCGCGGCACATGACCGACGCCGTGTAAAAGGTTGAGCGGTGCTGAATGTACTCACCGTGTGAATCAACCATGTGGACTTCGTAAAGAGTTTCACCGACCGATGCCGTGCGGACCCCCTTCACGCGGGCATCCGCATTCAAACATTCACGTTCAAGCTGGCGCGCGAGTTCCGTCTTTTTTTCAATGGATTCGGCAACGCCTTTTTCGTCATAGTGGTCGACGGCCGGGTAGTGAAACGACGAAAACGAGAAGAGGCCGTTGTGTTCGTCGGGAGGCATCAGTGCGGCAACATCGACCGCGCTCCGCGCCGCACGATCTATCGCGTCATCATCCATCGAGGTCGTGAAGCTGAACCCCAGGCGTCCTTCCTTGAGCACGCGAATCGCAAGTCCTACATCCTCGGATCGGGATAAGGACTCGATCTTTTGGTCTTTTGAGTCGATTCGGGTCGCGGTCTTACGGGTAAAATAGAGCTCAAACGGGTCGTTGCCGAGCCGCTCCATAGTTTTTACAGCGCGTAAAAGTGACGCGTGGCCTTTAAGAAATGAGTGCATTCGAACCCTTAGCCGTACCTAGACAGTCGTTCGACTGTAAAGGTAAAATGAACGCAGGGGCGGGGACGCTGCTGGAACGAGTCAAGCCTCAAAAAATACGATTGTTGTTGGGTCTCACTTTCACGGAAGGGAAATGAGTCGATGGCTGATGCCACTAAGTCCGGTACCGAATGGGTGAAGATGCTCACGGAACTCGCGGCCGCGCGCGAGTATAAGAACTTCCACTGGGAAGGGGGCTTCGCCGATTACCTGGATATCGTGAAGCAGAGTCCGGGCGTCACGCGCAATGCGTTTCAGCGCATGTACGAGATGGTCGTCTCTTACGGGACGGATAATTACGTCGAGTACAAGAAGACGATCACGCGCTACCACTTCTTCGACGATCCGATCGACCACGGCAAAGATGCCGTTTTCGGCCTTGATGTGCCGCTCATGAAGCTCGTGCACTTTTTCAAAAGCGCGGCTTTCGGTTACGGTACGGAGAAACGCGTGCTGCTCCTGCACGGTCCGGTGGGGTCGGCAAAATCGACGATCGCCAGACTTCTGAAGAAAGGCATCGAAGGCTATTCGCGCACCGACGAAGGCGCGCTCTATACGTTCAAGTGGATCGATCCGGAAGGAAAGTTCGCCGACATTTTCGGCAATCACCGCGAGATCCCATCGGCGATGAACGAAGATCCCTTGAAGCTCGTGCCCGAAGACATCCGCGGTAAACTCCTCGAAGAGCTCAATAAGGGCAATAAGACGCCTTACAAGATCGCGATCTCGGGCGATCTCGATCCCGCGAGCCGGTTCATCTTCCGCGAACTCATGAAGCGCTACGGCGCCGATTGGGGCAAGGTCATGAACCACGTGCGAGTCACCCGGCTTTTACTCTCGGAAAAAGACCGCATCGGCATCGGCACTTTTCAGCCGAAAGACGAAAAAAACCAGGATTCGACCGAACTTACGGGTGACATCAATTATCGCAAGATCGCGGAGTACGGCTCGGACTCCGATCCGCGCGCGTTCAACTTCGATGGGGAATTCAACGTCGCCAATCGCGGCGTGGTGGAGTTCATCGAAGTGCTGAAGCTCGATGTCGCATTCTTGTACGATCTGCTCGGCGCCTCGCAAGAACACAAGATCAAGCCGAAGAAGTTCCCCCAGACGGACATCGACGAAGTCATCATCGGTCACACGAACGAACCGGAATTTCGCAAACTTCAGAACAACGAGTTCATGGAAGCTTTGCGCGACCGGACGGTGAAAATCGATATTCCCTACATCACGAAGTTGAAGCAGGAGATCAAGATTTACGAGAAGGACTTCAACTCCAACAAGATCAAGGGAAAGCACATCGCTCCGCACACGATCGAAACCGCCGCGATGTGGGCCATTCTCACGCGTCTCGAGCAGCCGAAGAAGGCGAATCTCTCGCTGATTCAAAAGCTGAAGCTCTATGATGGGAAGTCCCTGACCGATTACACCGAAGACAACGTCAAAGAGCTACGCAAGGAATCGATTCGCGAGGGTCTCGACGGCATCAGCCCACGCTACGTGCAGGACAAAATCTCGAACGCGCTCGTGAACGACAAGGCGGGCGAAGTCGGCTGCGTGAACCCGTTCATGGTCATGAACGAACTCGAAGGGGGCCTGAAGCATCACGCCCTGATCGGGTCCGAAGAGAAGCGCCGGGAATACCGGGAGCTTTTGGCGGTGGTGAAGCAGGAGTACGAGGACATCGTCAAAAATGAGGTCCAGCGCGCGATCTCCGCCGACGAAGACGCGATCGCGAAACTGTGTTCAAACTACATCGACAACGTCAAAGCCTACACCCAGCGCGAAAAGGTGCGGAACAAGTACACGGGCATGGACGAAGAGCCGGATGAAAGGCTCATGAGAGCGATCGAAGAGAAGATCGAGATCTCGGAGAGCCGCAAAGACGACTTCCGGCGCCTGATCATGAACCGTATCGGCGCGCTCGCCATCGAAGGCCGTACGTTCGACTTCAAAACGGACGAACGCCTCTACAAGGCGCTGGAGCTCAAGTTGTTCGAAGACCAGAAGGACACCATCAAGCTCACGTCGCTCGTTTCGAACGTCGTTGATCGTTCGACTCAGGAAAAGATCGACATCGTGAAGTCCCGCCTGATCAAGAACAACGGTTACTGCGAGATCTGCTCGACGGACGTCCTCTCATTCGTCGCGGGCATTTTCGCCCGCGGAGACGTGAAGAAGCGAGGCTAACATTTACAATATCAGTCGCGATCATGCCCGGTTCCGTCAGATCGTTAAGGGCAAGATCAAACAGGACTTGAAGAAGTACGTGACCCACGGCGAATTGATCGGCCGAAAGGGCAAGGACACCGTATCCATTCCGGTCCCGCAGATTGATATTCCGAACTTCCGTTACGGCGACAAAGAGCAGGGCGGGGCAGGGCAGGGCGACGGCAAGCCCGGCGATCCGATCGGGCAGGGTAATGAGCAGGGCGGCGAGGGCGAAGCGGGCAATCAGAGCGGCGAGCACATGATCGAAGTCGACCTCACGCTTCAAGAACTTGCCGAAATTCTCGGAGAGCAGCTCGAACTTCCCAAGATCGAGCCGCGCGGTCATAAGACGCTTCGCTCGAAGACCGACAAATACTCAGGGATTGCGAGCCAGGGACCGAATTCTTTGCGCCACTTCAAGCGCACCTTCAAGGAAGCCCTTCGACGTCAAATTTCGACGGGGACTTACGATCCGTCCAATCCCGTGATCATCCCGATCAAGCGCGATCAAAGATTTCGGTCGTGGAAGGCCGACGTGAGGAACGAGAACTCGGCCGTCATCATCTATATGATGGACGTGTCGGGCTCCATGGGTGACGAGCAAAAAGAGATCGTGCGGACGGAGGCTTTCTGGATCGATACGTGGCTCCGGTCGCAGTACAAGGGCATCGAGACCCGCTACATCATTCACGACGCGACGGCGCGCGAGGTCGACGAGCAGACTTTCTTCCGCACCCGCGAGAGTGGCGGCACCTTGATCAGCTCGGCTTACAAATTGTGCGAAAAGATCATTCAAAGTGAATACCCGCCGCAAGATTGGAACATCTATCCGTTTCACTTCTCGGACGGCGACAACTGGTCAGGCGAAGACACGCGATTTTGCATGGAGATCCTGGAGAAATCGCTCCTGCCGATCTGCAACGTGTTTTGCTACGGCCAAGTTGAGTCCCGTTACGGCTCCGGACAGTTCTACAAGGACCTGAAAGAGTTCTTCGGCCCCGAGCACGACGACGTCATTCTCTCCAAGATCGAAAACAAAGAAGGCATCTTGCAGTCGATCAAAGAATTCCTCGGGAAGGGGAAGTAGCGTGGGTTTCGCGAGCTATTCGACCGAGCTGCCCCCGGAACTCGCCAAGATGCGGGACGAGGTCCTGGCCTATGCCCGCGGTTACGGGCTGGATCCGTTTGAGACGATTTTTGAAATGGTCGATTACGAACAGGTGAACGCCCTGGCCGCCCAGGGCGGATTCCCCGTGCGCTATCCGCATTGGCGCTTTGGCATGGAGTACGACCAGCTCTCCAAGAGTTACGAGTACGGGCTCCAGAAGATTTACGAGATGGTGATCAATACGGATCCCTCTTATGCATATTTACTTAAGTCCAATGCCATGACGGATCAAAAGACCGTGATGGCTCACGTCTACGGCCACACGGACTTTTTCAAGAACAACGCGTGGTTCTCGAAAACCAATCGGAAGATGCTCGACGCGATGGCGAATCACGCGGTGCGGATCCGGAATTACATGGATAAGTACGGCCAGGACAAGGTCGAGAACTTCATCGACCGTTGTCTTGCGCTCGAAAATCTGATTGACCCTTACGCTCCCTTCTCGCCGCGCGCCCGTGCGGAAGACGAGAACGCGGTGAAGCCCGACGTTCAGGCCGAGGAGCCCGGCCGACTTCGTTCACCGCGCGATTATCTCGAGAAGTACATCAATCCGCCGGAGTTCCTCGAAGCGCAGAGGAAGAAGGCTGAGGAAGCCGCTAAAAAGGCGAAGAAGATTCCATCCGAGCCGCAAAAGGATATTTTGGCGTTTCTGCTCGAATACGCACCGATCGAGGCCTGGGAGCATGACGTGCTCTCGATCATTCGCGACGAAGCCTACTATTTCGCGCCCCAAGGCATGACCAAGATCATGAACGAAGGCTGGGCCTCCTACTGGCACGCGCGCATCATGGTCGAGAAGGCGATGAAGGATTCCGAGCTCACCCATTTCGCCGATCACAACGCGGGCATCCTCGCGATGCAGCCGGGCAAGATCAACCCGTACAAGATCGGAGTCGAGCTCTTTCACGACATCGAAGACCGCTGGAACCGTGGAAAGTTCGGCAAGGAGTATGACGACTGCGAGAACATGCAGCTCAAGGCCAAGTGGGACCGTAATCTCGGTCTCGGCCAAAAGAAGATTTTTGAAGTTCGCCAGGCCTGCAACGACGTCACGTTCATCGATGAATATCTGACCGAGGAATTCGCCGAGCGGATGAAGCTTTATACGTACGCGTTCAATCGCCGCACGAACCAGTATGAGATCGCGGATCGCGACTATCGCAAGGTCAAAGAGAAGTTGTTGTTTCAGCTTTCCAATCGCGGGCAGCCTTACGTTTACGTCACGGACGGAAATTACCAGAACAAGGGTGAGCTGCTGCTTTGGCACAAGCATCTTGGGCTGGATCTTGATGTGAAGTTTTCGCGCGAGACTATGAAGGCGCTGTCCGAGATCTGGCGCCGGCCGGTGAACGTCGAGACCGAAGTGGACGGGCAAAAGAAGCTCTACACATATCAGACGGGCGAGTTTACTGAGAAGTTCCTCTGATTTGAGCGAAGGCTTCCGCCAAGTTGATACCGAAGCCCCACGAAACTCCACGGTTTCTCACTTGAAATGTAGTCACTCTGGCACCGATCGTTGAATACTCAACGCGCGCACTCGATTTAAACGTGCACTGAGCGGTGGCACTCACCTTGCTGTACTGCCCGTGGATCGGATGAACGTGAGAGTTTCGCCGACCATAGATTTCAAAAAACGATTGGGGTGAGAAAGATGAAACAGCAATCTTTGCATGTGATGGCGTTCGTGTGTGCGGTGATCGCCCTTGGACAGACAACTCATCTCCTGGCGGCAGATGAACCCGCCGTCGGCGCGTCGATCGATTCGAGCAAGGATTCTACGACGATCACTGGCGCCGCCGCCGATGGCGAAGGCGAAGGCAAAAGCATCGAGAAGGTCGAAGTCACGGGCTCCCACATCAAGCGCCTGACGGTCGAAGGCGCCTCGCCGATCGTGACGGTCACGCGAAAAGAACTCGATAAATCAGGCTATAACTCGGTCTCGGACGTCCTTCGCGACGCCGGCTCGAGCAGCTTCGGCTCCAAGCGGGAAGCCTCCGGCAGCAACGCCGCCGGCGTCGCCACGGTTGATCTACGAGGACTAGGAGCGAGCAACACCCTCGTGCTCTTGAATGGCCAACGCCTTCCCTCTGACGCCGTCATGGGCGCGGTCGACTTGAACATGATCCCGATGGCCGCCATCGAACGCGTCGAGATTTTGAAGGACGGCGCTTCCGCCATTTACGGCTCCGACGCTCTCGGTGGGGTGGTGAACATCATCACTCGAAAAGACTTCAACGGTACCGAAGCCAAGATTTTACAGACCGCGCCCCAAGGCAAAGGTGGCGGCCGGACCGACGTCAGCGTCGTGAACGGGAAGAGTACGGAAAATCTGAACGTCGTCACGACCGCGCAGTACCGCGACAACGCCGCAGTCTATGCGCGGGACCGGACGTGGACCGCCAAGAGCACGAGCTTGATCGGCGGTCCGGGCAGTTACCGGAGCGCCGGAAATCCTTGGCAGGCGGATGCGAACTGTCCGGCCGAGCGGTTGGTCACGAACGCGCAAGGCACGTTTTGCAGCTTCAATCCGGCCGATTACATGACGAAACTTCCGCAGCTCACGCAGTTCGGCATGATGTCGGAAGCCAACTTCCAAGCGAGTTCGAACGTCAAGATGACTGCGCGAGTAGGGGCGACCCAGCGCCAGGTGAAATGGTCTTACGCCGCCGCTCCGGGCATGTTCGTGATTCCGGCCGCGGTCGCGGATACCCTTGGACCGGGCGGAGGCCCGCTCCCTGGCGCGACGCCTGGCCAGGATCTCCAAGTCCGTTATCGTCTGCTTGAACTCGGAACGCGCGACAGCGAAGTGTCGGGCTACAGCTATAACGCCTTGGTCGGCAGCACGATACAACTGCCTGCTCAATGGCAGATCGAGACGAGCATCGCGCACAACGGCGTTCGTAACAGTGATCGTCACGTGAGCGGCTACGCGCTGACCACGGCGCTTCAAGACGCCATTCAGTCGGGCACTTACAATCCATTCGGCCAGCCGGGCGCGAAGGGGAGCCTGGACGCGACGAAGTACATGCCGTATGAGAAAACCACGTCGCTTCTTTCGAGCGTCGAAGTGAAATCGTCCGGACCGCTCGTCGAAATGGGCGGCGGAGATCTCAGCCTCGCCGTTGGATCGACCTACACGCATCAGCTTTATCGCGATGCGGTCGATGACAGCACTTTGAACGGCGAAGTCTTCGCCAACGCCGGTTCGAGCGGCAGCGGACATCGCACGACGCAAGCCGTCTTCAGCGAGCTTTCGATCCCGCTTGATAAGAAGGTCGAACTCTCGCTCGCCGGTCGCTACGACCATTACAGTGACTTCGGCAACTCGGCGAATCCGAAAGCCGCGATCATGGTGCGTCCGACGTCGATGCTCATGCTTCGCGCTTCGGCCGGGACGGGCTTCAAAGCGCCGCTCATGCAGGACATGTACGCGGCGACGAGCCAGGGCTTCCCGACCTTCATCGATCAGGTCGCCTGCAATAACGAAATGGCGGCCGGCGGGGATACGTCGTCATGTAACCCGGCTCAATATCTGGTCACGAGTAGCGGCAACACAGGCCTTCGCGAAGAGAAATCCATATCCTACAACGTAGGCGCGGTGCTTGAACCGACGAAAAGCTTCAACATCGGCGCAGACGTCTTCATGGCGCGAATGAAGAACGTGGTCGGCATCGACTACGGCGACGTCACGCAGGCCGAAGCGCAGGGGATTGACCTCGCGAGCCGTGGCGTGATCGTCACTCGTGATTCGAATGGCTACATCGACAACATTGTCGCGCCGATGCAGAACTTGTCGGCGAAAAAAATCTCGGGCCTTGATCTGTCGAGTAACTACCGGATCGCGAGTTTCCGGCTGTCTGACGAGCATTCGCGGTTGTTTTACTACCGCGAGGAAGGTTTTCCAGGAATGGGGCTTCGCAACAAACTCGATGAGAACGAGCGCCCACGCTGGAAGAACACGGCCGCGGTTACGTTTGTACCTAACGATCAGCATGACGTGACGGTATCGGCGCTCACGATCGCCGGTCAGCAGAAGGCCGTGAAGGAAATGGGCCGGTTGCCGAACTACACGAGCTACGCCGTGAACTACGCGCTTCATACCAAAAAGCTCGGTACGTTCACGGTCGGGGTCAAGAACGTACTCGGTTCGACGCCTCCGCTCGATGACAGCAACCCGGGTGAACAGCTCAACGTCGAACTCTACGACCAGATCGGCCGCCAGTTCTTGGTTGGTTATACCAAGGCCTTTTAAAACGAACGACTGAGCGACCATGGAAACTGCAATGAAACCCATCTTGCTAGAATCATCCTCCGGGTCACTGGTCTCATCCGCGATCGTGCACTTACTCGTCTGCGGTGGAGTGGTGGCCCTGATGAACATCACGCCGGTGGCGACCCTGCCTCCGGCAGCGGAGATGGAAGTCGGCTACGAGTACCTCACTGCGCCGCCGGATCCGGTCAAAGAAGTTCGCCGGATGGTGCGGGCGCCCGAGCCGGAAATGGTTCAGACAAAAACCCCGACGCCGGTCGCCGCGCAGGAGCTGCAAGACACGAAGAGCGACACGGTCGGAACGCAAGCGGCGGCCGCGGTGTCCCCTTCAAACGGTTCCGAAGGCACGGGCTCCGCGGTCGACGTCCCCTATTACAAGATCAAGCCGAAGTACCCGAGAGCCGCTCTGGTTGCGGGTGAAGAAGGCTGGATACTGCTCAAGGTGGACGTCACTGAAAGCGGCGAAGTGGAGAACGTCCGCATTGTTGACGGCATCAAACGAAACTTATTCCAAGACGAAGCACGACGGGCCGTCGAAAAATGGAAGTACCGACCCATCATGAACGGAAGCGGAAAAGCCGTTCGCAAATCCGATCACCTGGTACGAGTCGATTTCAAACTGACCGACGCATAATACCCAAAGAACTGCAAAGTAACGAGGAGCTCAAATGGACACCCTGTATAAAATGGCCGAACTTTCCGCCCACGCGATTCTCTACTTCATGGGAATCCTGAGCATCGTCAGTGTCTCGATCATGATCGAGCGCTATTTTTCACTCAAGCGGATCAGCGCTTCGAGTTCTGGAATCGCGAAGGGACTCAAGCACCTAATCGAAACCCAGGATCTCGAACAGCTCGAAAAACTTTCAAAAATCGACCAGTCGCTCGAGGCGCGCGCCTTGGTCTGCGGCCTCGGGTTCGCGAAGAAGCATGGAGCTTCGGGGCTCGATGAACTTTTCGATTCTTTCAAGGCCATCGAAAAGCCTTCTTTAGAGCGGAATCTGAACATTCTCGGCACGATCGCTTCGAACGCGCCGTACGTCGGACTGCTCGGCACGGTGCTCGGGATTATGAAGGCGTTCAATGATCTCGCGGTCGCGCCCGGCCAAGGCAACGAAGCCGTCATGGCCGGCATCGGGCATGCGCTCGTCTCGACCGCGGTGGGTCTTGCCGTCGCGATCCCGGCGGTGAGTGCGTACAACTATTTCAACAAACGAGTCGGGAGTGTTCTTGGAAATATCGACGCTACCCGCGACCTTTGCTTGGCCTACACCAAGAGCCGAAGGAGCTAGTCATGGGGGCAAGAACCAGCAACTGTGACAACAACGCGATTGCCGAAATCAACGTGATCCCCTTGGTCGACATCGTGCTCGTGGTGCTGATCATTTTCATGGTCGCCGCACCGCTGGTGATGAAACCCAAGATCGACATCAACCTGCCGCGCGCGTCGACCGCGAACGAGAGCAAGGACAAGACGCCGCTGCGCGTGGTGCTTGGTAAAAAAGGGGAAGTTTTCGTCGGGGACAAGGCAGTCAGTCTCGAAGGGCTCGCGGATGAATCGCGCAAGCGCCTCGCGCTGCAGCCGGGGGTGTCCGCGCTGTTGGTTGCGGATAAAGAATCGACGCTTGAGATGGTCACCGGCTTGGTCGATGCGATCAAGATCGGCGGGATCCAGAAGGTTGCGTTCAGTATTCAGAAGAAGGTCAATTAGGTTCTCGTTATCACTTGAGGGGTCATTTTTTCCCCGTCGACCCGGGACGGCCGAGCATTTCGGCCGATTCGCGCTTGTTTCTGCAGCGTGCGCGCGGATCTCGCGGGAATTGACCCTGGATTCTAGCTCTGGCGGCGGGTGTTTCAGTTTCTGGATTTCGTCAAGTCTGGGCCGATTTCTGCCCCGCGTAAGCATGGCATGACAAAGCGCGCTAATTCTTTGGTAAACTTAGAAAACCCTTCAGGGATCAATACCTAACGCAGCTCTAACCGACTATCCATTGGGGCCTAGCCCCATACGCACCACAATCTATTGTGGTGTCCTTTGACAGGCGCCCATTTCAACTGCACGCTGAAAAACATCAGGACGATGTTGAACAAGGGCAGCTCAGGAGGAGCGGCTCGCAGCCCAAAACGATCGGTAAAGCGAAGTTCGCAACTACCGCCGAGAAGCTGATAAAGAAAACCCCCGGTTCGGAGAACTGGGAAAGCGATGGTTCGACTTTGATAGCCGTGGGGGCTGAAGAGGATCGAACAATCGTGAACAAGCAGGAGCCGTCTTCAAAATGGATCAGATCAAAACCACCACCATCGGAAGCCCACTCAACCGCACCTCGAAAGCTGCGAACCTCGAAAGAGGCAAGCCGAATGGCAAGGCGCTCAAGACTGAGCCGTTGGCCGGCAAGCGAGTCGGGCAGCACGTTCCGATCGAGCGGTATTTCTCCAAGGCCGGCATCGATCCGATGGACGAGATCCGTTACGTGAAGTCGTCCTCCAAAATCAAGGACACGGACGGACGCACGGTTTTTGAAATGAAGGACGTGGAAATCCCCGAAGCCTGGAGCCAGCTCGCGGTCGACATCCTCGTCTCCAAATACTTCCGTAAAGCCGGCGTGCCGGTCACGGGGCACGAAACATCGGTCCGTCAGGTGGTGAAGCGCGTCGCCCACACGATCGCGGTCGCCGGTAAAGAGTGGGGCTACTTTGATGCCGCCACGTCCGAAACCTTCGAAGCTGAGCTTTCCTTTCTTCTCGTCACTCAGCGAGGCGCGTTCAACTCGCCCGTGTGGTTCAATCTCGGGCTCTATCAGGAATACGGAATCACGGGATCCGGCGGAAACTTCGCATGGGACACGACCGCCATGCGAGTCGTCGAAACCAAAGACTCCTATTCGCGGCCACAATGTTCGGCCTGTTTCATCCAATCCGTCGACGACGATCTCATGTCGATCTTCCAACTTTTGAAAAATGAAGCCCGTCTCTTTAAATACGGCTCCGGCACAGGAACGAACTTCTCCAAAATTCGCGGGCATCAAGAGAAGCTCTCGGGCGGAGGTTCGTCGTCGGGTCTCATGAGCTTCCTCGAAGTTCTCGATCGCGGCGCGGGCGCCACGAAATCCGGCGGCACCACGCGTCGCGCGGCCAAAATGGTCTGCCTCGACATGGATCACCCCGAGATCGTCGAGTTCATCACGTGGAAGCAGCGCGAAGAACGCAAAGTTGCGGCGTTGATCAATGCCGGCTACAGCTCCGATTTCAACGGCGACGCTTATCGCACGGTTGCCGGTCAGAACTCCAACAACTCGATTCGCGTCACCGATGACTTCATGAAAGCGGTCGGCCGAAACGGCCTCTGGCAGACGCGCGCTCGCACGACGGGCGAAGTCGTCGACACGCTCGAAGCCCGCGACGTTTGGAAGAAAGTCGCCGAAGCGGCCTGGGCTTGCGCCGATCCCGGCGTTCAGTACGACACGACGATCAACGACTGGCACACGTGCCCGACCTCGGGCCGTATTGATGCGTCCAATCCCTGTTCGGAATACATGTTCCTGAACGACACGGCCTGCAATCTCTCGTCGCTCAATCTCGTGAAGTTCCTCTGCGACGACGGGAGCTTCGACATCGAGTCGTATCGCCGCGCTTGCCGAATCTTCATTGTAGCGCAGGAGATCCTGGTCGATCTTTCGAGCTATCCGACGGATCAGATCGCAAAAAATTCGCATGACTATCGGCCGCTCGGCCTCGGTTACGCGAATCTCGGTACGCTGCTCATGCTGAAAGGTATTCCGTACGACAGCGAGGAAGGCCGGGCCTGGGCCGGCGCGCTTACCGCGATTATGTGCGGTCGCGCGTATGCGGTCAGTGCCGAAGAAGCCGGCGCCATCGGACCGTTCGCCGGATTTGCGGCCAATCGTGAACCGATGCTGAAAGTCATGAAGAAGCACCGGGACGCCGCTTACCTGATCGACGAAACGAAAGTGCCGAAAGACCTCGCTTTGGCGGCTCGCCAGGACTGGGACCTCGCGGTCACTTTGGGTGAAAAATACGGTTACCGGAATTCTCAGGTCACCGTACTCGCGCCAACCGGGACGATCGGACTCCTCATGGACTGCGATACCACCGGAGTCGAGCCGGATTTTGCGCTCGTGAAGTTCAAAAAACTCGCGGGTGGCGGCTACTTCAAGATCGTGAACAACTCCGTGACGAGCGCGCTCAAGAACTTGGGTTATACCGACTCGCAGACACGCGACATCCTTGCCTACGTCTTGGGTGCGATGAATCTCGAGAGCACCCCTCATGTGAATCGTTCATTTTTGACCAGCAAGGGGCTGACGGAAGCCGAAATCGCGAAGATCGAAAAAACTTTGCCGGGCACGTTTGAGCTTTCGAGCGCGTTCACGAAGTTCGGTTTGGGCGAAGACATGCTGAAGCGCCTCGGGATTCCGAAAGAGGAATTCGAGCGGCCGACGTTCAACTTCCTGGGCTGGATGGGCCTCACGTCCGCCCAGATCAATGAAGCGAACGAAAAAGTTTGCGGCACGATGACCGTCGAAGGCGCGCCTCATTTGAAGAACGAGCATCTCGCCGTGTTTGACTGCGCGAACAAGTGCGGTCAAAAGGGCACGCGTTACATCGCGCCAATGGGCCACGTCCGGATGATGGCGGCCGCGCAGCCGTTCCTTTCGGGCGCGATTTCCAAAACCGTCAATCTCCCGACCGAAACCACGGTCGGCGAGATCGAACAGATCTACACGGACGGCTGGAAACTCGGGATCAAGGCCATCGCGCTTTATCGCGACGGCTGTAAACTCTCGCAGCCGCTCTCGTCCAAAGCGGAAGAAAAGAAAATCGACAAGGTCGAGGAAAAACGTCAAGAGACCGCGATCGCCAAGGCCGCGGGCCATACGGCGCTTCACACGGCGGCGGCAAATGCCGCGGTCGGCGCACAACTCACGTTTGCGCCGGTTCGCCGCAAAATGCCGGGCAAACGGCGCGGGTTCACGCAGGAAGCGGCGGTCGCCGGTCATAAAGTCTACATCCGCACGGGTGAGTACGATGACGGAACGCTCGGCGAGATCTTCATCGACATGCACAAGGAAGGCGCGGCCTACCGCTCGATGATGAATTGTTTTGCGATCTCGCTTTCGCTCGGGCTTCAGTACGGAGTGCCGTTGAAGGAGTTCGTCGACAAGTTCACGTTCACGCGATTTGAGCCGTCGGGAATGGTCGACGGGCATCCGAACGTGAAGATGGCGACGTCGATCGTCGACTATATCTTCCGCGTACTCGGGCTTGAGTACCTGGGGCGTACGGACTTCGTGCAAGTGAAGCCGGTGGTGGATATTGGTTCGACCGGACCGAAGGAACCGTCCAAGCTCTTGGCGATGGGAACCATGGCCGGCGTCGAAGCGCAGACCAGTTTGCCGGGCATGAGTGTCGGCATGGCGGCGGGGCCCGCGACAAATCATCTGGCTGAAATGATGGGCGATGCGCCTCCGTGCGACGGATGCGGTCACACGACGGTGCGGAACGGTGCTTGCTACAAATGCCTGAACTGCGGCAATTCGATGGGGTGCAGCTGAGATGCAACTCGATCTCGGCCCGGCGCCCAAGGAGTCATTGATGGAAACGGAAAAGGTAAAGCTGATCGCGATCACGCCCAAAGCCGAAGAAGTGATGGGGTATTGCGCGCGCGTCAGCAATCCGTCCAATCAGGACAATCCAAAAGTCGAAGGATTGCTGAAGTACTGCATCACGCATGGGCATTGGTCGGTTTTTGAGCAGGCCAATCTCACGATCGAGATTGAAACGTCGCGCGCGATCGCGCCGCAGATACTCCGACACCGGTCGTTCTCGTTTCAGGAGTTCTCGCAGCGTTACGCGGCCGCCACCGGCTACGTTTCTTACGAAGCTAGGCGGCAGGACGACAAAAATCGCCAAAACTCAATCGATGACCTGCCCGGCGAAACGCAGGAATGGTTCAAGCGATCGCAAGCGGAAGTTTGGAATCTCGCTTACAGCCGCTATCAGGAGGCGCTCGACCGAGGCGTCGCCAAGGAATGCGCGCGCGCACTTTTGCCCCTCAACACAGCCACCCGACTCTATATGAACGGAACGGTACGCAGCTGGATGCACTACATTCAGCTTCGTACTGCAAACGGGACTCAGCTCGAGCACATGAGAATCGCGGAAAAATGCCGCGAAATTTTCTGCCGCGAGCTTCCCGCCGTGTCACGGGCGCTAGGATGGACGACGGGCTAGCTTTCGGGCGAGTTCTGGCTAGACTGAGTGCATGAAGACTCGGCTCATTTCGGGGTTAGGGTGGCCCGCCTGGATCGCCCTCGGGGCTCTTACCGGCTGCTCGTTTGACGTCATTCCGGTTCACTATTCCCGCGTCAAGTCCGCGCAGGAAGCATCAAGGCCGTTGAAGCGCGGTCCCGCGGCTCCGGGAGCGTTCAAACATTCACTCGGCTTCACGGCCGCCGAAGGGTTGAACTTCGACCCCTCCCAGGTCGAAGTTCTCAACGGCGTTGTTCGTCTCAAGGTCCGTTCGGGCGCGCCCAAATACGCGATCGGCAAAGTCACCGTAGAGTTGTCCGGAGGCATTCCGTACGCGGCGCTCGATTCGTTTTCAGAAACCCTGGGCTCCGAGCAACAAGGCGGCGTCAGGTATCAGCTCTCGCCCAATAGCTCGAGCTGGTACTATCACGACGGAAAAACGTGGGTCGTGGGCGGCCCCAGTTCGTCGCAAGCCAACTCCGCATCAGAAGTGAACTCGCACATCGGGGAATTTCACTCCGTCGCGGGCCCCGGAAATCTTTACCTAAAGATTTTTCTCGTCTCACAAACCGGCAACGAGCCGGTTTCACTCAAGGGCTTGACGGTCGCCGGCATCGCTCCGAAAACAGACGGCTGGGATTAGTTTTTGATCTCGGGCTGCCAGCCCTTGCCCGTGCGAAGCAGCTTGAAGGCCCAGTCGCGAAGTCCCTGGAACACCGGAGTCGCCTGAACCCGGTCTTGAAAGCCGAGTTCGTAAAGGCCGCGCGCGAGCCCACGAAAACGCTTGGCACTCTCGGCCGTGTGATCGAACTGAATCCCGTAGCAGTGCCCACCGTCGGGTAAGGCCCGGACATGAACGATATGTCCGAAAATATGAAACGGCTGTGAAAGGATTTCGAATTCCAGCTTCAGCGCGTCGCCCGAGGTGAAAGGTTTGGAGGAGGTGATGAACGCCCCGCCTTCGGAGATATTCACGAGGAAGGCTTCGTGGTGTGTATCTTTGATGACGAGCCCGGCGAGGATCTTCAGAGTGTATCGAGGCTTCGACTCCCACCAGCGAACGCGGGGATTGAAGTAGGTCTTTCGTACTGAAGGAAGCAGGAAATACGTCGCGAGCGCGAGCTGCGACAAATACAAGAAGGCGGTCGCCCAAGGCGACAGCACTAGACTTTCGTAACGCCACTCCCGGAAGTTCGCGGCGAAGCTCCACACCATGGCGGCGTAAAAAATCGCGTAGCTCCAGCGCTTCATCAAGAAAATCGCCACCCCTGCGATCGGCATCAGCGCGAGCGCCTCAACGATTTCGTACCAGGGCTTTTCGAACAACCATCCGAGCACGAAACGCGGTTCCACGTGGAGGGCCAAGGCATTGAAAAAGATGTTGAACACGGGAGTGATGATCTGCGCGAGCGCCAGAATAATCAGGGGCCAAGGTCGGTTTCTCATCGTGTAAATAGTTTAGGCCAAGACTCCGGAAGACGCGATTCTAAAACGAGTTCCGTGCCTGAGGCATGCGGCAGCGCCAGACGCCAGGCATGCAGCCCGAGCCGGCGCGAAGGAACGCCGCCGTACACCGGGTCCCCTTGAATGGGCCAGCCGATCGAGGCCAGATGGCAGCGGATCTGATGCATGACGCCGGTTTCGATTTCCACGAAAAAATCGACCGGGCCATCCCCCTGGATATCTAAAATCCGGGTGCGGGCGGGCAACGGTTCGCCGCGAAAATGCCGATCTCCGGGGCGCACGACGATCATGCGTTTGTCGGACTTGGTGTCATGGGCGAGAGGCACATCGATGAGGAGCCCCCGCGGGGGAAGCGGCGTGGGCGCCTGAATCGCATCGGGCCGCGAAAGTGCCCGGTAAGTTTTTCTAATTTTTCCGCCTTTCCAGAGCGCTCGCAGTCGGTCGAACTCGGGCTGGGTTTTGGCGAAGACGAGGAGTCCGCTCGTGCCCGTATCCAGTCGATGAAGGATGCCGGGTTCCAAGCCGCTTTCAGCCCCGCGCGGACCGATTGCGGAAATCCCGGGCACGCGGGCCAGCGCGAATCCCACCGCGGTTTCTGTCTCGGCGCTCGAGTGGGGAACCGAGGGCATGCCGCTCGGCTTGTGCAGAACGAGGAGAACCTCGTCTTCGTAAACGATGTCCACTTTGAGGTCGCCGGTGTTTTCAGCCGGGCGCGCTCCGCTGGCTTTGGAAATGCGATCGAGCGCCGCTTCTTCGACTTCGAGAAGGTGGGGGCCGGGTGGGAGCACATCGGACGGCGACGGACGTCGACCGTCGACGTTGATCTGCCCTGCCTCGAACAAAATCTTAAGCGAACGGCGCGAGAGATTCGCTTGGCCCGCCTGGCTTTGCAGCGCGTGCAGGACCGCCAGATCGGCCCGTCGAGTCTCGGTGATTTCGAAAGTGATCTTCAGCACGGTCGGGCCTAGTAAGCGGGCGTCTGACAGGCGACATCGGGCTCGAGATGCGCGGAAGTGTTGTTGACGTTGGTGCTGGCGCCGATCGCCGGAATGCCCGTCCATACTTTGACGGAACCGCCGCAGCAGCCTTCCTTGGGCGTGAACCTTCCTGTTTTACCGTTACCGGCATCATAGGTGACGGAGCACTGGTAACTCACGTCATCCCTAAGCGCCTGTTCGACTCGATCGGGACGGGCGAGGAGCGGGAACTTGGTCCAGCTGAGATTGGAGTTTTGAACGGTTCGGTCGCAGGTGAGGTCCGAGCAAAAGAAACAGTTCGTGCCATCAGTGGTGCTGCCCGAAGCGCAGGCACCCGCCGTGTTCAGAGCGAGGTCCACCAGATAACCGTTGTGGTGGCGGGCCGGAGCAAGCGTCGAGAGCGTGGCAGTCGTGCAGGCGATCCCGCCCGGCGTCGGTGCATAGGTTGGCAGCGTCGTGAGATTGAGCTGCGTCGCCGCGCAGGCGGCGCTGTTGGAGTTCTTCACGACGTGCGAAGTGAAGTTCGCGACGCGCGCCGTCGCGAGATTCGTGTTCAGGAAGTTCACCGGATCTTTTTCGAGTTCCCGGACGTAAGTGTTCTGGCTCGGATAAACTTCAGCGCAGTAACTGACGTTGCCGGTCGCCGGATCTTTGGAAAAGTGAAGCGGCGGATCTTTGAACGGCGCGGACTGCGGCGCGCAGGCCTGATAGTTGGTGTCTTCCTGATAGAACGGCGACCAGGCTTCGACGGGGCGGACGTAAAGCCTCGGGAATATCGGGTTTGAACGATGCACGGTCGCGATCGACCAGATCTGTTTGTCGGCGCTCACGACGGGTAATGCCGTGGAGCAGGAATTACCTTCGATGTCCGTCCGCGGAAACTGAATCCCGTCGACGTTGGTGCCGTTCCAGGCCGCGGTATTGGTCGCGGCGTAGGAAGGGAAACCGTTCGGATAATCGCATTCCGGAAACTGCGTGCGATTGGCCCCCGCGCAGAAAATCGCGCCCGGATAAGGACGGGTGACGGCGCGATGATCGTAATAAGCGAACGGGCAGGGCTTGGGCCCGAGCATCGTGTAAAGTTTGAGGGGATCGGCGCCCGGATAAGTCACCGGGCGATCGAGCACGTAAATAATGTCGGTTGATTGCGTCGCGCCACCCGCGGCGCCCGGCGCGAGCTTGCCGTTCGTGTCGTAGATCGGCGGATAAAGCGCGATATAACGTCGAAGCCGATAGGTGGGGCGAACCGTGTTGTTCGCATCCCGGAAAGTGGGGCAGGATCCGTTGACCGCCGGACGCGCGGCGAATCCAAGGCAACTCTTGGTCAAGCCGGTATCGGAAGCCGCCCCGCCGCCGCCCCCGCCGCCCGGAGCAGTGTAGCAGCTGGTCGAGCCGGAAGTCGAATCATTGGAATTTCCAAGTTTCGTCTGCGCTTCGACGCCGATCGGGAAATCCGTGCTCGGGGTCAACGCGAGCGCGAAGTTGGAGTCGAGCGGATAGTAGTCGTTCTGGGTACCTACGCTACCGGCGCCGCCCAGGGCTTCTTTCACGAGCGGGCATTTGTAGCGCTGGTTCTCGAGATTGATCGAGCCCTTGTTGGTTGAGCGTACATAAAGATTGTAATAGTACGACTGCGCCGAAAACTCAGCGCCGCGCGTGGTGCACTCGGGAGTGTTCTCCGCGCCGGCTCCGCCAGCCGAAAGGCAGAAGTTGGTCGCCGCCAGGGCGGAAGCGGTTTCGTTCGGATTGTTTCCATTTTGCACGACGGTTCGGCGATTACTGATCGAAAGGCCGCGTTTCATGGTGTCAAAGCAGCTGTACCGGAAAATATTATCAAAGGCGCGACCTTCGGCATCTTGGAAGGAGCCCGTTACGGCGGCGCTGTTTTTCGTGTAATTGAACTTCTTGACCGTGAACTGCGAGGGATTGGCGCCTGACGGAGTCACGCGAACTTTCAGAATCGTCTGATCCGGAATTTCCGAAGCATAAACGCTTGGCGCCGCGCACTCGACGAGCTGCGATTGAACATTGGTCACGCCCGTGGTGACTTCGCGGGTAACCGGCACGACGGTGCCCGAGGTCGTGTTCATCTCATCCCAGCTGTAAACGCAGCGGCAGGTGCGATCGACGGTCGATGCTGTGGAGGCCACACCGCAGCTGTTGGAGATCGGGCCGGGCGAAGTCGCCCCGGCGTTGAAGAAAATTCGGGCAATGAACTGCGTGGCATTGCCCGTACCGCCGCCCGCGATCGTGATGGACGAGATCGTATAAGTCGGGAGCGGCGTATCGGTGACGATCTGATTTTTATTCGACTGCCGCACATTGACAGCGTCCATCCTGGCGTTGACGCAGCCACCGAGAGCCAGTGCGATGATGAGGGGGAGGGTTTTAGTGTTTCTCATTTAGGTTGCAGCGCGCAGACGGGGAAAACCGGCAATCGGTTCGGGTCCCCCGCGGGCGCGTCTCCATTGGACGAGACGTCATGAAATTTAAAGCCGTATTGAATGGTTCGGGCCTCGTCGCAGTCACCGGGGGTCAGCGGATTGTCCGGATCGGCGGATCGGCAAAACTCCGGTGAATAAAAACGGTAAGGGGTGTAGGCAAGCGCGATTGAAGTACCCATTTTGAAGTCGTTCACCATGACGGACGGTGGGCTGACGACGAAGAGGTAGTCAAAGCGCGAGACGCCGTTGTTGTCGAGACTGATCATCGTCGGATTGCGATCATGAGGAATGACCGCGTCGGCGTCGGCGAAGAGACATGAGTTTAAGCTCGATTGCGACGTGCGCTGTGGACTTTGGACCCCACAACCGACGGTGGAGGTATTGGTCGGTGGCAGCGGCGCCACGATCGGCTTGAGCGCGTAAACGTCCGTGCCGCGGGCATAGCCCTGCCAGTTGTCGTTCGCATCGGGAGTGTAAAGAGATGCCTGGTTTCGCTGTGGGAGACCCGCAACCGTGTCCGTCGTGCAGCCCGCGCCGGTACCGGAGAACGGTGGGAGAAGATGCGCGCATTTGGCTTTGGGCTCACTCAGGCTTAAGCACATTCCGTTGGTGAAGTTCAACCCGAACAGGCGATCCGCCAGAATGGAATCGTTGGTGCTGGCCGGCGTCGTATCGGCGCCGCCCGCCGCCGCGCCCGGATTATCGGTGCAGGCTCGGTGAACCGCGCCGCCTTGCCAGGTCAAAGTGGAAGACGCGCAGTGAATTTTTCCGATCGACGGGATCTGCGAGCTATCCGGGACCTTGCGGTCCGCGAGTGAGCCGCGGAAGAGCCAGAGTTTGACCCACTGAGTGTTGGCCGGAATCGTGATGTTGGTCGGACAGTCTTCACCGGAGCCGTTCGCGCGCGGAATCGGGGTGGCGCCGAATCCGAGCGGCGGAACGAGAGGATCCGCCGCGCTCGAAACCGCGACTGGCGCGATGTAGGCGTTGACGGGAACCGTGAAGACGCCCGTACTGGTCTTTGCCAAGAGGAAAGTCGAGCGGTCGATCGACCGGTTCGCTACGGGATAAATATTTTTGCTTCCGGCGGCATCCGGCGTCGCGCTGAAAATTCTCAGATCGAGTCCCGCGCGGGGATCGTTGGGTCGGCTTGGGCAAGTCCAGCCGGAACCGCCGGCTTGCGGAACGGTGCTTTGCTTAAAAACGAGCGCGGTGATCGCGCCTCCCGCATTGGTACTGTAAAAATTGAGGGGATACGAAAGTGTCGGATCATCCGAGAGAACCGGATCGTAAACTTGGCTGTCGAGGAGGTAGGAGATCACGATGCTGTCGCGGCATTGATAGCGTTTGGCTTCCGCAAAGCTTGCGATGTCCGAAAGATTGATCGTCAGGCCGGAACCTTGAAACCGAAAAATGACTTCGTTGGAATAGACCGATGCGGTCGTCAAAAAAATTCGTACTTTGGCGTCAGTCGTGCCCGCGGGAATTCCGGTCATTTTGCAACGAAGGAGATTGGCTTCCCGATAAGTCGACGCGGCGTCGAACTGTTCCACCGAGCCATCGGTCTTCGTATAGGAGTAACTGCAAGTGCACGAGCTCGGTCCGGTGTCGCCCGAGTTCGGATCCGTGCCGACACAGAACTGGCCGATCGAGCCGGTGCCGTCGCCCACGAGATCAAAACTTCCCGACGGGTCAGTGACGGTACGAACGACGTTGGTGAGCGTGAGAAAACCCGTGGAGAGCCCGCCGCTCGGGTCCGACGTCGTGATCCCCGAGCCGGTCTGGGACTTGCGGCTCGCGGTTCCGCCGGTCCCGAGGTTGTTCGATAGGCATGCGGTCGCGAGCATCGCGATGCACGCGATGGCGACACTGTCGAGGCGGATGGCTAAGCCAGCTGCAACGCGTATTCGGAACACGCCTGTGTTTTTTTCGATGAACCCCATAACCCCCACCGCCTACGGACTACTTAAGGAGAAGTTTGCAAGAACCGTGCGAAGCTTTAATAAATCTTCACACTTCAAGAGTTTCATAGACATCCCCTAGAATCGTTTCGGAAAACGCCGTCGATATTATGATCAGAGAGTTGGCGAAAAGTGCGGGGTAGGTAGGAAAACCGAGATGTTGCAAAGACTTGTTTCGGTTTTTGGAGACTGTCGAACTTCTAGGCACTGCCCATGGCTTCGTCAGTATAACAACATGAAATCAATCACTTATATCCCATTCTGTAAAGCGCTGCCTCAAGTAAAATCGCTGAGCCCGAATACCGCTCGATGCGGATTCGATCAATTCCGGGGTCAAGACCGAGCGGAATGACGAGCTGATCTTGAACCACGCTGCCGGTCGGCGGCGCCATCACCGAGAGCGTTTGAATGACCTGCGGATAATTATTAGAGTCGGAGTAGGTGAAGTGGCGCGGCTGCAGAACTCGCCGGAGTGCCTCAGGCAGCTGATTAGTCCGTACGAGGTGTACCTTGAAGATCGCGCTCTCGGGGAGCGTGAACGCTTCGCCACTCGGTTTTCGCTGGCGCGTTCCGAGCGGCATGTACGTCAGATTGAGTAGAAGATTTTCGCGAGGCCCAAGCGCCGTACGATCGATGTCGATGTACGCGCCGCCAGCCAGGAGCTTACTGATCTCTGGATCCTGGCTCGCGACCGGGCCGGCTTTGGCGCAGTAGGAATCAAACATCGAGTAGTAACCCGTGTTGTAGCCACTCGCCGGCAAGTAAATCGCGGATGCGAAACCGAGTTCGGTTGATGGCGGGGCCTGCATGGCGTTCGAAACATTGTTCCCGGAAGTTTTCTTTTTCTGCCAGTAATAGCAGGGCGCGTTCGTGATGTTCGGGACTTGAGGTGCGAGCGCCGTGGCCGACGAGACGCGTTTGGCGGTCCAAACTTCGGGGATCTTGGAAATCGAATCCGTCAGCTCAACTCCGGTCGGATCGTAACCGCCGATGACGACCAGCTGATCAGTGCCCGGATCATACGTCATCGTATGACCGTAACGGGCATTCGGCGTCTGCGAGCCGGTTGCGGTGCAAACCGGCAACTGATCCCAGCTTCCGTCGTATTCGAGCGCGGTGCCGCCGACTTTGGACGGCGGCGTGTATTCGTAAACGAAGTTCGAGGCGGTCGCGGGATCGAGGACGGTCATCTGCGTGAGCCCGCCGAACAAAACGACGCGATCGCGCGCGCTGTCGTAGACGCCCGCACCGAGGAATCCGCGAATCGTGGCCGACGTGAAGGTACCTTGGGACGCGAGCGGGCTCTTGCGGATCCAGCGGCCGACGTAGCCCGATTGCGGCGACGTGCTGTTCGCGTTCTCGTCTGAATCAAATGCGTCGCAGCTCGCGTTATCAAACGGATCCGCGCCTCCCGTCGACGGACGCTCACCGGTGGAGCCGGCGCAGAACTTGTAAACTTGATTGAGTGGCATCAGGCTACCGTCTTTGAAACGACCGCCGACGAGGTAAAGTTCGGGAATATCGAGCGGCTCTGGCGGGGTGCTTGCGCCGATGCTGCCGCGCGGATGCGTGCGAGCGATCATGACCGCGCCGGCAAGCGGCGGCGGTGACAGCTCCGATATCGTCACCGGCTGCGGATTGATTGCGTTGAAGGCCTGTCGGCGTTCAAATTCGCTCAAATTCGCGGGCGGCGGGCCGACGTAACCTTTCCCGAGGAGCTCGACGCGGTTCCAGTTATTGGCTTCGGCGTCATACATGTAAGTGTCGCCAAGCGTCGGGGGCAGAAAAAAGTTTCCGGTGCGCGCGGCGAGCGGATTCTGTAGCGCCGTTTCGCCGCCGAAGAGCACCATTCGCTTGGCGGTCGAGGCGTTTGCGGGAAGTTCGAATTCGACGTTCGCGGCCGCGCCGAAGTGACGAGGCGGCAACCCGTCCACCCGCTGCCAATGGCCCCAGCCCCGATTTGCCGTGGGATCAAACATCCAGCGGTCAGTGAGAAGGGTCATTCCGTCGGGCGTTCCCCCTTCCATGAAGATTCCAAACGAACACGGCTGAGCCGCGTTCGTGCAAACCGGTTCGGCGGTCGGTGTCCGGTTCAGATAATTAACTTCCGCGATGCGGTGGCCGCGTCGCGCGCCCGGGCAGGCGGGCCAGCACGAAAGTCCGTTCGCCTGATTGAGCTGGCGCCAAAGATAAGCATAGGCGCCCGCGGTTCCCTTGATCGTCAGCTCCCAGGTGTCGGCGAGCGTCATGACGGGGGCGGCCCGGCGGTAGCCGCCGAACAGATAAAATTTTCCGGTGATGTGACTGTAGCTCATGGCCGCGGACGTAAGCGGCGGCGGATTGACCGTCGCCGCATCGGGCGTCGCTTGCATCCAAGTCGGCGCGGGGTTGTTTGCATTGTTATTGTTGTCAAACAGCACGTGCACGATGTTCGTCCCTGTGATCTGCACGGGTTGGCTCATGCCGCCCCACGCGACCGTGATCACGCGGCCCTGCGCGTCTTCGCCACGCGCGGTGGCCATTCCGGCCAAAGCCGGAACCAAGGTGCCCGCGAAGTTGATCGCGGTTCGGCCGACTCCCGTGATGGGATCTCCGACGCGGTAGTAGCGACCGGGATTATTGAACTGACAGATCGCCGTCGTCAACGTGGCGTCGGTCATGAAGTTCAAGCAGTTAGTGCCGCCGAAATAAACGAGGTCGTTTGCGCCGAGACTGAACCCTTTTTGAAGATTCGCGCCGCCGTACCAGGGGATACCGCCCGTTAGCGAAGCTTCGGTGATGGAACTGTTTTGCATCGGCGAAAGTGTATTGCCCACGAACGTATTTTGTTGAGCTGTGAAGCTCGCCGTTGTCTGGACGTTGGAGCCGGATCGGTCGGTGAAATACATTCCGCCGCCGGCTGCGGTCCCGCCGCCGACGCCGGTCGGCGCCTCTGTATCAAACCCGCCGACCGCGACCGCGTATCCCGCCGTGACGCCAGCCACCGTTCGAGTCATTGCAGCAGTCGCTTGACCGATCACGAGCGAAAAACCGCGAATCGCGGAAGGGCTGCCGGGAACCGCCAAGGTTGAAGGCAGTAACGGCTGATACTGCGACAATCCGTTGGAGTTGCTTAAAAGCTGCGTGTGGTAACTGTCCACCCACTGGATGAGCGAGCCGGCGGGCGCGGCTTGGGCGGTGCCGGTCGCGAGATCCGTGAAGCGACGGACGTCGATCCACTCGGGCCCGAACGTTGGATTGAATTTGTAGCTGTTGAGAGAAACGCCTTGGCCGCCGCCGCTCACCGTGAGGCCGCCTTGAACGACGATCCGATCCGTGAGGTCGACGTCCGCGATCTGCACGTCACCGGCGCCCGCCGCTTGGTTCGTGCCCATTCGGCGAACAGAAATTCCCGGTACGGCAACGTAACCGTGAAGAGCGCGAGAACTGTAGGCTTGCGAAAGCTGTCGATAGGTGCCGACGTTGTCGAGATCGTCGATAGTCACGATCCGGTTCGTCGCGAAAGGGTTCGCGCCGAGCAGCGTCCAGAGACGATTGGTCAGATCAAATGACCAGGTGTCTATCGTATCCGCGCCCGGTCCCGTCGGTCCGGTCGCGCCGCTTTGCCCGACGGGCGAGGCACCCCCGAAGAGAATGACTTGATTGAGCGACTTGATGAAACTGATGGAAGATCCCACCGAACCCGACGGCCCCGTATAGCCGGTGATTCCACTGAGCGGCGCCCAAGTCGAGATCGAACCGCTCCCGGGAAGCGTATCCACTCCCAGCGCAAAAACGCCGCGGGCGCAGTTGTTCTGATTGGCCGCATCGGTCGGTCCGCAACCGGCCGAAAACCCCTGAGCGGCGAGAGGCGGAGCGGAGCGGTTTTTTCCCGCCACGCCGCCGATCAGGAGGATCGTGCCGCCGAGGCTGGTCGGAACGCCGCCGATCGCGCCGTAGTCGAAAGTCGCGCAGCTCGTGGTCGGCGGCGTGAGACTGCCGTTCCCGTAGGTGCAGGCGAGCGAATTATTTCCGCCGATCGACGCGTTGGAGTCGGTGAGGTCGACCGACGCGTTTTTGATGAACGCGGGCCGCACGCTGTAGGGCGCCTCGAGCACGCTCTTCGGAAAGGCCGCTGGGAGGCGGGTGCCCGAGATGTCGGCCGTCGTCGCAAAGGCGTCGTAGTAACGTTTGGCATCGCCCGCGCAGCTCGAAACGGGCTCGGGGGTCGCGAGGCTGAAGAAGTCGGAGTGATGAAAAATAATTCGCCCCGCGTAGGCAGCCTGGGCCATGTCTTTTTCCTGGAGGGCGAACTTGTTCCCCGCCGTTCCACCCTTGGCTTTCAGCTGCACGGGAATCGGATTGGCCGCGCAGCCTGTCGCAAAGGCGGCGAGAACCAGGAGCTGCGTGAAGTTTAGGCGGCCCGATTTCATCTGAATTCGCCTCAAATTCGATAAAGCGTCAAAGAGTAAAAGACCATGCCCGCGCAAAGCGCGGAATTGGCGGCCGCCGCCGCGCCGTTACATTTTGTCTGGAACCCCGGCGTGGAAATCGGAAGCCCCTTGACCCGGCTCAATTGGATTTCCGTCAGGCCGCTCGAGCCGTTCATCGGTGCATCGCTCGCGAGCGGGACGATGAATTGCTTGGTGCCCACGCCCAAACCGGATTCGCCGACCGCGGAGTTGACGTAGCTGAACATCGGCGGGACGAGCATGAGATAGGGCTGATAGAGATCGGACGCCTGGTGCTTCATGTAAATCTGCCAGACCATATCCGCGCAGCCGGCGGATTGAGGGGCGAAGCGACCACCCGTGAAACAGGTTGTCGGATCGACCGGCGCCGAATTTACGGCGGCGGCCGAATACTCGAGGACTGCCATGATGTTTTCGGATGGCGCGAGCATCGCGGCGGCCCGATCGAACTGTACTCGGAGGTAAATCCCGTCGTTGTCGTTGCCCGGGCCGTCGCCGGCGATCGAGGTGTTGGTTGCGGCAGTACCGCGGCCGCAGTCGTATTCGCTGATTCGGAATAGCCCACTCGAGGCTCCGCAAGGACGACTCGTGACGCCGTCAAAGTTGCACTGGGCGGAAGTGTCTTCGGCCGGGAGCGCGAATCGCGCACAGTTGGGATCTTGGGCGGCAAGGTTATTTGTACCGCTGATTCCGATCTCCACATTCTTGATCCATTTCGGCCAAGCGGCGGAAGCGTAACCACCGCTTGCGAGGTCCAGGCCGCTCGGAGTGAAGAGTCGCATGGCCTTAAGACCCGAGCCCGCCGCGTTCACGGTTCCGTTCGGAGGAGGCACATCGAAGCTGCCGTTTGGGCCGGATTTGAAAATCACGCGGACACCGCGCGCGCCGGCCGGAATCGGCGGAGCCACGGGTGCGACGACTTGAGTGCCCTGGGAGGCACGCGGATTCGTCGCGGTACCGCCGTCATTGGGCGGAGTCAGACAGGCCGACAAGCCGCACGCGAGCGCGCCGAACATCGGCAACTGAAACGACGAAAAATATTTTTGGTTGAAGCCCCGCACGTCCCGACCCCCCTACGTTCCCCATGGCTGGACGAGTTCTCCTTATATGCCTGCAAACAGTATGCGCGATTTTCCCAAGTCTTTTGTGCGGGTCTCACGAGACCCATGAACGGCGATTAGACGAAAGTGACAATTTGCGCCGGAGACCGTATTTTGGGCTGCCGTTTAGAATTTTTTAGTATCGAGCCAGATGTCTTCGAGCTGCGCGGTGCGCGGGTCGCCGGGGTTGATGTCCTTGGCATACCGCCAAGCGCTCTGGGCCATCGGAAGCGCGACGGCGGACCACTCGGTGGAACCTTCGCCGGGCAAAACCGCAGATTGCGAAGTCGGCGTACGATTGTATTGGGAAGCGCGGCGCGCGAGGAGGAGCGCGGTTCCGCCGAGGTGATAGTAAGCGTCGAACGTGCGCGGTTCGACCGAGATTTTAGAAAGCAAAAGCGATTGAATCTCGGCGACTTTATCAATGAACTGCGCGTCCGATTTTTCCATCTTTAGAAGATCATCCATGCGAGTCGCGGAAAGTTCCCGGTCCACCCAGGCGCGCCCCGCCGTCAATTCTCCCGAGACGCGTTGACTGCGAATGGCTTGCTCAAACATCATGCGCGCAAGATCGCCCTGCGGGCCGTTCGGCCGATCGAGCACGAACGCCTGGTGCGCGCCTTTGGGCGTGATCAGAATGAATCGGTCCTGCGAGCGGTAGCGACCCTCGGCGCTGAGAAAAATCCCGCGCGGCCGATCGCTCGGGGGAAGCGACGGGTTGTCGACTTCAAACCAACGAACCTTCCAGCGCTTGGGCGCGCCGAGCGCACCGCGCGCGAGTTGAACGTGCCGCAAGAGGCTCGCCTCGCGAATCCGCAGGCAGCTTGTCCGTTCCCAATGGGACGTCAGACAATCGCGCAGAACTTCGGGGTCGATCGCATCCGGAGTCTTGGGACCTTCGATCGTGAGTTTGACCTCGGGCATTTCCCAGCGAGCGACGATTTCCGGAATGAACTGAGTGGGCGGTCCCTTGGCATAGGGGAGCGAATAAAGAATCGGATGCCCATCGAAGGATTTTGGCCAGGCACCGAGCGCAAAGAAATAAGGGGCGATCCGCCAGCTGGCCTGGGCTTCCGGCGTGCTCGGGACGTAGGCTTTGAGATCCCATATATCCGCCTGAGCCAGGAGCGGATGCTTCCAGTAAGTCTCCCGCAGCGTGTAGCCGCAAGCGAGGAACGTGACTAGCGTCAAAAATACGGCGGTCGAGCGGCTGGTGCGCGAAGGCAAGGCTTCTTGGAGCAGTTCGGATTTGAAAAAAGAGTTCGGCAAAAGCCAACGAATGCGTTTCTTGGCGGAGTCCGTGCGAGAAAGTCGCCAAGTCCATTGTCCGACGGTGCCGCCGAAAAGGGCATATTGCAGGGCAAACCAAGCCAAACCAAGCGCGAGCAGCCCGAAAATATCGGTGCGATGGGGGATGGGTGAAGCGTCGGTGAGGCGTAAGATCAACGCATAAATCGCGATCACCCACGCCGTGTCGAGCAGTCGGGCGCCGGTGCGCGCTTCCCAAGAAGGACGACCGCGAAAAGCGCTCAGTCCCCGAACTTCCGCCGTTGGAGTCTCCACTTCATGAGGGTACACTTAGGGAGCAGTCAGGTACAAAAGGCATAAATTGCCGGGATGAGCGAATCGAATTCATGAAGAATCGAATTCAATGATTGAAGTCACGCGCCTCAACGGAAAAAAGTTTTTTCTGAATGCGGATTTGATCAAGACCTTGGAGTCTGCGCCAGACACGATCGTGACGTTGACGACCGGCGAGAAGCTGATGATTTTGGAGAAGATCGACACGGTGATCGAACGCACCGTCGAGTATCGCAAGAAGCTTTACACCGAATTGCCGCGCACCAGCCTGCGTACAGGAGACTGAGCGAAGATGGATTTAGCTTCACTGATTGGCACCATAATCGGTTTATCGTCGATCCTCGGAGGTCAGGTGCTCGAGGGCGGCAGCCTGATGCAGCTCTTCGTGCCCACGGCCGGACTGATCGTTTTCGGCGGCACCTTCGGCGCCATGCTCGTAAGTTTTCCCACGTCCGACATCAAACGGGCGTTCGGTCTGATCCCGCTGGTTTACTCAAACGTTGATCTCGACGTTCGGCCCGTCATTGACGAGATCATCAAAATCGCGACGATTGCCCGTAAAGAAGGCGTGCTCGCCGTCGAGGGTCAACGCGAGTCGATCACGAACCCGCTTTTCAAAAAGACCATCAAGTACGTCATCGACGGCTTTGAACCCAATACCGTCAAAGAGATCATCGACACCGAAATTCTGCTCGTCTTCGAGGAAGAGGAGACGGCGGGCAAAGTTTTCGAAGGTGCGGGAGGCTACGCCCCCACGCTCGGCATTATCGGGGCCGTTCTCGGTCTGATTCAGGTGATGGCGCACCTTTCGGATCCCTCCAACATCGGTCACGGCATCGCCGTCGCGTTCGTCGCGACGGTTTACGGTCTCGTGCTCGCCAATCTGATTCTCATTCCCTGGGGCACCAAGATTAAGCGCAAAGCGGCGCAGCGCATGGTCGCCAAAGAAGTCGTGAAGCTAGGGGTCATCGGCATTCAAGAAGGATTGAATCCTCACTTCCTGCAAGAAAAGCTCGAAGTATTCGTTGAAGAACATCTCCGCCGAACCGAAGACGGCAAGCGAGCCGGGTGAGCCGCGTGGTATCGAGAGCGAATGGAGTGAGCTCGTGGCGCTGAAAAAGAAACATCCCGAGCATGTCAATCTGGAGCGCTGGCTGGTTTCGTACGCCGACTTCATCACGCTGCTCTTCGCTTTTTTCGTCGTCATGTACGCCATCTCGCAAGCGGACATCGCGAAGTTCAACAAAGTCGCGACCAGCATCAAAGCGGCGTTTTCGTCGGCCGGGCCGGTGGGGCAGATCGATCTCGAAGGAGCCGCCGGCGGCGATTCCGTCAATATGTTTGAGCCGGCGGAATCGCGCGGCGGTCGTCCGATGGATATGCCGGCCGGGAAAATTCACACGGCTGCGGATCCGGATCCGCAACTTCAAGATCTGAAAGAAATGCTTGAGGAATCCATCAGTCTCGACGTCGGCGCGTCGGATGCTTCGGCGCCGCTTCGCATGGAATACGATAGTCGCGGGCTCATCATACGCATGGCGGTGCGGGATCTTTTTGACCCGGGGTCGACTCGCGTGAGCCAGGACCTGCAGCCTTTACTCGACAAAATCGGGCGCGTGCTCGCCCGCTCCAATCGCTTGATCCGGATCGAGGGTCACACGGACGCGAGCGAAGTTGAGATCGCGAAACAAAAAGGGTTCGCAAGCGATTGGGAGCTCTCGTCGGCGCGCGCGGCCTTCGTCGCGCAGTACTGGCTCACGCGATTTGACTTCACCCCGCGTCGCCTCGGGGTGGCCGGCTATTCGCACTATCGGCCGCTGACGAAGGGAAATACCGACGTTGAACGCGCTTCGAATCGCCGGATCGAGATCATTGTCCTAAACAATCAGTACGAGAAATAAGCCACTCGCGGTTCGTTTTTCTGTAGTTGCAAACCGCGCAAGATCCCGATATTCAAAGGGTCTCTAGTCGATCACGAGTGGGGCATTAGCTCAGTTGGTAGAGCGTTTCCATGGCATGGAAAAGGTCAACGGTTCGACTCCGTTATGCTCCACCACTTTGCGGATAGATCATAATTTCTCAATCGAGCCGCACGACCAGGCTCTTGACACCTGCATCGAGTCGCAAGAAAGACCTCCCACGGACCCCTGATTTCGTGGGGGTACTTCGGAGGTGCAAAGCCCGGCAACGCATTGAAGAATCGGCGCAAGTGGGTTGGTCGGATCGACCAGTTTTGCGATTCCCAGGTAGGTCAGTTTCTCGCTGCTTTTCAGGTCTTGAAAGACGTTTTGCGAGGCGGGTAGGCAATCCACGAAACGTTTCCAAAATCTTTCGAATTTATCGGACTGAGTCCGTTGATTGAAGTCACGCAACGCCAAAAGCTAGTCGTTCCGACGCGAACGCTCGTTAAGTCGAGCGCATTTGCAATGGAATGTTGGGTAAAATTCCCTTCGGCGGTGGTGCGGTCATTGAAAAGCCCGACGTGACCGATCACAATGTCTTCACCGCCGGCGATTCCCGGAAACCCGGCGGCCGCACTTTCGGCGCATCGACGGAGAGTGCCGTCGACGAAATACATTTTGTAGAAACCGCGGCTCATCCGCATTCCTTCCGAAGGACACGGTCTGAGTCGGATGCTTCCCTCGTTGCAAGCGACGTACACCGTCTGCACCATTCCGCCGGAGCTTAAATCAGGTAAGTCGGCGCCAACTCGCAGGACGCGTGGGGCATCATCGGCGACGGTCGATAGGTTCGCGAGGGTTACGATGTCGTTAGGCATGGGCGGAGCGAAGCAAGCATCTGTAGCGAAACTAGGTCGCGAAAATGTGAAAAGGATCAGGAGTATGAGTAAGAAATGGTCCATTTTATCTGAACACATGGAAATCTCTTACAATCCCGACGAACGAGGATCCCAGCGCATCGTGGATTTGCCGATCCGGCCCGAAACAATCTGGAAGATGTTCTGGTCCGTGTGCGTGTGCCAGATGTCGGTTTCCGGGTTCTGATCAAACGCGATCTGCCGATCCGGCTGAGCCGCGTTTTTTCCGCCGCCAAAGAGCCCGCCGAGCCCGCCAAAGAGTCCGCCTGCTTCCGCTGCCGGCTTCGCTGCCGGCGCACTGCCGCCGCCTTGGGCGTACATTGTGCCGGTGCTTTGTGGCGAATCGATCATCATGTTCGGCGGATTCGCGAAAGCGACGTCCGAAAGGCTTGCGATCGCGTTGCCCACTTCCGAGCCGCCCATACCAGGGGACAGATAGCCGGCAAGATCTCCAGCTTCCGCCGCCGCGATCATCGCGTCGGTGTCAACTTCCGCGGCCTTCGCAGCCAGGATCTTATCGAGTCCCGAGCGTGACAACATTTGGCCGTCCACCGCTGCCATGGCTTCTTGCGGAACTTCCGCAAAACCATCCGGGAAGCTTTGGTTGGCTGTCGGACGGCCTGATCTGCCTCCTGTGCCACCGCTGTTAGCGCCGCTGCCGCCGGATCCGCGGCCGCTGTTCCCGCTTGCGCTCGAATTGTTGGAGCCGCTGCCCGAAGGTGCGCCGTTCGTGTAATTGAAGTCCTGGAAGCCGTTCGGGTCGGCGACGAGCGCGCTGCTGAAGAGTTTTTTGACCTCTTCGCAGGCTTTGTTTGAGGTCTTTTTACTTTGAGACATCGAATAGGCGCGTATCCCGGCGAGAGCGCCGAAGATGATCGCACCTCGGCAGGCGTGTTTACCTCTCTTGTCGCTTTCAGTTGCGTCATCCGCTGCTTGATCTCCGGACTTCATGCAGCTATCCACGGAAGTGCTTGGTTGAAGTCGATTCAGTTGGCCGCAAAGAGCGCGGCGGGTCTCGCCGTCTTGTGCGCCATCGAGTTTTTGCCGAATCGCCTGACAAGCGACATCACCTTCGCGGCAGGCGGGAAGTGGAGTCTCGGCGACAGCTGGCGGTGGCGCAGTCGCAACTGGCGTGGTGGCAGGCGGCGCGGTCGCAACCGGCGTTGTCGCAGGCGGCGCGGTCGCAACCGGCGTTGTCGCAGGCGGCGCGGTCGCAACCGGCGTTGTCGCAGGCGGCGCCGTCGCAACCGGCGTTGTCGCAGGCGGCGCGGTCGCAACCGGCGTGGTCGCAGGCGGCGCGGTCGCAACCGGCGTGGTCGCAGGCGGCGCGGTCGCAACCGGCGTTGTCGCAGGCGGCGCGGTCGTAACCGGCGTTGTCGCAGGCGGCGCGGTCGTAACCGGCGTTGTCGCAGGCGGCGCGGTCGCAACCGGCGTTGTCGCAGGCGGCGCGGTCGTTGGCCGAGCAGTCGCTGGCGGCGCGGTCGCTGGCCGTGGAGTGGTCGCTGGTGGCGAGACTACAGCACCACCCGTTTGTCGGCCCGAAACCGGCGGCGTCGCGCCAGCCGGGCCACGAACTGCACCCGCTACGCCTGCAGCGGCGCCCGCGAGATCCGTAACGCTCGGGCGTGTACCCTGATTCAGAGTGGCTCCGCCCAATGCGGGTCCATCGGCTGCGGAGATGCGTCGCTGAGACAAGCAGGCTTCGTAAGTGGCGCCATAACCGTTTCCGCCGTTTCGGGAACGGCAATAACTCATGTCTGCCGTTTCGGTCATCGATGGGCGCGCGAATTGAGGAGTGGTCGGCGCACGGTAGCCAGGGGCGCTGATCGTAGGTTGCGGTGCCCCGGCCCTGCTCGGAGCCGGCGTGATATTCACAGGAACGGGAGCCCGACGGGCTACGATGACGCCACGTGAATTCTCCGTGACCAGGCAACGGGAGCGGGTCAAGTCGAAGTCGTTGATGCCGAGAGCCGCGCAAGCCTGACGATCCACTTGTCCCCGCGCTTGGCCGTCGTAAGGGGCCGCATGAGCCGCGCTGACGAAGAGTTGGGTGCTGATTTCAATGAATCGAAGCGTGGATTCGAGGAAGTAGCTATGAACAGGATTCACTTTGGCGAACTCAAAGGAACTCGGACCGTGACCTTTAAACCCAGTCGCCATATTCATGATTCCGAGCGCTCCGCCGATCCCTCCGGCAGCGCGCCCTAGCGGCCCTTGATCCATGAAGATCGCGGCGATGATTTCGGTACCGCCCGCGATGAAGCTTGCGTACTTGCATCCCTGCGCGATGACTTGGCCGAGACCCGTGGCGAGGCTCGTGCCCGTTTTTTCCGCAACGCATGCGATCGCGCAAGTGCCGGCCGCGGTCGCATCGAGCGCCATCAAGATCTTCTGCCACTTGTCGGACTTCTTCGTGTAGCCCTTGGCCATGCATTGACTCGCGAGCTGCGTGCCGTGAAATTTGCAATGAATCAGGCGCTGACTGACGTACTTGCACGCGGTGTCTTCACTTCCGGTCGCCTTAATGTCTTCGGGACGAACGGGGTAGCGGCAGCCCTCGGCGGTCGGAACTGCGGCATCCACACCGCGGCCGTTCGGGCGCGGCGGCTGGAAAGGATTCCCACTCGGAGTCCCCGAAGCGGTGGCTAAGGGTTGAGCGACGACGCCTTGCTCGGTGGGTGAGCCGTGATTGGCGCACCATTGGTCGTTTGACATGCCCCACTCCGAGTCGGGTTGGATCGCTTCGCAAATGTCTTCGCAGCTCGAGCTCGAGTCGAGCGCGTTGGCGTCGATGCCGCTTGCGTCCGTCAGCTCGTTGCTTTTGGCCTGGGCCTCGGGCGTCCAAAGTGCGCCGGGAACGAGTGATAGAATTTGCGCCGTGATCGTGAGCACGGCAAGAGCTTTTTGTTTTCCCAACTTACGTACAATCATAAGAACCCCCAGAAGAATGCAAAAATTATTCGGATGCCGTCTTTCTTTTCGGCAAGCCGGTTAATGCGCGATTGAGTGGCGAATCCCACTCGAGCTGTTGAAGTTTGTCACGACTCGTATCGAGCCGGCGCGAGACGATATCGAAGATGGTTCCGTCAAAGCCGGTGTGCCAGATGTCATCACCGAGGAGCGCGGCAGGCTTGCGCTCGCCGCCGAACGAGAGCTCTTTTGGAGCGCCTCCAACCGCGGCCTTGGTGCCAAATCCGAAATCACCAAACGAAATGGTTTTGGAACCCGTATTTTTGGCCGGAGCGGCTTTGCCGCCTTGGGCATATGCGGTGCCTGCGACACCTTTGAAGGCGAGCTTGCCGCTGGTGGCATCGGCATCGAGTTGGGCGAGCAGAGCGGCAACGTTGGATGGCATGCCGGAGAGGCCACCCAGAATACTGCCCGGGCCTTCGCCGCTATCGAGCCGCTTTTGGATGTCGCCGATGCTCATGCCGGTCCGCGCTTTAACGATATCTGGAAATTTGCCGCGCTCCGGAAGATTATCCAGAAAGTCTCGACCCGCCCCGGCCGTCGCCGCTTGATAGACTCCGCCGTCCGGGAACTGCGCGAGGTCTTTTTCGAGATCCGCCGCCCCGCCGTCCCGATCCGCGGCGCCGCCTGTTGTCGAAGCACCGGACGATCCCCGGCCGCCGCTCGTGCTCGCGTCCTGAAAAGGTGCGGCCGCGTTCGGCTGATTGCCCGTGATCGCGCCGTCAAGCACATGAAGTCCGTCACACGCGGCACTCGACGTCTGGGCAGCATCTTTCATGCCTTTCATCTTCAAAGTCACGACGAGCGCCATGACGCCCATTTGAATGCAAGCGGCGCCGGTGAACTTCTTTTCGGCGCCCGACTTCATACCGATGTCATTCATGCCCGTCAGAGTATCCAGTCCGGGACCAATTTTAAGTGCGCTGATCGCCCCCGAAAGTTGACTGTAGGTGCCCGAGCCTTCAGTTTTCAGAAACAATCCGCCGACCGTATCCATGAGCCCGGCCGCCATGGCCGCAGGTTGGCAAATTCCTTTCGGACCAAACGGCAGGCACTCCAGTCCACACGCGACGCCGGCGACCATGAAAACGGTCTGCGCGATTCGATTTTTGGACTTGGCCGAGTCCGCGATTTCCTTCGCGTCGCAATACTGCGCGAACTGCCCGTAATTTGCGTCTGACTGCGCGAAACACGCTTGCTTCTCGGCACCGCTCATCGCTCCGCACTTCGCCTTGACCGCGTCGGCTTCTCGTTTGAACTGGCCGCACTTGGAGTCGCAGCTTGCGGCGTAGGCGGGATCCGCGGCCACGCTCATCGTGAGTAAAACTGAAATGAACGTCTTCATGGCATCATCCCCCGTCCCAAGAGTCCGTACCGATAAGTGACTCGATCAAAGAGGCTGATCGTTCGATCCTCGAAAAGCGACGCCGGATTACGCTGATTGGCGAAGATCACGGTGGCCACGCCCGGGCGGGCTTTACCGGATCCGTCCGTCGGCATCAGGCCGCCGAACATGGATTTCATGAGGCCGCTGAGGTCGGGTTCTTGCTCGTTCGAGGCCGGGGCGCGGCCGCTGCCGCCGCCTTGCGCGTAACTCGTGCCTTCGACGCCGGGATCGGTTCGCAAAGCTTGATCGAGCTGCGCGATGACTTCAGCGAGTTTGCCCGAAGCCGCGGAGTTCAATCCGCCGCCCATCATGTCAGATAGAGTACTCGCCGCGTTCGCGTCTTCGGACTTCACGAAGTCCGCGAGGTCCTGGCCGGTGGCGCGCTTGAAGTCGTCGCTGAGCTTAGGCGAGTTCACGAACGAAGGCAGATTGGAGTCGCTCGCCATCGCGCACGCGACAACGCCTTGATAACCTTCACCTGCGGCCTGCGCGCAAACCGATGAGCTCGATTCGGGATTGGCTCCGATCGGCGCAAGCGGACTGCCCGCGCCGCTGGCGCCCGAGCCGCCGGTACCGGTCTTGGGACGAGCGTCGGCATTCGGCGAGTTCTGAGTCGCCGAGCTGATCTCGCGCTCGGCGGAGGCCATGCTCGATTCGTAGACTTGCTGGTTCTGGCCCGCAGCTTTGTTTTTGCCGAGCGCCTGCATCCCGGCCGTCGCGGCGGCCATGCAGGAACCGAGATCTTTCGCGTTCTTGGTTTTTTCCGCGACCACGGTTTTACCCGTTGCGAGTGTGGCGGCTTCGGCGCGGGCCGTCGCTTCACGTTTGAGCTGGTCGGTCGCATTGCGAGTCGTGACGTAGGAGACCCCGGCCGTTCCGATCGCCATGAGCGCGGAGCTGAAATTTTTGGTCATCACGGCGTCCGTGACTCCGGCCGCGGTATTAGCGCCCGCGCAGACGAGCGAGTTCAAGGGATTGCCCGCGATCGTTTGATAGCAGGCATAGCTGCAAACCGCGGCGGTGGCCGCCCAGATCTTCCAAAGAATCTTCGCATCGCGCGCGCCGGCTTTGGCGATTTCGGCGGCCTTGCAATACTGAGCCTGCTGCCCTGAATCGCCGTTTTGAGAAGCGTCACGACAGGACGCGGCGGCATCGGCGGCCAAAGCCTGAAGCGGTGCCGAAGCGAGTGTGAAACCAAGCGTCAGAACTGCGATAGTATTCTTAGTTGGTCCCAACGAACCCCCTCTGAGTCTTCTCGAGTAAAGCTTTGCTGATTCGTTCGAAGAGATTGGCTTTGCGATCGAGGAGCGAGTCCGGCATGGAAGCCGGCAGGCGGGCCGGGGCGGTGCCGTAGTCGAGAATATTGGGCGTCTTGCCGTTCGCTTCTTCGGGCTTGGGCAGGAACTGCGCGAACATTCCGGCGAGATCGGGACCGCCGCCGCCGTCTCCGCCGCCTGCTGCTCCGCCTTGTCGGAAGGTGCCGCCACCGCCACCGCCGCCATAAGACGAAGACGCGGTTTTATTGTCCGCCTGGCGCGCGGAACTTTCGCCCTCTTGCTGAATGCCGGAACCGCTAACGCTTGCGCCGCCCGCCGGACCGCCGCCGCCGCCCGCGCCGCCTTTGGGAGCGTCAGCAGTGAATTCACCGGCCGTCGGTGCGGGTAGGGCGATATTGGTACTGCCATCGCCGCCTGGCCGAGGGGCACCTAGATCCAGCTCGTCCTTTTCTTTATCTTCTTCGGCGGTTTGCGGGGCTTCGACCGGAAGTCCGGTGCCGTCACCACCGATGATCGCGCCGCCGCCCTGAGTGGGCGCCTGCGGTGAGTCGGCCGAAACCGGATCGCCTTCGCCGACGATCGTGCCGCCGACGTTTTCAAGATTTTGCACGCTCTTTGCGGCCTTCTTCATTTCGTTGGCCGCTTTAAGCCCGAAAAACGCGTTCGTGAGCTGCTGCAGTCCCGTGATGGCCGACATCATGCCGCCTTGGGTGGCGGTGTTGCCCATCGCCCGCTGCTCGGCTTGGCCTTTGGCGCGGACAGCGGAGATTTCGCTGTTCACGAACTTCTGCCGCTCGTCGAGCTGCTTGGTGCGGGTTCTTTGTTCTTGTGTTTGACGCTGACGCATCGATGCGAGTTCCGACTGCATTTGGGCTTTCTGCACCGGATTGACGGTCGCGTTTACTAAGGTCTGCTGATCTTGAATGGCTTTGTTCGTGACGGTCACGTCCTGGGAAATATCCTGCTCGCTGTTGTTCAAGCCGAAGGCCGTGATCGCCGTCTGAGTGAGACCGGTGGAACTCATCTCGACGTCGCCTGTATTGCGGGTGCGGTCGATCATAAGTTTCTGGCTCGCGGTGTTTCGAATCTCCGTCTCGATCTCAAACGCGTTCTTTTTGTGTTTCTGGGCCCGTTGCAGCTGCAACGCTCCGAGCATCGCGTTCGTCGCGCCGAGGCCCATCTGCATTTTGGCCGTCATCGCCTGGAGGTTCGCTGCGCTTTCCATCGCGCCGGACTGAGTGCCCGACTGCGCGGCGTTCTGTTGCGCGCTTTGGCCCATGGCTCCGACCACCACTTGGCCCGCCGCTTGGCTGACCTGATTACCGATCTTGGCGCCTTCGATCCAGGTCTTAGTTCCGCCGCAGTTGAATTTACGTTTGCCGTCAGCATCGAGTTCTTCGCTGATCACGCAATCACCCTGCTTGGTCCGAACACTGTCGGGTTGCCGGCGTTCGCTATAGAGATCACGCGCGCTGGCGGAGGCGCGGTTGTTTTCGTCTATTCGATTTTCTCGCGCGACATCGAGCGTGGCGTTGCCGCCGGCAGCTTCCGGAACTCCAGGAAGGTCGCCCGCCCGAGTCATTGTGACGCCACCAGTTCCGAGGCGATTGATGTCCGCCGTCCCGGCTTGTCTAATTGGCGTGCCATTGGCGTCGATCACGTCGACTCGAAGGCAATTTCCGGAAGTCGCTCCTGCGGCGCAACCCGGTCCGACGAAGTATCGTCCCGTGGCTTCATCGCCCGCGCGGTAGACATCGCTGACGTTACCGAACGGGAGTTGAGCCACTGTCCCCGGAACGGATCCCGGCGCTAAATTTTCGCGGGCGATGAGACCGTTGCCGGTACCGGTACCAGTGACGGGCGGAGTGGTTGCAGGTGGAGAGGTCGCAGGCGGAGTCGTTGCCTCCGCAATTGGCGGTGATGTCGATGGAGGAGTCGTAGCTTCAGGGGGCGTGCGGTCCGCTGGAGGCGTGGTCGTGGTCTCTACCCGAGGGGGCGTGACCGGAGGACGGCGAGCTTCGGTTCTCGGCGGCTGTGCCGGTGGTTGAGCCTTTCCGCCCCCAGGCGTGACTTCAGCCGAAGTGCAGGGTTGATTGGCGGACGTATTCATTTTCGCGAACATTCCGCCGCCGCTCGAATTGAAAACGCGGTAGCATTCAAAACCGGCCCAGGTCATCCGTCGCTGCAAAAGTTCGCGCACGTTGTAGGCGGACGAACGACATTGGAAAATCATCGAAACGGCCTTGCCACATGTGCCGGTCATGATCCCGGGACCCGAACGATATTTTTCCAGAGCTGAGACATCCTTCAGCATGAATTCGCGCGGAAGTCCCTGGACGGCGGACAGGGCACGATGATCCCGCAACTGATCGTATCGCTCCCGGAGGGCCCGTGGCTCGTCGTCGGTCGGCGACACGAGAGCAGCGTAACTTAAACTTGAAATGAGAACCGTGAAGCACAAGGCGGCCCCGCGAAAGCAGTTCGCCCACGCGCGAGCAACGTCATGACGATGAAAAGAAAGTCCCCTCATAGATCCCCACTCACACGGCTGCGTGTCCCCGAATACCCGATGTGTACAATCAGATTTTCCTCTCTTTGCTTATCGGAGTCAAACGGTCATCTATTGAGTAGGTAATTCATATAAGAAGGAGGAACTTTGGAATCTGGTGCAGGGCGCTAACTACGTGCATTCATAATAAAAATCACCTAATGCAGCGCATCGCAAATTCCTATTGTCTAAATAAAATCAATAGATTAGTGAATGCAGCAGTGTGGCACTGGAGAAGCTTGAAACGAAGTCAGTTGATTTTCGCGGCTTCTTTGCTCCTGACGAGCCACGCCTACGCGTCGCTACCTTTGGAGTGGCTGGTTCGCTTCAAAGATTCACGCATCGTGCGCGCAAATTTCTCAAGCGAGCGAAACGCACGTAAGGCGCTCGCTCAAATCTCCAAGCGGAGCGACGTCGAATCGATCGCGCCCAATCTCCGCTACCGAGTCGCGGTGGATTTGCGGCCGCGTGCGATCGATGAAGTCGATGCAATCGACATCGCAAGCGATTCCAAAGACGTCTTTCTCGAAACCGATTGGGCAAGTGTCGATCTAATCAAATATTTTCGTGAGCGGATCCCGGCCGTTCTCTTGCCCGGCCGCTCAAACACCGGCCCCGATCCGCTCCTGCGCCAGGATTGGGCGATGGCGGCCGTCCGGATCGGCCAAGCCACCTCTCCGGTCGTGAACCTCCCACTGACCATCGCGTTGATCGATACGGGGATCGATTACAATCACGAAGACTTGATCTCCGTTCTCTGGCGAAAGCCCGGCCAGTCGCGAGAAGTCGGCGTGGATTTCGTCCATCGCGGCGTCGCGCCCTATGACGTTCGCGCCTTCGATTGGGCGAGCTGCATGGACGTTCCCGCCTGTTTTAGGGCGCCCTGGCAGGACAACCGCTTCCTGATCAATGCCGGTCACGGCACTCACGTCGCCGGCCACATCGCGGCGGCTGCCGGAAACGCCGTCGGCATCCGGGGAGCCGGGGCGGGCGCAAGACTCATGACACTCAAAGTTTTCAAAGATGCCGGCGAGGACTACGCGGGCGAGGCCGACGACGCCGCGATCGTTCAAGCCGTCGACTACGCAATTCGAAACGGCGCCCGGATTATCAACTTGAGTTTAGGGGCAAGAAACCCGCGCGCCGACGGAGAGCGCTCCGAGCTCAAGGGCGCGCTCCAACGCGCGCGACAAGCCGGGATCCTTGTCGTCATCGCGGCGGGTAATGATTCGATCAATCAAGACAGCGACGCGAGCCCTTCGTTCCCGGCCGCTTACGACCTCGACAACTTGATCGTCGTCGCGAACGTCAATCGGCGCGATCAGCTATCGACGACTTCCAACTACGGACCCCGCACGGTTCACATCGCCGCGCCGGGTGTCGATATTCTTTCGACCCGTTTGGGCGGCGGTTACTCGAACATCGTCGCGACCGCGCGAAACCGCGCGGGCCGCGAATCGTCGCTCGTGTGGGAAGGCACTTCGATGGCCGCGCCGTTCGTGACCGGCGCGGCGGCTTTGGTTTGGTCCCGGTCTCCCCAAGCGGATTACAAGGAAGTGAAGAGACGTATTCTTTCCAGCGTCCGGCGTGTTCCTGGCCTGCGTGGTCGGGTCATGACCGGAGGGGTGCTCGACGTAGCTGCTGCTCTCCGCTGAAGTTTGGATAGCGAAGAACGATAGCCGAGCGCTTGCTGAAAAAAGAGGTATCGCGGATTCCGGGGGGGGATTCGCGATACCTTCTTTCAGAATAGCAGGAGTGAATACATCAATGCGTTTCCTCGGCAAACTCTCGCTTCCAAAGCCGGCCGAATCCGCCCGCCGAACGCGCTTCCGCCTGAGCTGCGATCCAAGCCGTCTTCACATACGCGCACTCGGGCGTCATCCGCCCGGCCCAATGGCAGCCTTCCCGCAAAAGCGCCCGTCCGGCTTCGTAAACGTGCGGTCCCGATTCCACGCCCGCCCGCTGCGACTCGCTGACCGCGACCACCGGGATTCCGCGTTGCCGCGCTTCGCGCAGAAGTCCGATGAAATCCGAATCATTCGTCGGCGCCGTTCCCGAGCCGAAAACCGAAAGCACAAGCGCGCCCTCGTGCCGATTGATGCGAGAGAGAAATTCGTCGTTCACGATCCGCGACGGAAATCCGGGGGTCACTTGCAAGAGCAGCACGCACGGGTTGAACGCGGCGTTCATCCGGGGCGGTGTCTTTTCGCGCGCGGCCCGTGGCCGCGAAAGATAGCGAATCGAAGTTCCGACCTCCGCAAGCGGCGCAAGGCCCGGGGTTTTGAAGGCGCCGAAACTTTCGGCGCTCGTCTTGCGCGCCCGATTTCCCTGCAGCAGCACATCATCAAACAGGATTGAAACCCGGCCGGCAATGTTGCGCGGCCCATGCGCCGCGATCTCGATCGCCGATAGAAAGTTTCGGCGCGCGTCCGTCAAGGGAGCGGCGAGCGGAAGCTGCGCACCGGTGAGCACGACCGGTTTCAAACAGGGCCGAAGCAAAAAAGAGAGCGCGCATGCCGTGTAGGGCATCGTGTCGGTCCCGTGAAGCACGACGACTCCGTCAAATGAACGCCAGCGGGATTGGATCCGTTTGGCCAGGGCCAGCCATTCTCCGGGTCCGACGTGGGCACTGTCGCGATTGAGGAATAAATCAATCTCACAATTGGCAATCGTGTGAATTTGCGGCGCTTGCTCCAACAAACGCCGCTTAAGCGTCGCAGGACTGCTCAGCCGAGGAACGCGAAGCAGCGTAGGGTTGTCCTTGCCCCCAAACTCCATTCCGAAAGTTCCTCCGGTATAGATGACCAAGATCTTCGGAAGCTTTTTCGATGGAGCCATGTCACTATTAACTATCATGTCTGATGCGCCTCCAAAAGCCGGGGAGTTCCACGAAGGTAAACTTTGGTTCAACCGTAAAGGGAAGAGCCTCACTCTCGGACTTACGAGTTTGGGGGTTGAGCTGATCGGTCAGATCGAAGACGTCGAATTGCCCGACGAAGGTGAAGATTTCGAAAAAGGCGATACGGTAGTGACGATCAGCGGGTCGAAGGGGAGCATCGAGTTGATCGCTCCGGCGACGGGAGTGATCGAAGAAATCAACGCGACGGCCAAGGCGGAGCCTGACGTCGTGAACGAGGATCCCCTTGAAGAAGGCTGGCTCGTCAAACTTCAAATCGAAGACGTCTCCGATCTCCTCGAAACCGCCGAAGCCTGAACGGCCGAAGGTGCTCCGGGAGCGCGCGGAGACTCCACCGGCTAAGTCCGGTGCGATCACTGGCGCAAGCGAGCTGGTCGAAGCGCTCTCGATCGGGCATCGGCCCGCGCAGGGACTCAAGCCGCAGGACGAATCGCTCTTTCGCGCATTCCAGGCCAATCTGCTCTCGTTGATTTCGCACGAGCTGCGAACGCCTCTGATGGGCGTCTTGAACGCGCTTCAGCTCCTCGAGGGCCGTGACGGCGCCGGTGATTTTTCGTCCGAGGAACTTGTTTCGATGGCTCGCCGAAACGCGCAGAGACTTTATCGCACTCTTTCGGCGCTGCTCGATCTCGCGGCGCTCGAAAGCGGAACGTTCCACGCGCGCCTTCGCGAAGTCGATCTTCCGCGAATCTTGAAGAGCCGTATCGACGCCCATCGCGATATCTTCAGTGATCACGGGATTTCGGTCACGGTGAGCGCTGATGACGAGCCGGGCGCCGACGTCGAGACGGCGCTCCTCGGGGATCCTCAAAAGCTAGGACGGGCGATTGATCTTTGCCTCGAAATTCTCGTCCAGCGTGCGAGCGCCGAAGAGGGATTCCAGGTTCGCATATCCGGAGCGGCGGTGCGATTCCAGTGTTCCCTCAAAGCCGAGAGCATCGACCAGTGGAAAACGAGCTGGCTCCAGGCTCAGGCCGGCCACGAGGGCGGGGTCGCGGCGCCCGGATCGGCATTCGCGGGAACTCTGCAATCGGAGCAGGCCTTTCTGTCGCGGATGGAAGAGGGGCTCGGAAGCGAATTTCTCCTCGTTCACGAAATTCTGCGCCGTCACCGAGGGAAATTCACGGGCGAGTTTGATCTCTCAGGGGCCGCTCGAAACGTCACGCTCAAGATCGAACTCCCTGAACTCTCATCCGAAGAAGGTCTTTGCGCCGTCCTCGCCTCGCGAACCGGGGGGGCGACCTCCGAACTTGGGGGCTCCACCTTGGCGATCGTCCAAGTACCGGGCAACGGCCCCATCAACCGAGGCCTAGTGGATGAATTCCGAGGCAAGATCAAGCGGACCTTGTTTCGAGCCTCAGACGCCGTTTATTCGCTCCCCCGGACCGGCGAAGTCGCTCTGGTCATGGATGATTGCCGGCCCGAAGACGCGCCGCGCCTCCTGAACCGGCTAGAAATGAGCCTGGGGCTCAAACTTTCAGCCGGAGTTTCGTCCTGCCCGGAAGACGGCTTTGACCCGGAACATCTGATCGAACTCGCCCGTCGCCGCTCGCAAAATCCCTGATATTGCTCGGTGCGTCTGCCTGAGTTATCTGCTACACCATTGGCACCGTGGCGAAGTTTTTCATAAAGACCTTCGGCTGCCAAATGAACGTAGCCGACACGGAACGTATGCAAGCGCTTCTCGGAGAGCGCGGGATGACGGCTGCGGACCGCGCCGAAGACGCCCAAGTTATCATCGTGAACGGGTGCACGGTGCGCGAGAAAGCGGTTCACAAAGCCCTTTCGGCCCTCGGCAAGTACCAGGACTTCATCGACAACGGCACCGGCTTCAAACCGCTGATCGGCGTTGGCGGCTGCGTCGGGCAGCTCGAGAAGGGCGACCTATTCAAACGCGCGCCCTATATCGATTTCGTCTTCGGGACCGACACGATCGATAACTTGCCTGAAATCCTCCACCGTGTGGAGTCCGGCGAGCGCCACGTCGTTTACGCCGACTTCGACGCGTCCATGAATTATTCGACCGAGACCAAAATTTATGGCCACAAAGCGCAGGCCTTCGTGAACATCATGAAGGGCTGCGACAAATATTGCACTTATTGCATCGTGCCGTTCACGCGCGGGCGCGAAAAATCGCGCACGATCGACGAAGTCGTTTCAGACGTCGCGCGCCTCGTCGCTCAGGGCGTTCGCGAGGTCACGCTGCTCGGGCAGAATGTGAATTCCTTCGGCAAGGGCAATCCGAACACGACTGGGCGGGCACCGCGCGAGCTGCACAATCAGATCGGAAAAGTGGGACCGCGCGACGGTGAGGAAAACTTTCCGCAGCTCCTGCGCGCGATCGACGCGGAACCGCGCTGCTCGGCCTTGAAGCGCATTCGCTTCACGTCGTCCCATCCTCTCGATTTTTCGGACGAGCTGATTGATTGCTACGCGTCCGTTGATCAAGGCGGCGTGGCCCGCCTCGCGAATCACCTGCATCTCCCCGTGCAATCCGGCGCGAACCGAGTGCTCACTAAAATGGGGCGCAAGCATTCGATCGAAAGTTACATCGCCCAAATGGACCGGCTCCGCGAGATCGCTCCCGACGTTGGGCTTTCGACGGACTTGATCGTCGGGTTTCCGACGGAGACGGATGCCGAGTTCGAAGCGACGATCGCGCTCCTCGACCGGCTGCAGTTCGACAATATCTATGCGTTCGCCTATAGCCCGCGCCCCGGCACTCGGGCGGCGAAGCTTCCTGACGATGTTTCGGCGGACGTTAAGAACGCTCGCCTCAACCGACTTTTGAACCGTCAGATGGAAATCGCCGAACTCCGATACGCCGCGCGCGTCGGCCGGACGATGGAAGTGCTGGTCGAAGGCGAAGCCAAGAATCGTTCCATGGCGATGTCGGCGGCTCCAGGTCGAACAGCGTCGCGCGATGGGCGCATCTGGACCGGACGCACGAGCTGCAACCGGGTCGCCTGCTTCTTCGCCGAATCCGCGCGACCTCTCGTCGGGCGTTTTCTTGACGTGAAAATTACGGGCGCGACCGGCCTTTCGCTGCACGGCGAAGCGCTTCACGACGCGGTTTACGCCGAAGGTCTCACGCGTCTACCGGATTATTCCATGCCCGTCACTTCGGAGGTTGCGCCATGATCATTCCTCATCACGGAGCCTGGCCCAAATTTCACGAAACGGCGTTTATCGCGCCCACTGCAGACCTGATCGGGGACGTCGAGATTGGCGAAGAGTCGAGCGTCTGGTTTCACGTGGTCATTCGCGGCGACGTGCACTGGATCAAAATCGGCAAACGAACCAATATCCAGGATCAGAGCCTGCTTCACGTTTCCCGGCGCAAGTCGCCGCTCAAGATCGGGGATGACGTCACCGTCGGCCATCGAGTCGTTTTGCACGGGTGCACGATCGGCAACCGCGTTTTGATCGGAATGGGCGCGATCGTAATGGACGATGCGGTCATCGGCGACGATTGCATCGTCGGCGCCGGAGCCCTCGTGACGAAAGAAACTAAAGTCATGCCGGGCCACCTCGTGATGGGCGTGCCGGCCAAGGTTGTGCGGGCCCTCACGGCCTTGGAGATGGTGGACCTAAAGCAGAGCGCGCTTAATTACGTGAGCGATTCACGCGGCTACATGAGTTACCTGCGCGGACCCGCCAGGCTCGGACAAGATGATCAAGCGGATCTCGAAACTTTGGAGTTGTCCGATGTGGAAGGCGATGACCTGGGTGACGAAAGATCCGACAACGGAGGAGAAATCTAATCATGAACGTCTTGGATCCGAAGAGTCTTGAAGTCGCATTGACGTTTGACGATGTTCTGCTGCTACCTGGTTACTCCGAAGTACTTCCCTCGCACGTCACGCTCGAGACGCCGCTGACGCGAAAAATCCGGCTTAAAATTCCTCTCCTTTCCGCGGCTATGGACACCGTCACCGAGAGCAAGACCGCGATCACGATGGCGCAAGAAGGCGGCCTGGGCGTGATTCACAAGAACTTCACGGTCGCCGAGCAAGCGTTTGAAGTCGAGAAAGTCAAAAAGAGCGAGTGGGGCATGATCCTCGATCCGATCACGATCGAGGCGGATGCCAAAATCGGCCAGGTCAATGAGCTCATGCGGACGTATAAGATTTCGGGCGTGCCGGTGACGCTGAAAACCGCGCAGGGCCTGAAGCTCGTAGGCATCATCACCAATCGCGATATGCGCTTTGAAGATGACATGAGTCAGCGCGTGGATGAGCGCATGACCAAGATGCCGCTAGTCACGGTGCCGGAAGGCACGACGCTTGAGCAGGCGAAAAAGATTTTTAAACAAAATCGGGTGGAGAAGCTTCCCGTCGTCGACAAGAACGGGCTCTTGAAGGGCCTGATCACGATCAAGGACATCAAAAAGCAGATCGCCTATCCGCTCGCCAACAAAGATTCGTACGGGCGACTTGTCGTCGGAGCCGCAATCGGTGTCGGACCCGAAGGCGTCGCGCGCGCGGACGCGCTCGTCGAAGCCGGCTGCGACGTTCTCTTCGTCGACTCCGCCCACGGCCATTCCAAAGGCGTGATCGAAACCGTGAAGGGGCTTAAAAAGCGGTTCGGCGACAAAGTGGAAATTGTCGGCGGCAACATCGCGACGGCCGAGGGGGCCGAAGCGCTGATCGACGCGGGGGCGGACGCGATTAAAGTCGGCATCGGCCCGGGATCCATCTGTACGACGCGTGTGGTCGCCGGAATCGGTGTCCCGCAACTGTTTGCCGTCGCGGACGCGGCTCGCGCAGCCGCCAAACGTGGCGTGCCGGTGATTGCCGATGGCGGCATCAAGTATTCGGGCGACATCACAAAGGCGCTCGCCTCGGGTGCTTCGACCGTCATGATCGGGTCCTTGTTCGCCGGAACGGACGAAGCGCCGGGCGAGGTGATTCTATTTCAGGGCCGGTCGTATAAAGTTTATCGCGGAATGGGCAGTCTGGGCGCGATGGGGCAGGCGCAGGGCTCCAAAGACCGCTACTTCCAGAGTGATGTGGAAATTGGCAAGCTCGTGCCCGAAGGTATCGAAGGCCGCGTCCCTTACCGCGGTTCATTATCCTTCAACGTGCATCAGCTGTTGGGTGGGCTCAAAGCCGGCATGGGCTATTGCGGCGCCAAGGATCTCGCCACTTTGCAGAAAACCGCGCGATTCGTGCGGATCACCAACTCGGGGCTCGCGGAAAGTCACCCTCACGACGTCGCGATCACGAAAGAGGCGCCGAATTATCGGCTGACGAGTTCATGAGTGTTTGCGCTCAAAGCACGGATTCGCGCGCTCCCATAACACGCGCTCACAGCACGGTCGTCATCATCGATTACGGTTCACAATATACGCAGCTCATCGCCCGCCGCGTGCGCGAGATGGGTGTTTACTCGATCATTTTGCCCGGGGATGCATCGCTTGAGCGGATCAAAAGCTACGGTCCTCGCGCGGTGATTCTCTCCGGCGGCCCGAACTCCGTGTATGACGTCGGGGCGCCGGTTCTGGCTTCGGGATTTCTCGAATGGCAATCACACGAGAAGGTCGCGGTACTCGGGATTTGTTACGGGATGCAGCTTCTGGCTCACGCGCTGGACGGAAAAGTCGAAACGGCCAAAGTCCGCGAGTACGGCCGGATGCCGGTTCAGGCGACGGCCGGAAGCGCGTTGTTTCCGAGCGGCGCGCTCGCCGATTTCAAAGCCTGGATGAGCCATGGCGATGAGACGAAAGTGGTGCCGAGCGGCTTCACGCTCGTCGCGAAAAGCGAGTCGGGGTCATCCGCCGCGATGGAAAATTCCGCGCGGAAAATCTTCGGGCTGCAGTTTCACCCGGAGGTCACCCATACCGAAGGCGGCCGAGAATTGCTCCGACGTTTTGTGCTGGAGCTTGCAGCCGTCAAGCCCGACTGGTCCATGAAATCAGTCGTCGAAGAACAGATCGTGAAAATCCGCGAGTCCGTCGGACCGACGGGGCAGGTGATCTGCGCGCTCTCGGGCGGCGTGGATTCGGCGGTCGCGGCGACGCTCGTTCATCGCGCGATCGGCGATCGCCTGCACTGCGTGTTCGTCGACAACGGTTTGCTGCGCTATCAGGAACGCACGCGCGTGATGGAGATGTTCGCCGGCCGATTGCATCTGCCCGTTACATGCGTGGACGCGGTCGATCGCTTCCTGACCAAGCTCGCGGGCGTTGCGGACCCGGAAACGAAGCGCAAGATCATCGGCGGAGAGTTCATCGCGATTTTTGAAGAGCAGGCTCAACTGGTTTTCAAGCGTCTGGGAAGTTTGCCGAGTCACCTCGTGCAAGGAACTTTGTATCCGGACGTCATCGAGTCGAGCCCCGCGCCCGGCAGCGCGGGCGAGGTGGGCGACGGGCGCAAGCATTCGGCCACCATAAAATCGCACCATAACGTCGGCGGGTTGCCGAAGGACTTACGTTTCAAGCTGATCGAACCGCTTCGGGAGCTATTCAAAGACGAAGTGCGCGCGATGGGCCGCGAACTCCAGGTTCCCGAGGAATTTCTACGTCGACATCCGTTTCCGGGCCCCGGTCTAGCGGTGCGAGTGATCGGTGACCTGACGTCCGAGAATCTCGATCTTTTACGGCTCGTCGACGAGATCTTCATTCAGGAGATTCGCGATGCCGGTCTCTACGACCGGATCTGGCAGGCCTTCGCCGTTTTCCTCCCGATCAAGAGCGTGGGCGTACAAGGCGACGGACGGACGCACGATCACGTGGTCGCGCTTCGGGCGGTCTCGTCGAGCGACGGCATGACGGCGGATTGGTATCCTTTCGAATCCGCATTTCTCGGCAAAGTCTCCGCCCGGATCTGCAATGAGGTCCGGGGCGTCAATCGCGTGGTTTACGATATCTCGTCCAAGCCGCCTGCGACGATTGAGTGGGAGTAGGCGCAATCAACGGGTCCGTTTCTCTTGTGGGCGAACGAGCTACTATGCGGGCCCCCTCGTAGTGACGGGTGGCGAAGTGCGCTCCTCGGTTTTGGCTTCCTTCCACACCGCCACTAAACATGCCGTCTGCCGGGATCCTAAATTTGATTCAGCTCACTTACGTCAGGGAGTTTATCGATCAGTATTCGAGTTCGTTTACCAAAGTGGGCATCTCGCCCGGGGGAAACGGATATGCGGGTACTCTCGTGCCTTTCTTCGCGTCGTTTACCTCGGAGTCGGAGTTTGTCGTCTCCGGTACGGTGGGCCCGGGATATCCAGACCGCTCATGGCTGTACCGCGCATTGAAAACGTACGGCGATATAAATTCAATGCCGAAGACCGGGACTCCGCTGAGTCATTCGGAGGAGGACGACGTTTCGAAGTGGATACTGGGAATTGGATTGCCTTAGAAATCTGCCAGTGGACTCATCGCGCTTCGCCCGTACGAGCGCCAGCTTTTTCTTGCTTAATTAAGTTCCAATATACCGGGCCATCCATGGGCATGTCGGGCATTGCCTTACGCAGCAAATCGAGACGGTCCGTCACGAATGCTCGGCGCTCATGAGAGATCGGGTCGAGCGGCAGCTGGGCGCCTGGTGCCAATGCTACCTTCGTGTCCACCGTATCGAACGCTTTTGAGATCATACCGAGGGTGATGCTCGTCGCGCAGTCGATGGCCGCTTTCTGCCGCCGTCCATACGGGCTTCTTGGGAACGCGACCATACCAGCCTCCGCAACCTCGAGTCGTTGTAGCAGATTCTTAATCACGTGCGCGCATCGAATAATGTAATTTTCGTTGGCACAGCGCAGATCGCCGGTCCCCTGAATAAAATATTGCAGAAATCCGGAGTCCCACGCGGTCTTCAACTCATGGTTCGAGTTGACTGAGCCTTCTTTGACGTCTGTGCTCCAGTTTCCGCGATAGTTCAAGGCGCCCGGTTTGCTGAGATCGAGGACTAACGTATAGGTGTTCTTTTTCGCAATAAAGGATCGACCATGATGCTGGATCGTCACCGCTTGAGGAAAAGATGCTCCGCAGGTGTTTGGATTCGGAAGTTCCTCGGTACCGAAAGCCCGTGACTGCAGAAAACTCGTTACGATCACGATCGCGGAGATTCCAGTCAGTATTCTCATTTAGATAATGGTTCCATGAGTGAATGCGTTTACGAAGTGAGATGCCCCTCCTCATCGTACCTAATTGGCGGCGGACCTGTCCAATGGTGCAGGACGGATTATCGTGAACTTGACCAGTCGGCGGAGACCTAGCCGGTTTTGCTTTAAAGAATATTGGGTTATTCTTGTCGAATCCCGATACGGAGACGCCAGTGAGTCCGCTTTGACACTCGATTCGAAGCAGGGTTTTCTACAAAGTCTCCAGATGACCTGAGGCAACTCGATGTCTGATCATTTGATGACACTAAAAGCTGCCCAGCGACTGTTAGTCCGTATCTCCACACGGGCTTTTGTGACTGATGAACTAGCTCTGCACGTCGCCGGCACTCACCTAAAAAACATCGGGCCGACCTTGAGCCGTGGTTACTCGGGTCTGCTTTTCGCGTTAGAACTGGCCCGCCGCAGCGATCTCGTCGACTCGGAAGAGTTACTGGGGCTCATCACCGGGCTGACATCTTTATCCGTTCGTGAGTTGAGCCCGCAGGCCTTTGAGTTCCTGAGAAGGGTCTGTCGCTCGTCGCAAAGACGATTAAAAAAGATTCGTCTTGGAGAGGTCGAGATGCAAAAGTCGCATTAGTCCTCGCCCATCGGGTCGCTCATGCGACGACTGAAGAGGAGTTTTTAACGTTTATTAATAATGGCGACCTCCCACCGCTGAAACTGACAAGTGCCGAGTTGAAACTCATACACGGTGGCGAATGGAGCTGGCGTGCCTTTGCAGACCATCCAATCGATTATACTTGGGATCAGCTTGGCAAAGCGCTGATGCCTACCTCGTCAAAGTAATCTATATTTGCGACTGATGTACTTATCCAGGTCAAAGGAGCACCCTACAGCCTAACGGGGACCAGGAATTGAGCCAGTTCTTTGACGAACTCTTTCTCTCGGCAGGGCGTTGACTCAAACTAGGGCCAACATCGTCCGATAGGGGATCGTGTTAGTGAGCCCGTTCGCCAACCGACCCGAGTCGCTTTTTTTCGGTAGGATTTTCCCGATACTCGGCTTCGTCTTCGTCGTCGGCTACTTCAGCCTGGGGTCCTTGAACTCTACTTCGGCCATGCCGACCCGCGACGGCTCGCTGACCGTGTCGACTTCGATTTGGCAGGCCGCTTGGAACCACTATTCAGAGACCTGGTTCGCCTGGTCGAGAGCGCCCAACTCCTGTCGGGGAGACGCGGCGGTCAACGATTATCAGCGCGAGCAATGCGCCAAGTACTGGGGCCAGGTTTCGACCATGACGGCTTGGGCGAGCGCGCCGCTCATTTTAGTGTTGCTGTTCTTTTTCCTGATTCGGGGACACTTTCGAGTCTTTTACCGGCGGGTGGATCGAAGGTTCAGGGAAGGCAAGGCGGTCGCGGCCGCCAAGGTCTTGCGCTCCGGGAGCTGGGATTGGTTCGGCTATTTTTTCTGCCTGCGCTCGGTTCGAGTGGAGCTCGGCCAAGGTCGAGATGTGCGCGTTTACGTGCCCCGGGACCTGCCCGCGTTGATTCCGGGCCAAAAAGTCGCGCTCTTTTACGGCGGGAAAGTCTTTGGCGCGAGGCGTTATGTTGGACTGCTCTATGCACCCCATATCGCTGTGATGGCGGGTTCACGAAACTGATCGTGCATGCTAAACCCACGCACCGTGGGGCAAGAGTTAACTACCGAATCCGTTTCATCATCTGATCCGTTCGTTCATCTCCACGTTCATACGCAGTACAGTCTTTTGGAAGGCGCCATTCGGATCGAGCCTCTGTTTGAACGCGTACGAGCGCTCCAGATGCGCGCGGTTGCGATCACCGACACGAACAACCTTTTCGGCGCCATCGACTTCTATCTAGCGGCGAAAGCGGCGGGTGTGAAGCCGATCATCGGTTGCGAAATCCTGTATGCTCCTCAAGGACGGGCGCAAGCGCTTGCTCCGGCCAGCGCGGGCGCGGCCGGCCAAGTCGCGAAGACAATCGCGCCCCGATTTCACCATTTGGTTCTGCTTTGCAAAGATCTCGCCGGGTACCGCAACCTTTGCAAACTGATCACGCGCGCTTATACGGAAGCGCCGCCGGCGCAAAAAGGGGCGCCTGCGGGACCTCGGGCCTTGGTCGATCACGAAATGCTCGAAAAATATTCCGAAGGGCTGATCGTGCTGTCCGGCTGCTTGCGCGGTGAAATTCCGTACAAGGCGCTCATGGGCCAGGACGATGCGGCGCTGGAGACCGTCCTTTGGTTCAAAAAGAAGTTCGGCGAAGACTTCTATCTCGAACTTCAAGATTCGAGCCTTCCGGAGCAGGAAATCGTCAACGAGCGCCTCCATGCATGGGGAAAAAAACACGGCATCGAATGTGTCGCGACGACCGATTGCCATTATTTGCAGCCGCATGACAGCGAATCGCATGAGGTCCTTCAGTGCATCGAGCACGGTAAAAATCTCGACTTCGATCGACCGAAGTCCCTCGTGCCGCAGGAGTACTTTCTCAAGAGCGGCGATCAGATGCGAGCCCGCTTCGAGCGGTTCCCTGACGCCTGTGAGAACACGAGCCGGATCGCGGCCAAATGCGACGTTCAGTTCAAGTTCAAAGACGACCAGGGCCGGCCTATTTATCACCTGCCGAAGTTCCGCCCCGACGGCGTGACTCGGGAAGCCGCCTTCGATCTACTCGCGCACTTCCGCGAGGAATCCCGCCAGGGGCTCGACGGGCGATTCGCGTCGCCGGTTTTCGAAGCCAAACGCGCGGCCGCAGATTGGATTGCGAAAGAAAAGGCGTATCGCGCGCGACTCGACGAAGAACTCGCGATGATCGAGCAGACGGGTTTCTCCGGTTACTTTTTGATCGTCGCGGACTTCATCAATTGGGCCAAGAAACAGGGCATTCCGGTCGGGCCGGGCCGGGGCTCCGGGGCGGGATCGCTCGTGGCTTACGCGCTTCGCATCACGGACATCGACCCGCTTGAGTTCAATTTGCTCTTTGAGCGCTTCATCAATCCCGAGCGGATCTCGATGCCGGACTTCGATGTCGACTTCTGTCAGGATCGACGCGGCGAAGTGATCGACTACGTGACGCGGAAATACGGCGTCGACAACGTTTGCCAGATCATCACGTTCGGTAAACTGCAGACGCGCGCGGTTCTGAAAGACGTCGGCCGGGTGCTGGGCCTTTCGTTCGCCGAGTCGGAACAGATCACCAAGCTCATCCCGGACGACCTCAAGATCACGATCTCGAAAGCGCTCGACCAAGAGCCGCGGCTCCGCGAGAAAATGGAGAACGAACCGCGCACGGCAAAGGTCATCGAATACTCGCTCGCGCTCGAGGGCCTGTATCGCAACGCCGGCATCCATGCGGCCGGCGTAATCATCACCGAAGAACCGGTCGTGAACTATTGTCCGCTTTATGTCGGCAAGGACGGGGACGTCGTCACGCAGTTTGACATGGGGTTCGCCGAGAAAATCGGCCTCGTCAAATTCGACTTTCTGGGGCTCAAAACTCTGACCGTGATCGACCACGCGGTGAAACTCGTGCGCCAGGGCGCTCCGGCGGGCAGCCCTCAGGCGTCGTTGGAATTGGAGCGGATTGATTACAGGGATCCCAAAGTTTTTGAACTGATATCCAACGGCGACACGGACGGCGTGTTTCAGGTCGAGAGTTCCGGGATGAAGGATCTCTGCGTCCGGATTCGCCCGAACTCGCTGGACGACATCACCGCGATCAACGCTCTCTACCGCCCGGGCCCTCTCGGGTCGGGAATGGTTGACGACTTCATCGATCGCAAACACGGCCGCAAAGCCATGGCTTACGATGTACCGGCACTTGAGCCGATTCTTCGCGAAACCTACGGCGTGATTCTCTATCAAGAGCAGGTCATGCAGATCGCGCGCGAACTCGCCGGCTACAGTCTCGGTCAAGCCGACCTTCTGCGCCGGGCGATGGGCAAGAAGAAGGCCGAAGAAATGGCCGAGCACAAGGGCATCTTCGTCAAGGGCGCAACGGTGAAGGGCCTGCCTCTTGCGAAGTCCGAAGCGATTTTCGATTTGATGGCGAAGTTCGCCGAGTACGGTTTCAATAAATCCCATTCGGCGGCTTACGGCGTCTTGACTTATCAAACGGCGTTTTTGAAGGCTCATTATCCCGCGCAGTTCATGGCCGCGCTCATGACGACGGAAATGGACAATACCGACAAGCTGTCCAAGTACATCGCCGACACGCGCTCTCACGGCACGCCCGTGCTCGCACCCGACGTTAATTTTTCGCAGCGTCGCTTCAGCGTCGAAACCGTGCAACCGGACGACCCCGCCTATCCGCGCGAGAAACTCGCCGAGGCCCGGAAGCGCGCGGGGCCGGCACCCCCAGTCGAGGCGATTCGCTTCGGTCTTGAAGCCGTCAAAGGGGTGGGCAGCATCGCGGTCGACTGCATTTTGGAAGCGCGCGAGGGGGCCGGGCTCTTCAAAAACGCCATGGACTTCTGTCGGCGCGTTCCGACCCGTAAGGTGAACAAAAAGGTGCTGGAAGCCTTGACGCTTGCCGGGGCCTTTGACCGGATCGCGGAGGTGAACCGCGCGAGTCTTTTTGTTTCGCTTGAGGGACTCACGCAGGTCGCGTCCGACGAACAGGAAGAAAAAGAACTCGGGCAGAGTTCACTCTTTGAATCCTTCGGGAGCGACGAGATCAGGAGCCTCACGCCGGCCAGCAGCATTTTCAAACAGGAAGTCGACTGGCCGCGCTCCAAGCAACTTCAGCTCGAAAAGCAGACGGTGGGGTTTTATGTTTCAGGCCATCCGATGGACGCCTGGCAACGCATCTGCGAGGACTGGCTCGGCTGGAGCGTGAACCGGGTCAAGCATTACGCCGAGGAGCGGGCGCAGCTCAAGACGCCGGCCGCGCCAGCGGCGGCCCCGGGCGCCGCTTGGGGCAATCCGCGAAGCTTCCGGCCGGCCAAAACTGAAGTGAAGCTCGGCGGGCTACTCTCGGACCTTCGCGAGGTGACCACTAAAAAAGGACTCCGCATGGCGTTCGCGCAAGTCGAGGACTTGCAGTCCAAGGTGGAAATCGTATTTTTCCCCGACACCTACCTCGCGCACGCGGAGATCATCAAACGCGCGCTCACGGAAGCGGATCCGCTTCTCATCATCGCGGAAATCGAAGTGGGCGAAGAAGCGCCAAAACTACTTTGCAAGTCGATCGAGTGGTTGGCGGAAGCGCATAAGGGAAAGGTGCAGCAAATCACGCTCAATCTGGACCCGAGCGCCTGCAGCCCCGAGCAGCTCCGGGATTTGAAAAAGAGTCTTTTGAGTCATCGCGGCAACTGCCCGGTGCGGATCGAGTTCAAGCAGGGGGGCGCCTTCCGGACGCGACTTGAGCTTCCCATGGTCGGAGTGCAAGTCTCGCCGCAGCTCGTAAGTTCGCTGAATCAGATTTTCGGAAAAGACGTCGTCAAGCTGTCTTGAGTAGCGTCAAAAAATCGCCACACCCATTTTCCCCGCGACTGGTAAAATCCTAGGGATGACGACTCGGGTTTTATTTTCGGCGCTGGTGATTTTCACGGTGGGATCTTTTCCGGCAATCCGCGCCGCGGAGTCGATCGAGATCAGAAACCTGGTTTTGGACTCGCAATCGCGGCTGACGCTGACCGAGACCTGGCAGAAAAAAATCTTCAATGAAGAAGTCGTTCCGCAGGCCTCGCGATTCATCAAAGATCTGAAGGCGGATACCGTCGCGACGGCAAGTTCGGTCGACCTTGAAAGCATTCGCAGATACCTAGCGTTCTTCGGGCCCAAAGTGCTTCATCGTGACGATAAGGACATGAAGCTCCTGACCTATGTGCGTTCGGAGCGCGACTGTTCCGCTTGCACGGTGGCGCTGATCGAAGTGAAACGCGCGGTCGCCGCACGGGCGTCGGCGCGCGGATTCGTTTTGATCTGGCCCACCGCGGAAGACCTCGGAGATCCGACGCTCGCGGGCGAGGCGCTCGAACTCGCTTTGATCACGCGAGCCAAGGAAACGAACGCCGCCGGGGTGCTTCTGGTTCAGCTGAAAAAGGCTCCGATAGACACGATCGACGCGGCGGGAAGCGATCTCAAGCGACTGCAGGCGGCGGTCTTCGTGCTCGCGCGCGGCGAACAGGAGTATCGATTCACGGGCAAGCTCGATGTGATCGGGGAGGCCGCGCTCGGCGATGCCGTACCCACGCTCTTGACCGAAGCATTTCTCGACTTCGGTTCGAAGCTTCAGTCTTACGTCGCTTCGGGAGCCTCCGAAGACGCGCCGAGTGAAATTTTACTGACCGTGCAAGGGGTGCAGGATTTCGCGAACTATCAGGCGCTGAAGAACCGCATCGAAGAACTGCTCCTGACTCCCGCCAAGGTGAAGTCGATCGATAAGCGAAAAATCTCGCGCGGGCAGGTCACGTTTGCGATCCGTACGGACAAGAACTCCGAAGAAATCCGGCGTTCCCTTGCCAGCACGACTTCGGTTCCCGGGCAGGCTCCGCCCCTTGCGCTTTCGGTGACCTCTTCCGATGCGGCCAGCATTCAAGCGGAACTCGCGGCGCCGATCACGGCACCCGCGTCGAAAGGCGCCCCATGAAGAATCACTCGATCGCGCTGGTCGCTCTAGCGCTACCGGCGCTCATTTCAGCGGCGTGCCAGCGTTCTCCGGCTTATCGAAAAGATCAGGACCCGACCCGGGGCGATTCCCAAAGTTATTACGAAAAGAGCGCGCTTCCCGTCAGCCAGCGGGTTCAGGGGATCGGCCAGCCAAAAAAGCGGATCGTCGTACTTAACTTTTGGAACGACACGCCGGTCAAACAGGCGGACCTTGGATTGTTTGCCGCCGACGAACTTCGGCGCGGGCTGTTCCTCAGTCAGCGTGTGATTCTTCCCATGGACATCAAGTCGGATCTTTCGACTGAAAACTTCATTCAAGGGGACCGAGTCAAAGTTTCTCAGCTCGTTCGCGAAGGCCGAAAGCTGGGGGTCGCCGTGCTGACCATCGGGCGAGTCACGCGCGTGGTTTTCCGCCAACGCGGCGACGAAGTCGGAATTCTCAGCCAAAAGCAGTCGATCGCCGCGGTCGACGTCGAGATGAAACTCTTTGACGTCGCGTCGGGCCGTGAAATCATCGCAACCTCAAAATCAGGCGATGCTTCCAGCAACACGATGGCCGCGCTTGAAAAAGGGAACATCGAAAGCCCCGCGTACCGCGCGGAGTTGACCAAGTTCGCCGTGCGTAACGCCGTCAATCAGATGGTTCCGGAGGTGCTTCGCGCCGTGGAAAAGCTCGCATGGGAAGGCACGGTCGCCAAAATCACCGGAAACAAAGTTTACGTCAACGCGGGCAAGTCCTCCGGTTTGATCGGCGGAGACATTCTCAAAGTACTCACGCAGGGCGATGACATTTACGATCCGAGCACCGGCGCATATCTGGGGCGTGCTCATGGCCAGCTCAAGGGGACGCTTGAAGTCGTCGACTTCATCGGTCCGGACGGCGCGGTTGCGGAAGTTCATACCGGCGGCAATTTCCAAGAAGGCGACTCCGTCCAACTGTATTGACCGGAGCCGACCGCTTTGAGAGATTGAGCGGCTCGTGCGTACCGAAATTCGTCGTCATACGGCCCTGCGCCCCTGGACCTATCGCCACCTCGATGCGAGGCAACGAGAAATCATGACTGAAGTCGTGGCGGGCGGGGAAGGCGCGATATTGTTGTCTGAACTGGCGCCCGTCGTGACGCTCGGGCGCCGAACTCCGTCGAGTGAATTGCTCGTGAATCGCCCGGCCTTGAAGCGGGGCGGGATTGATATTCTCGACGTGGATCGAGGCGGTCTCGCGACTTGGCATGGGCCCGGACAGTGGGTTGCGTTTGTCGTCGACAGTCTGGAACGTTTGACCGGTGATGCGCGAGGGGTCCGGCGGGCCGTTGATGGATTGCTCGATTCCGCGCTCGCCGTGAGTCGCCGACACGGGATCGAAGCCGCGAAGCGCGAAGGCGCGGAACTCGGGCTTTGGACTTCGCGAGGCAAACTCGCTTCGGTCGGCGTGCAGATTTCCGGCGGCGTACTTCTGCACGGAATTGCGCTCAATTGTTTTCGAACGCCCACGAGTTTCGCGGGAATCCGTCCCTGCGGGCTCGATCTTCCCGTGGATTGGTTGCTGCGGGATGCGGAGTCCTTCGACGGCGTCGCTTCCGAATGGATCGTAGAAATTCAGCGAGCCTTCCAGTCGAAATCGGCTCGTGCCGATCATCTTGACGGTGGTGTGGGGAGCGGTTATACCTACCAGCTCCCTTCAATGTTGGCGTGTAGCTCAGTGGGAGAGCATCCCCTTGACACGGGGAAGGTCGTAGGTTCAATCCCTATCACGCCAACCATTTCAATCCCGCAAACTTAAATCTTGAGTCACCCGTAATTCTGCTTCTTATTTTCCCGCATCCCCGGAGCCGGTTTAAAGACTGAGCGTGATTCCGACGGTGCTCGAGACCGATTGATATGAAAAGTCTGCTTGCGTCGAGCTGGCCCCGGCCTGAGAGATTTCGAATTCGACGCTGAGTGCCTCGGACAGCTCCTTTTCGATCCCTACGAGAAGTACATGATGCGCGTCGTTGCGCGCCACTGAGTATCCGCGTTCTGAAAGTCGGATGAGACCATGAATGTAGATCGTGTCGGTGAGTTCGTAAACGACGGTGCCCATCAGTCTTGTGCCGGAATAGGCGTAGGCTGACTGACTTGAGCCGTTGGATACCCATCCGAATGATACCGAGGTGGTGAGTGAATCATTAAGAGGGAAGCTTGCGCGCCCTGAAAAATCAAAGGTCGTGTCATTGCGCCCGGACTCGTCGTAGCTTCCCACCCCCAGGGCGACGTCGTTTCCGAGGGTCACAGCGCCGAGTTCATAATCTGTCGAAGCGCGTAAAGTGTGGGTGGTCGATGACTCGATTGCGCCTGCCACCGAGGAATAAACCGTCTTCTTGGCTTTGCCGAGAATGCTCGCGGCCGATGGGCTGATGCCCACGCTTCTCATGAGTCTGTAGGAAACACGGGTATCAAGCGCGCCTCTCAGCCAGGAAAACTGGTAACGGGGGCCACCACCCAAGTCGGCTCCGCCTGAGGCACCGGCATTTGAATAGATTTGGGCCTGGCTGAAGGCTGTAAAATAGGGCGAACGAACCTCCAGAGAAGGTTGGGTGAAAAAAGCACCCTCGAGATCCGGAGATCCCGAAGGTGCGTTGGCGTAATTGGAATCGAATCCGGATTCGAGCGCCAGATCAAGATCAACGGCAGAGCTGATATTGGCCCCGCTGATCAGAATCACGCTGATCAGATTTGCAATGAGACCCCTTCTCAGCATTTTGTTCCCGGACTATTCAGTCTTGCTTTGTTTTCGCTCAGCTTTGGCTTTTGCCTTCTCGGCTTTTCTCTCCGCCTTGGCTGCGGCTCTCTCCGCCTTGCGCTTCAACTTGGCTTCGTCCTTCTCTTTCTTGCGGAGCGCGTTTCGGCTGAGCGCTTCGGACGACTTGCCATGACCTTCATTTTTTTCCGCATTCTGTTCAAGGTGCTGGACCGCGCTGCCGGCCTCCGTTGCGGGAGGGGTCGGTGCGGCGTCCTCGCCTAAAGCGAGTGAGACTGTGGAAAGGGCGATGACTGCGTTGATGACAAGAAATTTCCTCATATGAGCTCCAGATTTAAAAGGGTGAATGGACAATCCACAAGCCTACAGAAAGCCGCGCAAAGTGGCAGCGGGATCAGCAGCGGCAGTCGTTTGACAGGCTGATTTCGCCGAAGCTATTGCGCAGTCGACAAGATCCGCCTTGGCAAATCACTCTTGCCCGGCGCGAAACCTTCGTAGCGTACGACCGCCACGCCCTTCACTTTGCGCGTCCAAAAGCCCGTGCCGTAAAAGTGAAGATCCCCGTTGGTCGGCTCGATGAAGAGCCCGCCGCCCGCGCGCAGCGAACAGTGATTGCAGATCATGTGCTTTCGCAGAACCTGCGTCATCTTAATTTCAGATTTACCCTTGGGCAGATCAAGCCGATAGACGTCAAGGTAGTCATCTCCGAATATGAAACTCGTCTTGAAGCTCCCCACGAGAAAGAGTTGGCCGTCGCACTGGGTGACGAATTGGAGCGCCTGATAATTGGGCAAGGTTTTTTTACCCGGACCTTGCTTCCACTCGGCGAGCATTTCGAACCGGGTCTGCGGGGACTCGAGATTTGCCTGATTGGAAAGATAGAATGTCAGTCTCGTGTTGTCGCTCGCGCCCACGACAAGTGCGTAGCGGCCCTTCATGGGACCGTCGATCAGGCGGGTGATGCCGACTTCTTCGGCGTCCGCAAATGAGCGCGCGATATTGAGATGGTGAAGTTCTCGGGGTTCCTTCGGAACCGCCACGTCGATGAAACGAACGAGCGACGGCCCTTGATCATTGTCGGTGCCTACGGCCACGAGACTCCCTACCGCCTGGATCCCGCCGGGATGGGGAAACTCGCCATCGAGCTGGATCACTCGGGCGAATTCGTTCTGCCTGCCACTTGCGATGTACAAAAATGCGCCGTCCCGGGCATTGCCTGACATGACGATCGTATCACCGGCCGCGGACGGGTTCGGGATTCGCGCGATCCCCTGTATATGGCGCAAGAAGTCCGCGTGAAAAATCCCGCTTGGCGGGCGGGCGGTGCCGCGTGGAAAGTCCGGGCCCGTGCGGAGCATGAACTCGCTCCCGCGGGCTGATAGATCATGGAGTTGTTCGGTAACATTTGGAACGCAGACGTTTTCAAACCGACCGATCGCATGGACGGCGCTACTCAGCAGGGAAGTGCAAAGAAGTGCAGAAATGATGAAAGACCCCCGACAACCCAAGCGCTTCTCCCTGATATTCAGTCTTACCTGACGCGGAGCGTTTTGTACAAACCCTGGGTCCAAGAGTCCAGGTCGTTTGCGTACCAGCGGGAGAATCTACGGTCCGACGGTCCGCCTGCCAGGTTGGTGCGGACAACGGGCGTCGCCAGATCCGTAACCACTCTGATCGATGGCAGAAAACAGGTATCTCGCCCGCCGGCACGCAAGATCTGACCCTGCGAAACGGTCGCGCGCCCCCCGGGAATCGTGATCGGTCCACGGTCAAATCCGAGGAATCGGGGAAGTTTGCCGCCGAAAAAAATATTTTTGAGCGTCAGCTGCTGAAGGGAGCCCCACGTTGTTGGTGCTTCCAAGAGTGCGGCCTCAGCGACGCGGTGGTAAAGGGCGTCCCGGCTTTCGGCGCCAAACCACTCGGAATGCTCTGACAGTAAAACCCGGTCAAAGCAGTCGTAAAAGTCGGCGAAGATGGGAGTTTCGCTCGAGAGATACGCGCAGACCTCATCGCCGAGGCCGTTCCTTCCGAAAACTTCTTGGAGCAGCGCCCGGTAGAACCGTTCAAAGAGGACGGCGCCCTGAGAAGCCGGATCGTAGCGGTAATCCCAGTCCCCGAGTAGCGCCGCGTTCGGAGTGGTCGGCAGGAGCGGACGCAAAATCGCCATGAAGGCTTCGGCCTGAAGCGAGTGCACGTCGTACTGGATCACAAACATGTCTTCGACCGTGAGAGGTGCGCGTGCGCTCATCGATGCGAGGAGATCACTGACTCGGTTCGCCCGGTAAGGTCCCATGGGCGCGTTGATCGGCTTCGCGTTACCCCAGGCATTGAGGTCCTGGTTGGCGGTGACGATGACCCCTTCCGGCGGATTGTATTTGCGGGGTAGATCCAAGGAATCCACGAATCCGGCCCAGTCGTTTTCGGGCAGCCAGCCGGGAAGGGGGACGAGTCCCGAGATGCCCGCGCGGCGCTTGGGCATCAGGCCCGACATTTGGTGGCCGATATTGCCTTCGGTGTCGGCCATCACCCAGTTAAATGACGGCTCGAGCTTGCCGATCCGTTCCATCCCTTCGCGAACATTCTTCGCGTGCCACATGCTCGCGATCGCATCGAGCGACTGGGCGCCGATGACGGAACTCGACCAGCGAGTGGCCAAGTACATTCCGGGGTCGTGCGGATTTCCGTCGAGGACCCCGTGATCGTTTTCGTAAAACGTGAGTTGAACCGGGCGCCCTTTTTTGCGGTGAATAGTTTCCTGTCGAACCCGAAATGGAATCCAGTCGTCGCCGCCATCGGGGCGCCGCCGGCGAAACTTTCCATCGCGGCAATCCTCGACCCACGAATCGATCGCGTCCATGAACGTGTAAGTCGCGCCCCAGGCGAGCGTGTCGGTGCGCGAGATCAGGATTCCCGGCACTCCCGGCATCGTGGCCGAATACACGGCCTGCTCGGGTGTTCGCAGCACGATTTCGTACCAGACGTTGGGAAGGCGATTCACCTCAAGATGCGGATCATTGGCTAGAATGGGTTTACCCGAAGCGGTTTTGGAACCGGCAACCACCCAGTTATTGGAAGCCATCATACGCGGAACCAAGCTGTTCCAAAGAACGCCGTCCGGCACGATCCGCTCGGAAAGTTTCACCTTCCGGATCAACTCTTCATCAAAGCCTTCGAAGGCACCGGGGAAAAGTTCTTCCAGCCGATTCCGGGTCACGCCGGACTGGACCATCTGCACGAGCAGCCGTTCGATCTCGCCCTGACTCTGCGCCATTCCGATGAACCCCATGAGGCGGGCGGTCAGGACGGAGTCGGCGGTCGTCCAAGGATCCGGGCGGTAGCCGATGAGCTTGAGTTCGAGCGGAATCCCTTTCGCGAAGCGCGCGTTCACGCCTTCGCAATAAGCGCGGCAGAGCCGAGTGCCTTCGGGACTGAGTTTGGCTTCTTCCTCTGTCGTTCCCGCGATCGCATTCATTCGCCGAAAAAACTGATCGATGTTCAGGAGTTCGTCACTTGCCTCGAGATACTGCGAGCCTTGCCCCCGCCCCAGGATGCGCGTGAGAAGCATTTGCATTCCGCGGTCCTTCGCGTGGCAATAGCCCATCGCGTAGTACGCATCGCGCTCGCACGAAGCCTTAATCTGGTATACTCCGTGCGGATCGCGTTTGATCTTGATGTCGGCCAAGCCTTTGAGCTTCACGGGTCGATCCTAGCGAGCGAGCGAGCCGAGAACAAGCGATTGAATGCGATTGAAGCGCGGATCTTTGCGGAGTGGATCCATGCGCGGATCGACCTTCATCCAAATCAATCCGTGGGCACGGTCGCGGTAGGCTTTTTCGACGGAATCGAGCGCCGCTTCACGGTCCCCGAGCCAGGCTTGAACGATCGCGAGTTCGTAGGGCGAGACGTAATGCGTTTCGGCCGACCTTTGGAGACCGGCTAGGAGCGACCGCGCCTCAGTCGTTCTGCCGGCCACCGCGTAGGCGGTCGCCAAGGCGGCTTGGGTCAAGGTCGAGCCGCTTGAAATCTCCACGGCCTTCTTCAGGCTTTCGATGGCGCCCGTCCGGTCACCGGCTTCGAGCTGGGTTCTACCCAAAAAAAGATTCGCGGTGCTGAAGCGGGAATCCATCTCGAGCGCCGTGCGAATATGGCGAAGGGCTCGCAGCGGCTGGCGATTGTAATAGTCCGGAAAAGAATTCGTGGTTGTCACGATGAGCGAAAGCGGATCCAGCTCCGCCGCGCGTTGAAAAGATTCTCGCGCTTGCTTGAACTCGCCTTTCGCCGTCAGCATTTCGGCGTACCACTGATGCGCGGTCGCGTAACCCGGATAGGTTTCGATCGCCGTACGGAAATCTTCTTCCGCGCCGTCCCAGTCATGATCATAGTAAAGGCGCTGAGCCGCTCGATGAGTGATGACTTCGGCGGACGTCGGATCGAGTGCGTAGGCCGCGGCTGCGCGCGTGGCGCTTTTTGAATAAGCTTCGCGAGGCGAAATGTAGCCGTAAAAGCCCATCAACCCATAGGCCTCGGCCAGGCCCGAGAGTGCCGGAGCGAAACGAGAGTTGATCTGCAGCGACGATTCAAACTGTTCAACGGCTTTACGAAGGGCTTCCTCGGTGCGCCGGTTCATGAAGAAGCGGCCTTTAAGGTAGCTCAGATATGCGGCGCTCGGCGGGGCGGCCTCGCGCGGGCGAACGCTCTCTTCGGCCGGCGTTAAACTCGCAGGCTCGCGGCTGGTGAACTGGGCGCCCACGCGGGCGACGATTTTTTTCTGGATTTCGTAAAGCGCCGGGGTCTCGTGCGCGGAGGTCTCGTAGGTCTCGGACCAGAGGTTTTCGTCGGTGGTCGTGTCGCTCAGATTCACGCTGAGCCGAACGTTTTTCCCGACCTTGCGGATCGTGCCGCTCAAAATGGTCCCGACCGAAAACTCGTCTCCGATTTCGCGCGGACTCTTGTCCGCCGTCTTGAACCGGGCCAGGGTCCCGCGGGCCAACACCCGGAGGCGAGCGTTCCGCGACAGCCCCGTAGTCAGCTCGTCGGCGATCCCTTCGGCGATGTAGTCCAGGTCTTCATCACCTTTGGCGAAGGCGAGGGGTAAAACCGCAATCCGCTGGCGGGCCTCTAGCATTTGAACGCCGGGTGCGAGGGTGACGCTTCGGGATTGCAGGAAGAGCGGTGATAGCAAGAAGCCGAGTATCGCCGAAGCGCTCAATGCCACGCGCCAATCCCCGAGCGGAATTCGCAGGCGCCCGTTTCGAATGGAGAGTGAAGCGAATGTCGAGGAAGCCGAACCGAGGACGTCAATTCGGTAAATTTTTATCGGTCGGCTGATGTTCTTGAGATGTTGACCGCCCATGCGAACGATAGGATAGGCAACGCGCGCATGAACATGTTCGTAGACGCTGCCGGAGATGCAGATTCCGCCTTGGGCGGCGAGAAATTGCAATCGTGCGGCGATGTTGACGCCGTCACCGTGCAAATCCGAAGCATCCTCCGAGACGACGACATCGCCCAGGTGAATGCCGATTCGCAGCAGGATGCGCCGAGCGTGCGAGGACTTTCGATTCCGTTCACGAAGCGTTTCTTGAATCGCAATGGCGCAATTCACCGCCTCGACTGCGCTGGTGAATTCGAGAAAGAACGCGTCGCCGATGGTTTTGATTTCGGTGCCGTTGAATTGGGCGACGAGAGGGCGCACGAGCTTGCGATGTTCATCGAGGAGTGCGAGCGCGAGCTTTTCGTCTCGATGGCTGAGTGCGCTGTATCCGCAAATATCCGTAAAAACGATTGCCGCAAGTTTACGGCGAGTCGGCCCATCCACATTTCGCCTATCGGAATGTTGACGGGAAAATGTGAAAATAGCGGGATAGCCTCAAGTCAATCGGTTGACGTTTTTTTATGATCGACTCGGCATCGGTGACTATTTCGTGGTTTCGGGAGTATCAAACGGTAACTCGGTCCGGAGCTGAGTCTCGAGGGTCGCCTTGGCGAGCGCTAGATCCTGGCTCGTGATCCGAAGACGTTGACTGATCTCCTGGTTAAGCGCCCAGAGAAATTTAACGGCGATCTGCGATTCCTGGCGCAGCAAGGTCATCAATTCTTTTCGTCCCAGCGTAATGATGGAGGTGGGTTCGGACGTACGGACCGACGCCGATCGAGGCGCGCGATCAAACAAACTCATCTCGCCAAAAAAGTCGCCTTTGCCCCGATGCGCGATCACCTGACCCGCTTTGATGACGTCGACCGAACCGGATACGAGGATGAACATGTACTCGCCGGGGGAACCTTCCTTGAGAAGATCCATGCCGATGTCGTGCTCCTCAAGCTCCACGATGCTGAGAACCTTCATGAGCTCCGGGAAGTTCAAGTAGCGGAAGAGGGGCACTTTGCCTAGAATCTCGGATTTTCGTAGAGCATCGAGCGCGAGGCTTCCGGCGGCGATTCCCGAGGTCTCGACCTGAACGGTGACCACCGTAATGTTATCTTTGCCGCCTTGTTTTATGGCGAACTCGACCATGGTCTCCGGCATTTTTTCGGCCGGTGTTTTCTTCAACCAGTCGGTCAAACCCTGCTTGCCTAGGTAATCCGCCAGCCCGTCCGAGCAGAGCAAAAAGAAATCGCTATCGACGAGTTCGAGCTGCAGGAGATCCACCGGCACGAGACTCTGCATCCCGACCGCGCGGCTGAGGACGTGCGAATAGCCGCTTTTTGCGGCCTGCTCTTCGGTCCAAACGCCTTGCCTCACCATGTCGGCCGATACTTTGTGGTCTTCCGTCAAAAGATGCGTTTTACCGGAGCGCACGAGGTAAATCCGGCTATCCCCGATATGCGCGAGAATCGCATAATCGTGAAGCAGTAGAAGTGCATCGACGGTCGTGCTCATCCCCTTGTGTTTGGGATCCTGTTCACCCGTTTCGTAAACTTTCAGATTCGCGGCTTCAACGGCCTTTCGCATCAGATCAATGACATGCGCGCGCGTGTGGTCCAGTGAGCCGGCGGTGTACCCGTCTATAATGTCGCGGCGCTTGCGCACGAAGTCGCGGATCGTCGTCGCGCAAAGCTGGCTCGCGACATTGCCTGACGCGTGGCCCCCGACACCGTCACAAACGACGTAGAGGTGGAGCTCGTCGTCGACGAGGAAGAAATCGTCATTATTCTTCCGCTTAAGACCTGGGTCGGTCTTTCCGTGACCTGCCGCCTTCATGGTTTCATTATGGTAAGGTGGGTGGGCGATGAGCAAGGCTTTTACCAAGGAAAGTGACGCAGACCGGGACGACGAAGGGGAAGCCGACGAGCCCGTCACGGGGCTCCCTGAAGGGTCTCGTAATTACATGACGCCGGTCGGAGCAAGCCGGCTTCGGGAAGAACTGAAAAGGCTTTTGACCGTGGATCGGCCCGAGGTCGTGCGGACCGTCGCCTGGGCCGCGTCCAACGGCGACCGTTCCGAGAACGGCGATTATATTTACGGCAAACGGCGCCTCCGCGAGATCGATCGCCGCATCCGGTTCTTGTCCAAGCGCCTCGACGGAATCGAGATCGTCGATCCGGCGGAACAGGCGAAGCGAAATCCCGATCAGGTTCAGTTCGGCGCGAGCGTCACGATTCGTGACGAGGAGGACCGGACTAAAAATTATCGGATCGTCGGTATTGACGAGGCCAACGCCGGCCAAGGCGACGTGAGTTGGATTTCTCCGATCGCCAAGGCGCTCTTGGGTGCGCGAGTGGGCGATGCGGTGACTTTACGCACGCCGCGCGGCGAAGAAGAACTTGAGGTCATGAAAGTCGAATACCGGGCTTAGTTGCTCGGGTCTTCGGGAAGTCTGGACTCTCGCCAGCCGCGCATTCCACCGGCCATGGAGAGGACCTTTGTATAGCCCATTTTTTGAAGATTGTCGGCCGCGAGCGCGGACCGATACCCGCCGCCGCAGTAAAGAACGATTTCGGCCGCGCGATCAGGGATCGCAGTTTCAATATCGCGCTCGATGACGCCCTTGCCGAGATGGATGGCGCCTTTTGCGCGGCCGCCGGCCCATTCGCTTTCTTCGCGCACGTCGACAAAATGAAAACGATCTCCGCGTTGAAGCCTCGCGGCGACTTCCGAGATGCTGATCTCGTGAATCCGGGACTTGGCGTCGTTGACCAAACGCTCGAATGCTTCGCCGTGAGTCTTAGCGGCCAAGGTTCCAGTCACTCCCTTTTTGCGGAAGCGGTCGGGCGATTTTGGGCTCGTAGGTTTCGCTCCCGGCCATGAAGGATGAATCGATCATCGCTTTCAAGTAGAGAGCCACGCCGGCGAGCGCGACGGCGCCCCCCAGGGCGGCCGGAAGAAGCAGTAAGCCGTACTTGCGAAGGAAAATGGGCATACCCAAAAACTAAACTCTATCCGGGTTCTCAGTCAATGACTCAGTCAGGGGTTTCACCGAACGGTGCCATGACCGGATTCCCAGGCGCCGGAGCGCCTGAATGGACTCAAAGCAGGCCCTAGCGGCTTCGCGGCCCTTGTTTCCTTCGCCGGGGCGCGTGCGGGCGAGGGCTTGTTCTTCAGTATAAGTCATCAGAATTCCGAAAGTGATCGGAGTTCTTGTCGCGAGACTTGCGGTCATGATGCCGGTGGCAACCCCGAGGCTGATGTATTCGAAGTGCGCCGTGTCTCCTTTGATCACGCAGCCGAGGCAAATCACGCCATCGTACCGCCCGCTTTCGGCGGCGGCTTTGGCGATCAATGGAATTTCAAACGCCCCGGGCGCGTCGATGATGTCGTCAGGAGCGAGACGGATGCCTTGCGAGGCGAGGTACTCACGCGCGCCCGAAACGAGCCCGTCCGTGATCTCACGATTGTAGCGGCTTACGACGACCGCGATTCGAGCGGACTCCGAAGGGATGGATGACGACATCAGTGCAGCTCCTTTTTAAAGGTAAGCTCGGGCTTCAGCGTCAGCTCGTGTCCGAGCTTGTCGCGTTTGGTGGCGAGGTAACTCTGGTTGTGCGGGTTTGATGGGATCTCGATCGGCACGCGCTCGATGATTTCCAGGCCGTAGCCGTCCAGACCGACGACTTTTTTCGGATTATTCGTCAGGAGGCGAATTTTCCGGACGCCGAGCGCAAGCAGGATTTGGGCGCCGATCCCGTAATGCCGAAGGTCGTCTTTGAAGCCCAGATGCCGATTGGCTTCGACTGTATCCATTCCCTGATCTTGAAGCGCGTAAGCGCGGATCTTGTTCGTCAGGCCGATGCCCCGGCCTTCGTGGCGGCGCATGTAGATGAGGACGCCGGATTCGCTTTCGGCTATTTTTTGAATCGAGGCCTGCAGCTGCGGCCCGCAATCGCAGCGGAGTGAGCCGAGGGCGTCGCCCGTCAGGCATTCGGAGTGAACGCGAACGAGGGCCGTTTCGCCGACCAAACCTTTGACGAGTGCCAGGTGTTCCGTCCCGTCGATGATGTTTTGAAACACATGGAGATCGAGCGCCTGCGCCACCCCCGCGTACTGAGTCGGTAGTTTGGTGCGTGCAACCTCGGTGACCATGGTCTCGCGCGCGACTCGGAAGGCGATCACGTCTTGAATTGAAACGACGGGTAATCCGTGTTTTTCGGCAAAGACCAAGAGTTCCGGTAGACGTGCCATCGTGCCGTCCACGTTCATGATCTCGCAAATCACGGCGGCAGGGCGGAGGCCGGCCAAGCGGGCGAGATCCACCGAACCTTCCGTATGACCGGCTCGGACCAAAACGCCGCCGTCTTGTGCGCGGAGTGGAAAGATGTGGCCGGGAGAAATCAGATCTTGGGCGGTTGATGCCGGGTCAACGGCAGCGCGTACGGTGCGGGCGCGATCGGCGGCGGAAATCCCGGTCGTGACGCCTTCGCGGGCTTCGATCGAAACCGTGAACGCCGTCCTTTTCGGCGAGCGGTTCTGGTACGTCATCATTTGCAGGCCGAGTTCGTCGACCCGTTTTGCTTCTAGCGTCAGGCAGACGAGCCCTCGGGCGTGGGTCGCCATGAAGTTGATCGCTTCGGGCGTCACGAATTCGGCCGCGAGCACGAGATCGCCTTCGTTTTCACGGTCTTCGTCGTCGACGAGGATCAGCATTTTACCGTTTTTTAAATGTTCTAAAGCGCTGGCAATGGATTGCATAAAGTTCCGGAGTAATTTTCCAACTGTTTAGCGAGGTATTTGGCGAGGATATCGACTTCGATGTTGACAGGGTCCCCGGCTTTAAGCTGCGAGAGATTGGTATTGGTCCAGGTATGGGGCACGAGGACCACCGCGATTCGGCAGATCCCGTCCCGGTTCGTGACTCGATTGATCGTAAGACTCGTGCCGTTAATCGCGATCGAACCCTTTTCCACGCAGAAGCGCGCGAGTGAGATTGGCAGATCGAATTCGACATCGTAACTACCGTCGCCCGGAACCACCCGCGAAAGAACCGCGAGGCCGTCGACGTGTCCCTGAACCCAGTGCCCGGAAAGGCGGCCACCCAAGGCGACCGAGCGTTCGAGGTTGACGACGCTCCCCTCGCGGAGGCGGCCGAGATTGGTCCGGTCTAAAGTCTCGCCACTGACAAAGAAATCCGCCCGGCCGCCGACTCCGAGTTCGGCGACGGTCAGGCACGTGCCGTTTACGGCGACGCTCTCGCCCAAGACGAGATCCGGAAAACCGGTTTCAATTCGAAGGCGAATCGACTTTTGAAAACGCGGCTCGACGGCGCCGGACTCAGAGAGTTCCGCCGATCCGACAGTGGCTACGCGTTCAATGATTCCGGTAAACATGCTCGATTTCGTCCCGTGCGTCTTCGTGTCGAATTACCACAGATTCGTCCCAAATACCCAAATCCAAGACGCTTTGCGTCAGCACAGGTCCGGCTTCGAGAAGCGCTTCGACGCAACCCTCTTGGGCCAGAATTCCGAGCTCTTCAGCGACGCTGAGCTTGGAAATTCGGGGGCGAAAACCTCGGGCTCGGGCTGCGGTTAAATATTCATCCGGCACCCGCCCGCGGCGGTCAAAGATCACGAGCGTCCGAACTTTTCCGGGATGATCCGGCACGCGGCGGACGGTAAATTGAGGCTGGTCGAGCAAAATCGTTTCGCTCCCGGTCAAGATCGCGTCGGATCGCTTCCGCAGTTCATGGGCGAGGGTCAGGGAATCCGCGCGCGTGAAGGTTTTTTGACCCTCAAGCGGGAAGGCGGTCCAAGCTCCGTTCTCACGCCTCAGCGCTTGTTTCACGGTCAGATAGGTCTGGCCCGTCTGAACGGCTTTTTTAAAGGGCGCAATGAGGCGCGCGCATTGGATGCCCGTATCACTCTCGGGGTGAATCACCTCAATCGATAGGCCGAGCGCGCGCAGACGATCGGCACCGCCCCCCGACACATGAGGATTGGGATCGCGCGCGCCGATGACAACGCGACGAATGCCGCTTGCGGCGATCGCGTCGGTGCATGGGGGCGTGCGGCCTTGATGGTTGCAGGGTTCAAGCGTGACGATCAACGCGGTGGCTCGCGCGAGTGTTCCCGCCGCGCGGGCTTGATCAATGACCGCGACTTCCGCGTGGAAAGTACCGGCTTTTTGGTGGGCGGCCACCGCAAGCGCCCGACCGTCGGCATCGAGTAAAACGGCGCCAACCGAGGGATTGGGTGAAGTCGCGCCTCGAAAGCGCGCGGCTTCCATGAGAGCGAGTTCGAAGGCTTCGGGGATCGATTTACGCGAGTTCAGAAGCGCAGTGCCCGCATTTTCTCGCCCCAATCGGAATCGTCATCAGGCAGAGGGGACAGTCTTTGGTGGTTGGAGCAGCCGCTGCCGCGGCGGCCGTGGCGCGTTTTTGGATCGTCGCGACGATCCGAACCAGAACGAAAACCGCGAAAGCGGTAATGGCGAAATCAATCACGACATTGATGAATACGCCGTAGTTGAGTGTAGCGAGTCCGAGCTTTTTAGCTTCGGCGAGCGTCAGCGCCGGAGTGCTCGTGAAATTAAGAAAGAGATTCGAAAAGTCGACCGCGCCCGCGATGAATCCGATCGGGGGCATCATGATGTCGTTCACAAAGGATGTGACGATCTTCCCGAAGGCGGTCCCGATGATGACCGCGACGGCGAGGTCGAGGACGTTTCCTTTGATGGCGAAGTCTCTGAAGGCTTTCAACATGTGAAGTTCTGGGTAACTCGTCTCTCGGTATTTCGCCAAGCGTTAAGCGCCCGGGTTGTGCTACAAATCGGAAATGCGTCCGTTTCAGCGAGGTTTCGCAAGCGATAATAATGCCGGGATTCATCCTTTGGTTTTGGATGCGATCCACCGGGCGAATCTGGGTCATGTCGTCGCGTACGGCGACGATCCGATCACGCAGCGGGCGATTGCGCAGGTTCAAAGCCTCTTTCAAAATAGGGTCGATGTCCATTTTACCTTCAACGGCACGGCCGCCAATGTGCTTGGACTCAAGGCGCTGACAAAACCTCATCACGCGATCCTCTGCGCGGAGACGGCGCATATCTCGGTCGACGAATGCGGAGCGCCCGAAAACTTCACCGGCTGCAAACTCCTGACGATCGCGACCCCGGATGGCAAGCTCACCCCCTCGCTCGTGATGAGCAAGATGACCGGCGTCGGCGATCAGCATCATGTGCAGCCCCGGGTGATTTCGATCACGCAGTCCACGGAACTCGGAACAGTCTATCGGCCCGACGAAATTCGGGCATTGGCCACGCTCGCGCACTCGCGCGGGTTGTCACTCCACATGGACGGCGCGCGCATTGCGAACGCGGTGGTGTCGCTCGGCGTGCCACTTGCCGCGATGACGGAAGCGGCGGGCGTGGATGTTCTGTCGTTCGGGGGAACCAAGAACGGTTTGCTTTGCGGCGAAGCGGTGGTCTTTTTTGATCGCGCAGCGGCGGAGGATTTTCGGTTCATTCGCAAACAGGGAATGGGGCTCGCTTCGAAAATGCGGTTTTTGTCTGCGCAATTCGAAGCGATTCTCACCGACGACCTCTGGCTCAAGAACGCGGCCCATGCGAATCGGATGGCTCGTCAATTGGCGGCGGCCGTCGAGTGTATACCGGGGCTCCGGTTGAGTCGTCCGGTCGAGGCTAATGCGGTATTTTGTATTTTGCCCTCGGCGATTATTCCGAAGCTTCAGGCGGAATATTTCTTTTACGTCTGGAGTGAAGCGACCTCTGAAGTTCGGTGGGTGACTTCGTTTGACACTACGGCGGAAGATATCGAAGGGTTTACGAAGCTGCTGCAGGATTTAGCTCGGTAAACGCCAGCTTTACCCCCGCCACTGACCGAGCGTCCAGCCTTCGATTTCGATCGCCAGACGAAACACGAGCCAGACACTTGTCGCGTAGGTCAGAATGGGCATCGCAACTAGAACCTCGGCGGTCCCGATGAATAGGCCGATATTCGTGCTCATGTAGCGCCCGTAGCCGCTGAATCCGCCGAACGGCAAGGGTCCGAGCGCGAGAATCAAGGTCGAAACGCCGAGGAGCTTCCATTCCAGACGATCGCGACGGAGAAACCTTCCGGCGCAGATGACAGACAGTAACAGGCAGCCGAAGCTGAAGTCGTAACGGGGGATCAGGCACTGGAGCGCTTGAAGCGGATCCACGCCGCGGTTCCAGCCGGATTTCAAGAGCGTGATGTAGTGGAAGAATTCGCCTGACTCCGCTTTCTGACAGCCGTGGAAGACGATGACGGGGAGAGCGCTCAGCGCGCCGGCGATGAGAATTCGGGTGCGACTGAGACCGGTAGAGGGTCCGCTTCGCGCAAGTTCCACGAGCATCCAGATCGAGAACGCGCCTGCGAGCCACATCCCTTGGTGTCGAACGATTCCGCAAAGTCCGATCAATGCGGCCGTGATCAGCCAATTCTTTTTCATGGCCGCGAGGAGCGCCCCGCAGAAGAGAGCGTGGAAGAGCGGTTCGGCGTAGCCGCTGGACCAGAAGTGGCTTGCGGGGAAGATCGCCAGTCCTAACATAGTCAGCCACGGCAGTGGGGTTGCGGACAGTTTCGTTTTCCATTCGGATTTCAAATCATTCGCGGCTTGGAGGTGGGCGCAATAGATCGCGATCAGTACCAGACCGATCAGGGTGAAGAAGTTCGCCGCAAGGAGAGTGGCGGGGCGGCTTGCGATGCCCGTGATCGCTCGAAAGAGTTGGATCACCCATGGGAACCCGGGGAAGAAGCCGACGTTTTCCACCGTGTAGGCGTCGCTCAAGCTTGCATAGTGGGTGCAGTCCCAGATGCACCACGTCTGGTAGCCTTGGTCCCAGGGCTCCAGTCCTTGGCGTTTGGAGAAGTGGAGTAGAAAACCGATGAACGGAATTTTGAAGAGGATCGCGGCGGTGAGAGATCGAGGGAGCCAGTGATGGAAAAGTTTCATTTATGGTGCCGAGGGACGGAATCGAACCGTCACGGCCCTTTCGGAACCGCAGGATTTTAAGTCCTGTGCGTCTACCAGTTTCGCCACCCCGGCAGGCTGGGCTTTGACCTCTTAACTTATATAGCTACAACATTACGCGGATGTCCTCTGATATCCGGTTCTCCACGGAATGTAGCACTGCGTTAGAGTGCGGTCTTCAATTTGCGAATCGCGTTCGTGGCGCCCGGTGTGTCCGCGATGACGAAAACGTGAATTCCCGGCGCTCCCAGCATCCGATAGCGATCGGTCATCTCGAGGAAAAGTTCGGTTCCGATTTTGATCGAGTCGGGCGAATCGACTTCCGGGAGGCGGGTCAGGATCGCGTCGGGTACCCGAACTCGGAACTTCTGCATCATGCGGGTCGCTTGAGCTCGTGAATTGAGAACCCGCGTGCCCGGCAGAATGGGAACCGTGATCGCGGCTTGGGCGCAGAGGTCGCGGAAGTGCGCCCAGGCCTCTGGATCAAAGAGCATGTCCGTGATCCCGTACTCGGCGCCGGCCTCGACCTTTAGTTTGAAAAACCGGAGCCGTTCCTCCGCATTCGGATGCTCGGGATAAACGGCGGAGCCGATGCAGAAGTCGGTTTTCTCGTGGCCGCTCGGTGCCGGACCGCCTTCACGCGGTAAGTAGAAGCCCTGATTCAGAGCCTTAATCTGACCAATCAGCTCGTGGGCGTAGTTGTAGCCGTCCGGTCGCGGCTTCCAATTGGGCTGACCGTCCGGCGGGTCACCGCGAAGCGCGAGAATATTGCGAATGCCGAAGTAGTGATGATCCATGAGCTGATTTTCAACGTCATGGAGCGAAAGATCGCGGCAGGTGAAATGGGCGATGCAAGGGACGCCGAACTGTTCCTTGATGGCCTGTACAATGGGGAGGCTACCTCCGCGGAGGCTGCCGCCGGCGCCCTTGGTGACGGCGAGAAATTCGGCGCCCGCTTCGATCAGAGCGTCAACTTGCTCGATGATTTTGGCTTGCTCGGCGCCGTTGCGCGGCGGAATGACTTCCGCCGAAACCGTGAACGGATCACGAGCTAGAACGTCGGTGAGCTTGCGATCAATGCGAAACGGCAGACGAGCCATGAGATCAGCCTACCAGAATGGAATGATCGCCGGTACTTTGCGCTGATAATCCTCGTAGGCGCGGCCGAAGAGAGCGATGAGTTTGCGTTCTTCGATCGGGAGCGCAAACGCGAGATAAAGCGAGCTGCCGAGGAAAACGAGCATCCGGTCCAGCGGCATCACCGGGGCGGCGACGAAGGCGAGAAACGTGAAGAAGTAAATCGGGTGGCGAACAACGCCGTAGATGCCGTCTTGGATGAGTCGGGGGGTCCCCTCGGAGCGCTGGATCGCCCGCTCGGGCCGGGTCAGTTGGCGTAGACCCACGAACTCCAAAAGATCTAGGCGGCTGACGAGGAAAAACGAAATCGCGAGCAGGGACCAGAACGTTACGAGCGAAATCGCGTAAGCGAGGTTTTGCGGAACGGGAAGCGCCCACAGGACGAGTCCGGTCGACTGCCAGAATCCCATGACCAGAACGACGGAAAGTCCGGTGATTGCCATGTAAAGCGAGCGAAGTGACGCGGGGCCGAGGCCCGGCACGCGCTTAGTCAGATATTCATGGACGCGCGTCTGCGCAAAAAAAGTATGTGCCGCGCCAAACAAAAGAATGAGCGTTACGTCCCACAAGGCGAGGAAAGGCGTCGAGACGTCAAGAAGGATCCAAGGCCATTTGAGCTGCAAGCCGATCCAAGGCAGTGCGCAACCGCGTTCCACCCAGGCGAAAAACGCCAGACTCGGGACCAGTCCCACGACCAAATTGACGAGCAGCCAAAGAATTCGACTCGGTGAAGAAAGCATCTGGATCGAAGTATCCAAAGCCGAACCGCTTTTGTCTACGCTAGAGCAGTTTGTCGGGAGGTGAGTCACGCGTTATACTCGTTTTATGTCACGCACCCTGAGCACTCCTCGACGAAGACTGGTCTTTGACTCCATCCACTGGACGATGGAACGATTGTTTCGCCACGCGGGTTACGAGTGGGAGCTTCGGCGCGCGGGCGATATCGGCATCGGAATCTGGAAGATGCCGCTCCATAAAACCGCGACGGCCAATCCTCGCCGTCTCGTCTTCATGCCAGGGTTTGGCGATACCGCACTCTCCTGGCTAAGTACTCTTGCGCTCGCCCGCAGCACGCTCCGGCACCACTACGATGAAATCGTGCTCTTTGATTTTCCCGGGTTTCACGGATTTCTCCGGCACGAGCGCTGCGTTCCTGAGATGGATCAGCTCTTGCGAATCACGCTCGATGCGCTCGATTCCCTCAAGCCACGAACGATCATGGGGCATTCGCTCGGGGGCTGGCTCGCGGCGCACTACGCGGTCGAATGCGGCGAGGGTGAACGCCCCTTTTCGGGGGGGAAAACATACACCGGCCCGGAGAGCCTCGTGCTCGTCAGCCCGTCCGGGGTTTTTCACGATGAAGCGGACCGGACCGCCTGGGCGGCTAAGTTTGAAGAAGCGATGAAGACCGGGACCCCGAAATTCATGAAGCGGTTATTTTTTCGCGAACCGATGCTTTTTAGGGCCTTCGCCAGCGAGTTCGATGGATTCATGGAGCGCGAAGATACGGTTGAGTTCATGAAGTCGTTTCGCCGCGATCACGAAGTCCAGACGCGTTTGAGTTCGGTTCGCGCGAAGACTTGGGTGATCTGGGGCGAGGAAGACGCGCTTTCGCCGTCGAGCTGGACGAAGCTCTGGGTCGACCTGCTGCCGCCGGGACTTGGCAAGGGAGTGCTCATGCCGGGTACCGGGCACATGCCGCAGATGGAACGGCCCGCGATTATGGCCATGGTGCTCAGGCAAGTTCTGGGCTCGAGCGCCCTGTCTCCCGCGGCCCCGCGCTGGTGGCGCTTGGTTAGTTGAATACCCAAAGGTGATAAGTCTTCTTCCCTTTACGAAGCACGACAAACCCCCCAGCAATCAGATCGCGTTCGGTAAGCACCGCCGCCACGTCAGTGATGCGAGCATTATTGACATACACGCCGCCCCCCACGAGATCCTTCCGAGCCGCGCCTTTCGAAGCACAAAGCGTGCTTTCGACAAGCGCGTCGATGACCGACCAGCCAGGCGATAAAATTGACTTTGGCTTCGTGGCTTGCGGGGCGCCGCCCATGACCGCAAGCAAAGTCGGACGGTCGAGATCCCGAATCTCCGTGCTGAAAAGCGCGCTCGAGGCCTTTTCTGCCCGCGCCAGTTCGGCCTCGCCATGCACGAGGCGAACGAGTTCGCTTGCGAGCGCGCGCTGGGCTTCGCGTTTTTCCGGCGTCGCCTGGACCGAAGCCTCCAGCGCTTCGACCTCCGGGCGCGAAAGAAACGTGAAGTACTTCAAGTATTGGATGACGTCGGCGTCAGACGTCTGAATCAGAAACTGGTAAAACGCGTAGGGGCTGGTGCGACCGGCGTCGAGCCAGATCGTGCCTTGTTCGGTTTTTCCGAATTTCGTTCCGTCCGCCTTGGAAACGAGGGGATGGCAAAGTCCGTAGACTTCGTGGTCGAGCGGCTTACCGGCGGCGGCCGCCATTCGGCGAATGAGATCCGTGCCGGCGGTGATGTTGCCCCACTGGTCGGTCGCACCGATCTGCAGGCGACAGTTTTCCTCATCGTGCAACACATGAAAATCGTAAGCTTGAAGAAGCATGTACGAAAACTCAGTGTACGAAATGCCGTGGTCGCGATCTTCGAGCCGCGAGCGTACGGAGTCTTTCGCCATCATGTGATTGACGGTGAAGTGCTTGCCGACGTCGCGCAGAAAATCGACAAAGCTCATCTTGAACCAATCGGCGTTGTTCTTCACGCTGGCCGGGTTCGGGCCCCCGAGATCCAAGAAGCGCGAGATCACCTGAGTGATGCCGACTTGGTTTCGCGCGAGAATATCGGCGGTGAGGAGTGAGCGCTCCGCGCTTTTGCCGCTCGGATCGCCGATCATGCCGGTGGCCCCGCCCACAACCGCGATCACGCGGTGGCCGGCCATTTGAAAGCGGCGTAAAGTAAGAACCGGGACGAGGCTCCCGATGTGAAGGCTGTCGGAGGTCGGATCAAAGCCCGCGTAGACGGTGATCGGTTCGGTCGCGAGCGTTTTCGCCAACGAGTCATCCGTCAGGAGCTTGACGATTCCTCGCCATTCGAGGTCTTCAAAGAGCTGGGCGTCGAGTTTCATAACCTACCCGACAATAGCCTAGGTGGGGGGGATCGGGCTAGACTGGTTTCGTCTATGAGGGCGATCAATTCCATTTTCATTTTTCTGGCGATGGCGCTTTCTACCGCGGGGGCGGCGCCGGCTTGGGCCGAGGAGCCCGCGCCCACCATTCGGGGGCCGCGGTTTCCGCTCGAACCCGGAAAGCATGCCGAACGTCCGATTCGGCCGGAAACTTACGTCGCGGGCGCCACGAGCGCGCCGATCGCGACCGGGGCGGATGACCTTCCGATCGCGCGCTTGTCGCGCGAAGGCGACCGCTGGGTGACTTCGCTCGGCATCGGCTGGTCGTTCGCCAATCAGATCTCCAAACATCGCTTTTCTGGGGCGATCGGATCCGTCAACAGCGCGCGCCGCTCGGGCACGCAGCCTCTGACGATCGACTTGGATTTTGAAATTCTGCCCCCGATTTCGACCGCCACGGTTCGCAATCGGGACTTCGGCGTTTCTTTCGCCACGCTCCTGGGAATCACGGCAGGCTACGGAAAAGCGGATTTCAAACCGATTGAGAATCCTGCGGCGATCGTCCGCGAAACCGTGACGGGATTCGGCGCGGGCGCGGGGCTTCGGCTTCGGTTGCTTTTCGCCGGCGGAACTCATGCATTTTGGCTCGGTCCGGACGCGCGCTATGAGCGCGGGACCGCGCTCGCCTTGGCGCCGGGCCTCACGACGGTGCGTGCGGATACCCGAACGGTGCTCTCGGCGGTTCCGCGATTTGAATATCGTTATAATCCGGATGCGAATTGGGGTGTGGAGCTGGGCGGCGGGTACGGCGTGGATCTTTCGAGCTCAGGGGACTCGGGGGCCGCGGCCACCCGATGGAAACGCGTCGAAGCCGACGCGCGAGCGCTTCGCCATCTGAGCGCCTCGACCAGTCTCGGGATGGGCGCTTCGTGGGCGCGCGAAACCTCCGATTGGACGTCGAACGCGGCGGCCGGAGTTACGGATTCACAGTCTTCGAATCACATCCTGCTCCAGCTCATCCTCCGAAATTACTTTTAGCGGCAGGGCCGTCACGGGCCGAGTATTCGTGGAGCAGCGAGAGGGCGTAACCGGTCATTTTAGATTTCTTCATGGGCACCTCCTTGATATTCGCAGTTATGGGCCGAGACTGAGCGCTTCGCGGATTCGGTCGCCGCATTCGCGGCTCAAAAAGGGTTTGTGCAGAAAACTCGGCATTGTCTTGTCCGGTCCCGATATGTGTTCGATCGATTTACGACTGAGCCCGGAGATCATGAGAAACGGGAGGTCGGGGTAGTTGGTTTTGCAGAGTTCCCAGAGTGCGAGGCCGGATGCGTCCTTCTGCAGCAGGCAATCGACGACGACCATGCTGTAGTCGACGGATTCGAGCCGGATACACGCGTCTTTGAGCGAAGTCGCCCAGTGCATTTCGATCGAAGGGTCGATGGATCGAATGATCCGTCGCATGATGGGTTTAAGGAACACGTCATCGTCGACGACCAAAATGTGCTGTCGCCGTGGCCGCGAGACCGGGAGTAAATCCTGAATCGTCAATCCGAACATCATCGTGATCTCCTTCCCGCGGTTTGCGGGTCTGATTCAGATTATCGATTTGGCATGGTCGCCTGAATGCGTATCCGTGGAGATTTCTCAGTCATTCAGTAAGTCGTTAAGACCAAACGATACCCGGAGCCGTGAACCGCTTCGAGCACGCACTGGGCGGAACTGAGCTTCGTGCGAAGGTGCGAGATATGAGTATCGATGGTGCGATCCAGAATGTGCGTGTTTTCACCCCAAACCGCGGTCATCAACCGGTCGCGCGAAAACACTTGTTCGCGGTGGCGGATGAAGTGGGTGAGAAGCCGGAACTCAAGCGACGTCAAGTCAACCGGCTTTCCCGCGACGGAAACCCGGTGGCGCGCGATATCGAGCGTGATGTCGCCGAAAACGGAGAAGGCCGCATCGTTCGCCGACCCCGCCCGTTTTTTCAGTTTGGCGTTCACCTTGGCTTGTAGCAGCACGGGTTGGACCGGTTTGATGATGTAGTCGTCGGCACCGAGCGAATACCCGAGGACCTGATCCGCCAAACCCGCTTTGGAGGTCAGAAAAAATACCGGGCACTGATGATTGGCTTGCGATTGATTTAGATCCGCCAGGAACTCGAACCCATCGCCGTCCGGTAGCGAAACATCGAGAAGGATGAGATCATAAGCGCCTTTTTGCAACTGGGCTCGCGCGCACGAAAGCGTCGCGCTCGCGGTCACGCAGTGCTCAGGTTCCAGGGCGCGCTTGATGACGTGAACGCTTTCGGGTGAGTCTTCGATTAAAAGGATGTGATCCACGGTGACCTCCTTAAGTTCGGGCGCAAAGCGTGCGGATGCTTCCGATGAACTTGTCGAAGTCCAGCGGTTTGGACATTACCGTGGCGTCGGCCAGCACGCCGTTACCTATGACGTTCGCGGCCGTGATGACCAGGACCGGAACGTCTTTCAAGGGTGAATGCTTACGAATCTCATTCAAAAAATTAGCGCCACCCATTCCGGGCATCATGTAGTCGAGGATGATCAGGGAAGGGAGCGGGGATTTGGAAAGGACCTCCAGCCCGCCTTCGGCGTGGGGCGCTTCGCTGATGGCGTAGCCCTCCATCTCGAGGAGACATTTGATGCCGCCACGGATGTCTTCGTTGTCTTCGATGAGAAGAATTCGTTTTTGCGGCATTGGGTTTTAGGCTCCGTCCCGGCGAACGAAGGCGTAACCCACGCCGTGGATCGAATTGATCATGAAGGGGGTTTCGTCGATCGTCTTTCGCAAGTTGAAGACGTGAACGTCGACGTTGCGCTCGTTGACGTGCACGTCGTCGTTCCAGGCAGCGCGAAGAAGTTCCGCCCGGTTGATTACGCGATCTTCGTTCGCGGCGAAATGATGAAGGAGGCGAAACTCCACGGCCGACAGATCCAGGGGCGCCCGACCGGAGGCGAGTTCCCGCCAAGCCCGAAGGTTGCGGACATCGAACGCCAGCGGGTCGTTACGGTAAATCTCGTCCGGGCACGGCTCCTGGGGTCGGCGCAGCCTGAGCTCCACCCGTGCCCGCAGCTCTGCTGCAGCGAAAGGTTTGGTGATGTAGTCTTCCGCGCCCAAGTCAAACCCGCGAACCTTGTCGCGGATGTCGTGCTTGGCAGTCAGGAAAATGATCGGAATTTTTTTTAACACCTCGTCCGCGAGAAAATCCGAACAGAGGCTGAAGCCATCTCCGTCCGGAAGCCCGATATCGAGCAGAATGAGGTCAAATTTGGCGGTCTTCAGCCAGTAGCGTGCTTCTTCGGCGCTGGCCGCGACCTGCGTGTCGAAGCCTGGCCCGAGGGCGCCTTTAGCCACGAGCTGATTCATCAATATGTCTTCGACGATCAAAATACGATTCATAGGTTCACTTACCAGTCTGCGCGTTTCGGTTAATGAAATGTTAATTAAATGGTAAAGATTGTTAAGAATATAGCAGTTACAAGGGGCTACAAGTAGAATTTGAGGATGCTAAAAACCAAGGCTTCTCCCCTGACATCTGATGCCCTTTTGAAGGCGATTGAAACGATGCAGGTGGGGGTCACTTTACGGGATCTCCAGGGCCGCATCCTTTATACCAATCCCGCCGAAGCAAAAGTGCATGGTTATTCGGTCGACGAACTGATGCATCAAAAAACCTCGATTTTGGCGCCCCCAGAGCTTCATGCGGCGCTCACCGTGGCCAGTCTGAACGAGGTCAACAGCTGGCGACGTGAAAGCGTCAATGTTCGTAAAAACGGAGAGCGTTTCCCGGTTCGTCTGATGTCGGACGTGATTCGCGACGAGTCCGGTAACCCCGTGTCGTTGATCACCACTTGCGAGGACATCACGGAGCAGGAAGCTGCCGGGATCGAAATTGCGCAGCGCCGGTGCGCCCAGGAACTGTACAAAGAACAATGCGAACAGCTGACTCAGATCATCACGCATGCACCGATCGCCATCGCGATGCTGGATCGAGATCTCAAATACATGGCCACGAGCGAACTCTGGCTGACGAAATTCGAGCTTCCGCAAGCGGCGTGGATCGGCCGATATCATCGCGATGCGCTCACCGAACTTCCCGAGAAATGGGATGGCATTCATCGCCGCGCGCTCGATGGGGAAGTGATCGCGATCAGCGAAGACGTCTACCCGCTGAAGGGCGGCCGCAAGCTTCACCTGCGATGGAATCTTCGGCCCTGGCGGACGCGATCCGGAGAAATCGGCGGACTGTTGATCGTCGCCGCGCGAATCAACGAGCTGATCGAGGCCCGCGAAGCGGCGATAGAGAATGTACGCCTCAAATCCGAATTCATGGCGACGATGAGTCACGAGATCCGAACCCCCATGAACGGCGTGATCGGAATGTCCGATCTGCTCCTCGGTACGTCGCTCACCGACGAGCAGCGCCGGTATGCGCTCGCGGTCAAAAGTTCGGGTGCGCTGCTTTTGAACCTCATCAACGACATTCTTGATTTCTCCAAAATCGAAGCGGGAAAGATGGAGCTCGAGACCGTATCGTTCCGCGTGGCCGACGTCGTGCATGAGACGATCGAGCTCGTGGCTTCGCAACTGAAGGAGAAACGATTGGCGGTCCACGTGGACCTCTCACCGGAGCTTCCCCTTTGGGTGAAAGGGGATCCGGGTCGAATCTCGCAAATTCTGCTGAATCTCGTCGGGAACGCCGTGAAGTTCACCGCGCAGGGGAAAGTGGTCGTTCGCGTGGCCTGCGGCAAGCCGCAGTCGCGTGGCCGGATGACGCTTCGGTTTGAAGTGAGCGATACGGGCATCGGGCTGAGCGAAGAAACCCGTTCACGGCTCTTCCGGCCTTTCACTCAAGCCGATGGGTCGACGACGCGAAAGTACGGCGGAACGGGACTTGGCTTGTCGATCAGTAAGAAGCTCGTAGAGCTCATGGGCGGCGAAATCGGAGTGGAAAGCGTCGAAGGCAAGGGGAGTCGGTTTTTTTTCGTGGTGGCGCTCGAGCCGACAGTCGAACCGGTCCCGGCCTTGCTGCAGCCCCTCGTCGACGTCGTGCCGCGGCCGAAGCCGGAGCGGGCGCCGGCAGTTCTGGTGGCGGAGGATAACCCAGTCAATCAACAAGTGGCTATTCTACAGCTGAGAAAACTCGGTTACCGCTGCCAAGCGGTGGCCAACGGGCTCGAAGCCGTGGAAGCGATCGCTCGCGGAGGGTTTTCGCTTGTCCTAATGGATTGTCAGATGCCGGAAATGGATGGGTACGAAGCCGCGCGCCGGATCCGCCAAGCGGAACTGGCAGGCGCTCCGCGAGTCGCCATCATTGCGATGACCGCGAATGCCATGAAGCAGGACCGGGAAAAATGCCTGGCGGCCGGAATGGACGAATACGTGAGCAAGCCAGTCTCGTGGGATTCGCTCGATCGCCTGCTGGGCCGATGGTTAGGGGGTCCGGTGAATGAAGTATTACCAGACGTCTTGGACCAACGGGTGATTCAGGATCTCGAGAGTCTGCAGTTTCCCGATGAGCCGGATGTAGTTCGAGAAGTGATCGAAATTTTCCTACGCTCGACACCCGAGCGTCTGACCGCACTTCAAGAGGCGCTCACATCGGACGATCGTGAGGCGCTTTTACGAGCCGCCCACGCAATGAAGTCGAGTGCCGCCGTTCTGGGGGCCAAGCGCCTGAGCCTGCATTGCCAGGAGCTGGAGGACGAAGCCCCGTCGGCTCCTCTCACTCGAATGCGCGAGCTGTTCGCTAAAATCGAAGCGGCCGCGGCCGCGACCGAACATGAGCTTCGCGAAATCGTGCGACTTTCAGCTGAGAAAGCTTCACGCGACGTCCATCGATTCTCAATCCCCTCCGGAGAAACTGGGAAGACGAGGAGAGTAAAATGAGTCGCACCAATCCGGCACGCGTTCTGATCGTCGAAGACGATCTGGGGCTGAAAACCATCATGTCCCGTATCCTTCGGCAAATTCAGCCGGAGCATCTGGTCGATTGGGCGATGTCGGCCGAGAAGGCGTTGAGCTTCATCGAAGACCGGGCCAAGGACTACGATACGTTCTATGATCTCGTGATCGCCGACATCGGATTGCCCGGGCGAATTTCTGGAATCGACCTCTGGCGTCGTTTTCGAAGAGAGCATCCGACGACCGGCTTTATTTTCAGCTCCGCGATGCCCGTGGATTGTTTCTTGCGCACGATCGGGAATGACATTTGTCCGCCGTTTCTGACCAAGCCGTTTTCTCCAGGCGAATGCAAACAGGTCGTGCAGGGGATGTTGAGCTACCGAAACGGACCTCCCACGTGATGAGGTGCCTGATCTTCGTGATCAGCCGGGATCCTCGTATGCCGTTCGCGTTTCGCCAATTGGGGTGCTCGCGGCGGGTGGATCTACGGCACGTCGACAATCTCGTAGAGGCCCGAAGGGAGTTTTCGAAGTGGCTACCGCACGCGGTGTTGATCGGTACCGGCTTTCAGCATGTCGGTAGCTGGCTTGAGACGCTGAAAGCGGAAACTGGCGTGGAGCTGCCCACACTTGAGTTCGGGCCGCTGGACGCCCCGTTTGCTCGGCGATTTCGTAAGTTCGTGCATCATCTGCGGCGAAATCCGACGTACAAGCGCGTCGCCCGGCCGGGGGAACGTCCGCTTGCGCTCCTCGACGTGGAAGGCCGTATCACGGGGGTGAGCGAAACCGGTTTCTGCGTGCAAAGCGAAGTTTCGCAGTCCACGCCGTTTCGTCCAGTCGGATACGTCACGGATTTTTTTCAGGCAAACGGGCTCTCGCATCCACTCCTGCAGCTCGTGAATACGGACGCGTTGCCGGAGAACGGCGAAGCAAGTTTTGCCAACTACTTTCAGATCCTCGGGTGGAATGAAGTCGAGCGTAAGGCGCTTCGGAAATGGATATGGGATCACCGCCTCACGCCGCGAGCGTCCGCATGAAGGGACCCGGAAGCCCTGACATTCTTGTGATCGATGACAGCCCGGAGGTCCAGGCCCTACTGGTTCGGCAGCTGCGTCAGATATTTCCGAGCGTCCGGGTGCGCTCGGCCGAAAACATGCACGAAGCCATCGACCGGCTGCGAGAGGCGCGGCCGGAGCTCGTCATTTTGGATCTCGGGCTGAAGGCGGACTCCGGCCTCCGTTTCCTCAAACTCTTCCCGAAGGGAGTGCGCGAATACCCGGTCCTGGTCTTCACCGGCGATGCCTCGAAAAGCACGCTGACGGAAGCGGTACGGCTCGGGGCCGATGACTTTCTGAACAAGCCAGTCGACCCGCTCGTGCTGGAGTCCAAGACGGAAAGCCTGTTGAGCGGGCGCTACTCTTCGCCCATGAAGTTCTTCGGCCGGCGTGACGGAATCGCCTCGATCACGCTTCGTTTCACGGCGGAGGTGGAATCACTTTCAGAAACGGACGTCAGTCTGGTCACGCCGATGGCTTGTGCGCCCGGCACAGCGTTCCTTTTGGGATTAGGGCTGCTGGAGGTTCCTTGCAAGGTGACATCCTGTTGGAATGGGGATGTCTCAGGAACGTTCCAGCTGCATGCAAAGCCCGATCGAAATCTTTCCTTACTTTTCCGGGTCGAGTTACGGCGGCACATTCAAGCGCTCAGCCGATCCGCTATCTAGCGGTGCCCAACCTTTCGGCTTTTTTCCAGTAAGCTTCGCCGTAGTCACCGCGGGGCGCGCCGGCATTTACGTGGATATAATGCAAAAAAGCGCAGGTCATGAGGAGCTGCAGGCCCGCGAGGCAACCGAGCAGAACGCGCGCGATCCCGGGCCGACCCGCCCAGGTTTTGAACTGCGTGCGCGCGAGCCAGACGAATTCGAGCGGAAACGTGATGACCAGATAATAACGGCGGATCTGAATCAAGGAGAGAGTGAGCAACCCGCCGTAAAACCAGAATGCGGCGTTGATCGCGCGCGCCGAATCGCTTCCGTCCCCGCGTCCGTGTTCGGCCATCCAGCGATTGGGGGTCAAAACGAGGCGCGTGATCGTCCGCTGCGCAGCCGGCAGGATGAGGAACGCAATCAGGATCAGGAATGCGACGTGGAGTGCCCCGACGAGATAGGTGGGGTCGCCGTTCCAAAGGGGGTAGCTTAAAAAATCCCGGAGCTGCTCGGTCCAGGAGTTCCCGAGCGTGACGCCGAGAGGATTTCCCAGGTGGATCCCGAACGAATCAGAAATCCAGAATATCCAAAAGCGCAGCTCAAAAACTTGCGCGATGCCATGAGTGACGGGTTGGGAACGTTCGGTGGTCGCCAGATAATGGAGCCAGGGGGCGATCGGCAGCGCGCCGACGCTGGATCCGAAAAACCAAGCCTTCCAGGCGGTCTTATTCCGCTCAAAGATCACGGTCCACAGGGCGAAAGCCGAGGCCAGGAAATAACCCGACATGTGGATCTGCCCGAGGCAGGCGCCGACGAGGCCCCAAAAGAAAGCCGGACGCGCACGCTTTCGCTCCCACCAGCACCAGAGAAAGACCGCGGTGAAAATCGGAAGCACGGATTGCGCCCAAATTTTTCTTTGATACATGACCGCGAACGGATTGACCGCGCCGAGCGTCAGGCCCCAGAGCCAGGTCTCGCGTTCAGTCCCGCGAAAACGCGCGACTATTATCCAGAGCAAGAGCCCGATCGCCGCCGAGTTGAGTGCCATGACTGCGACGGACATTCCGATGGGAGTGGATACGAAAAAAAGCTTCGCGAGCCCAATGAAGATCCAGACGCTCATCCCGGGATTTCGCACATGGACGCCGGATTCCATCCCGAGCCACGGCCAGCGTTCGGTGCGAAAGACCGCCTGCGTGCGGTCAAACATGTATTCCTCATCGAGTTTGTACTCGACGTCGGTCGGCCAAATCAGGCGCAAAAGGCAAGCGACAACGAAGATGGCGACGATCCAGGCGCGTTCGTGCGAAACGACGCCGTCCAGGAATCGCCTTGCGGCAGGACGTCGCAGTTTGCGTGGGCGGGGCGCCTTCACGAGTGGAACTGCGAAAGTTCCCGTAAGAGCGCGAGGACATTTTCGGCTTCTTCCGGGGTGTGGAGCGCGAGCCCGCACGCTGGCGTGAGAAGTGACTCGGAAAGGATCGCTTTTCGCGAAGCGGTGTCAAGTGATGACGTCGCCGTGATCTGCCGTTCGAGATCCCCGAGCAACCCCCGGGCTGAGAGCGCCTCGAGATCACCGGGGCGCTTGGGCGACGGAACGATTCCGAGCGCGAGGCGACCGCCGCCGTTTAAAAATCCGGTGAGGGCGGGGGCATGACCCAAAAGTGATGGGAGCGAAACCGAAACATCGATGGAAAGCAGATCGATACCGGAGCTAAGGACCCAAGACCAATCCGTATCGCTACAGCAGTGAATCGCGACCGGCACGTCTTCTTTTTTAATCGTCTGAATCAGGAGTTTGAGCTCCTGCATGCCGAGGACATGGCGGGCGTGGGTCCGCGAAAGGCCGAACATTCCGGGTTCATCCAAAAAAAGCACGGGCTCGGTTCCCTGATTGCGCATGCGCCGGGTCATTCCGAGCGCGCGTGCGAGTACGAGGCGAAAAACTTGCGTCGAGACTTCGGGACGCGGGTCCAGGGGGGATCCCTGGACGGTGCGGATCGACCACTGCGACGTGAGAGGGCCGGCGATCTGAATCTTGGCCCGACTGACAGCGCGTTCCTCGAGCTCCCACAAAAAGGGCTGCCAGCAGCTGGAGGTCGCCGGTCCCGGTTCGAATTCGGAAAACGCCGTCGCGGAACTCATGTCGGAAAACGCCCGGTCGAGTCGCTCTTCGAGCCAGCGATAGCGCCCGTTCCAGACGTCGAGGTCAAGCAGTGCCGAGCCGTCGCGTTCCACGCGGAGGCCCGGCAAGCCGTCGAGCGCCTGCGGAATCATGTATTCCCAGGGATTACGGATCGGAATCTGCGGCAGAAAAGGGAGATCGACGCCGAACGCGAAGGCCAGCGCCGAGTCGACGTTCGGGTGCGGGAGACTTCCGATCGCGGTGGTTTTCATCGGTTGTCCTCCTCGACGCCGCCCGTGCGGTAGCCGACGGAAAAATAGAGCGCGTCCGGATGATGAAAGACGATCGCCGAAACGCTTGCTTCGGGATCCATCATGAAGCCTTCGGTCAATTGAATGCCGACTTCTTCCGGGCGTAAAAGTTTGAAGAGGGGGGCCTGGTCGTCGAGCCGCGGGCAGGCGGGATAGCCGAATGAATAGCGTTTGCCCTGGTACTTACCCTGAAAACGCTCCATCATGGTCATGTCCGTCGGATCCGGGAATCCCCACATCATGCGAATTTGGGAATGCAGGTACTCGGCGTAGGCCTCGGCGCTTTCGATCGCAAGCGCTTGCACGATATGGGACTTGAGATATTGGCCCTGACCTTTGAGCATCTCCGCAAGCTGGCGCACGCCGCGCCCGACCGAAGTCACGAAGAGCGCGACCGTGTCGTCGGATCCGGCCTCGCGGGTATAGTCGGCCAAACACAAACCCTGATCGCGGCGTTGGCGCGGAAATTCGAACGTGGCTTGCTCACCGCTGGAGGCGTGAAGCGTCAGGCGGTTCCCGCTCGCGTGCGCGCGGAAGAATCGGTGAACCGAAACCGGCGCGAGGATCTCGGTCCCCTTGTATTCGTCCTTCACTTCCTCGACCGCGTCCCAGATCCCGAGCGCCTTCGGATCTTGAAGTTCGATCTCGCGCCGAAGTTTGTCGCCCCCTGCAGTATGTTTGCCCGCCTTTTCCAGATTGCGGACAAGGCCGCCTTTGATGCCTAAATGGCGACCGTAAAGCATGAGCGGGTTCACAAAACGCCAGATCGACTCGATCGGGGCGTTTCGGATCACGTGGCGCTCGAGATCGGGTGCGCGGGGAAGGTCGGGGAGTACGGAAACTTCCGCAGAACGCGCGGTGGAAACGGGCAGGGTCGAGACGGGATTTTCGACGACGGTGCCGGCGAGCTTCGCGCGGCGAACGGCGAGTTCTTCCCGAAGAGCGGCGAATTTGACTTCGTCCACGATCTTTTTGGCCAGTTCGAGGCCCGTCATGGCGTCGGACGCATAGGCGACCGTGCCGCCCGTGTAGGCTTTGGCGATTTGGCGATCGACGAAGTTCGATGTGAGCGCGGCCCCCCCGACGAGCATCGGCGTCTGGACACCGGCTTTACTGAAGTCGTCGGCCGTGATGACCATCTGGTGGGCGGATTTGACGAGGAGTCCGGAGAGTCCGACGATGTCGGGTTGATGTTCACGGATCGCCTTGATGAGGAGTTCGGGCGCGACTTTGATCCCGAGATTGACCACTTGAAAGCCGTTATTGGCGAGAATGATCTCCACGAGGTTCTTGCCGATATCGTGAACGTCGCCTTTGACGGTTGCTAAAAGCACTTTGCCGCGGGACCCGGTATCCGCCTTTTCCATGTGCGGTTCGAGATGCCCGACCGCGGCCTTCATGGCTTCGGCGGACTGAAGTACTTCGGCGACGATGAGTTGATTGGTGTTGAAGAGGCGGCCAACTTCGTCCATTCCGGCCATGAGCGGACCGTTGATGATATCGAGTGGCCGCATCGGTTGGCCGGCGTTCCCGGTTTTGAGAGTCTCATCTAAGTCAGCGGTGAGGCCGTCCTTGGATCCTTCGACGATGTAGCGCGGGAGGCGCTCGAGCAGCGGAAGCGCGGCCCTCGTGTTTGTATGGGCTTTGCGTTCCCGGAACTTGGCCGCGAACTCCGCGATGGGATCGGTCTTTCCGTCGATGCCGCGCCGGTCAAAGAGCAGGTCTTCGGCGAGCTTTTTCTCGTCATCCGGGATGGAGGCGAAGCGGACGAGCTTTTCGCTGTTCACGATCGCGAGATCGAGGCCTGCCTGAACGCAGTGATAAAGGAAAACCGAATTGAGAACCTCGCGCCCGGCGGCGGGAAGTCCGAAGCTGACGTTCGAAATGCCGAGCACGGTCTTGGTCGTCGGAAATCTGGCTTTAATGAGCCGAATCCCCTCGATCGTTTCAACCGCGGAGCCGGTGTACTGGGCATCGCCCGTCGCGCACGGGAACACGAGCGGGTCCCAGTAAATGTCTTCGGCGGGCACCCCGTACTTCCGGGTCAGCAGGTCAAAGGACCGCTCCGCGATCGCGAGCTTGCGCGCACGAGATACGCCCATGCCTTGCGCGGGATCGTCGTCGATGGTGCCGACGACGAGCGCCGCGCCGTAACGACGCGCGAGCGGCACGACTTTCTCGAAGCGGTCCTCTCCATCCTCCAGATTGATCGAGTTGATGATCGCCTTGCCCTGACAGTAGGTGAGGGCGAGTTCGATGACCTTCTCGTCGGTCGAGTCGATCATGAGCGGCACGCGGATTTTTTTGACCGCGTGCTCGAGAAAACGCCGCATATCCTCGAACTCATCGCGATCCGGATTCGCCAGACAGACGTCCACGATTTGCGCGCCGCTGCGGATCTGAGCCCGGGCGACTTCGGACGCCTCTTCAAATTTTTCTTCTTTGATCAGGTCCTTGAACTTTTTACTCCCGATCACGTTCGTCCGTTCGCCGACGATCACGGGGCGCATTTCGTCGGTGATCTCGAGGAAATCGATGCCGGAAAGAATCGCTTTCGGCTGGGTGGCAACGGCCCGCGGTTTTTTACCCCGCGCAAGCCGGACCAGTTCCGCGACGTGCCCGGCGTGCGTGCCACAGCAGCCGCCGATGAGATTGATCCAGCCTTGCTCGATGAAGCGTGACACGACGCGAGCCAGCATCTCGGGGCTCTCGAGGTAATGGCCGTTTTCGTCCGGAAGTCCTGCGTTCGGCACGCAGGCCACGCGAAGTGGCGCGAGCTGGGCGAGTGAGCGAACGTGATCGGTCATGAACTCCGGACCGGTCGCGCAGTTCAGCCCGAGGTAAAGGAGGTCGCGGTGCATGAGAGATGTGTAGAGCGCGTCCACGCTTTGACCGGCGAGCATCGTGCCCATGGCTTCGATGGTTCCCGATACGGCGATCGGAAGTTTGCGGCCGAGTTCATCGATTGCGCGGTCGATTCCGAGGAGTCCCGCTTTGACGTTTCTCGTGTCCTGGCAGGTTTCGAGTAGTAAATAATCGACTCCGCCTTCAATCAGAGCTTTGGCTTGAGCGTAAAAGTTTTCGATCAGTTGCTCAAACGTGATGCCACCGGTGACCGAAATGGCTTTGGTCGTGGGGCCTATGGAACCGGCGACGAAACGCGGGCGCTCGGGCGTGGAGTATTTATCGGCCGCGATCCTAGCAAGGCGGGCGGCGGCGAGGTTGATCTCGCGCGTTTTTTTGCCGAGCCCGTATTCGTCAAGCACCATCGGGGTGGCGCCGAAGGTATTGGTTTCAACGATGTCACAGCCGGCTTTGAGATAGTCTTCGTGGATTTGCTGAATGGCCTTTGGCAGCAGCAAATTGAGATACTCGTTGCAGCCGTCGAACTCGTCGCCGCCGAAGTCACGCGCGGTAAGCGAAAGCCCCTGGATCGCGGTGCCCATGGCGCCGTCCAGGACCAGAATTCGCTCGGAAAGTGCTTTTTCAATCGGTGATGACACGGAGTTCGCTTCTTTTCGTCAGGAGAGTGCCTTAGATTTATCGTACATCATGATGACGATCCACGCCCATTTGCGTGACGGTAGATTTTTGGCGGGGGAAACCTTCGTCGACGCACCGTCAGAAGACGCCAAAGCCGGCTGGATCATGTTGGAAAACGCGACGACGGAAGAACTCGCATGGTTGGGGCGAAAGTTTCGCCTGCACCCTTTGGCGCTGGAGGACTGCATCCACTTTGACCAGCGCCCCAAGATCGAAGAGTACGGGGATCATCTGTTTTTGGTTGTCCACGGTTTGAATCCGTCCTCCGAAAAGTTGCTCCAAGTCTTCGAACTCCACTGTTTCGTGACAAAGGACTTCATCATCACGGTTCATGAAGGTGACTCGACGGCACTGCGAACTTTGGCGGAAAGAATCAAGCGAGATCGCGCAATGCTCCCGGAGTCGCCGGACCTCATTCTTCATAAGATTCTGGACGCCGTTATGGATCTGAATCCGACGGCGCTGGAGTCGATTGAAGGACACGTCGAAAGACTGGATCAAGAGATTTTTGACGAGAGTCGTCCCAAAACTCGTCGACGCAGTAGCCGGACGATCGCCGAGATTCACGGCGTCGTCAGCGAACTAAATTCGATTCGTCACATGCTCCTTCCGCAGAAGGATATTTTGCAAGCGTTGATTCGGGGCGAATATCCGTTTGTCGAAGAGCGGTCTCGGCTCTACTTTCGGGATGTCTTCGATCATTTGATCAGCCTCACGCGAGACGTCGAAGAGCTTCGCGAGCGGCTTTGGTCAATCCGCGACTCGCAGCTCGCGGTCGCCGGTTATCATGCTAACGAGTCCATGCGCCGCCTCACTTCGTTCTCGGTGGTTTTCCTGCCACTCACTTTCATTACCGGATTCTTTGGAATGAATTTCGAGCATATCCCATGGAAGAGTGACGTCGCATTTTGGGCAACGGTGGCGGTGGTAGTCGCATTGCCGATCGCGATGATTCTTTGGTTCGTGCGGAAACGCTGGTTTTAAAACGACCCTCACGGATCGAATTGCACGGTACCGCCGCTGAGAATAACCGGTGTCGCGATGCTCATAGTTTTTACCTCGGCTGTGGTCGACGTCATCGTGCAGGTCGAGACTCCCGATCCGTCCGAGCTTGAGCAGACTTGATAACTATTACCGGTGCCGTTCGCCGTGAACGTCGGAACCACCCCGACGACGGCGGCGCCCAGATAATCTTTGAGCGTAATCGTGACGGTGGAGGTCGCAGTGTTATTTGCAGTGACCGGCCCCGTGCCGGTGATCGTCGATCCGTTAAACTGATAAATCGTTCCCGTGCCGCCCGCATTGGCGCCGCCGCCACCCGCCGCCCCCCCGGTGACTTGCACGGTGCCTGCGTAGGCCGCGCCATTGGAACGTACGAGTGCAATTCGGCCGCCGCCGCCGCCGCCCGATTGAGTCTGATCAGCCTGTCCCGCGCCGCCCCTTGCGACAATGGACCCGCTTCCGGTAAACGAAAGACCACGGATATTGATCGTTCCACCCGCGGCGCCGCCTCCCTGGTACCAGCCGCTCGTACTACCAATGCCTCCGCTGGCGGAGATGCTACCGTTGATCGTCATCGCCCCTGTAACGGACGCGCGGATCAGGCCTCCGCCGTTTCCGCCCGGTGACGCGCTAGTGCCGCCCGATCCGCCACCGGATCCAAAGTCGGATGGGTTAGTATTAGTGTCGTAAGCCGTCGTATCGACACTGCTCGGAGCATTTGACTTCCCGCCGACTCCACCGTGCGCACCTCCCGTCCCCGTGCGGTATGAGCCGTCAGTATTCATCTGGCCTGGGCTCGGGCCGGAACCCGCATAGTCCGCGCGAAGGCCACTGAACCCGCCCGCATAACCGAATGAATCTGAATTGATCTGCCCGCCGGCGGTCACGGTCAGCGTACCCGTAAGCACCAAGCCGGGATCAACGCCGGAGTTCGTGCCGCCGACGTTGCCGACGATGGTTCCGGTATAGGGTTGTGCGTCTCCGAGTGTGAAGTTGACCGCTTGCAGTCGTTTGATTTGGGCCTGAATCATCGCATCCGCTCCTATAATGGACGCGTTTCCGGTCAGTGTAATATCAAGGAGGTCCGTCGGATCAGTCACGGTCAGTTTGCCGCCCGCCCCGATGGCGAGGTTATTACCGGATAGCGTGAGGAAGTTTTGGGGAACCGCTTTACTCGACGTGATCGTGCACGTCGAAGCCCAAGCGCCTGAATCACAAATCGAATCATTTGAGCCGCTGATGAGAACGCCGTAGTAAGAGCCTTTACCGCCTTGGAAACCCGTCACTCCGCGACCGCCGGAGTAGGTGACGGTCCCGGCAAAGAAAGTATTCGCGCGTACATAGACTCGCCCGCCGGCTCCAGACCCATCGGTGATGTTATTGTAAGTAGGGTTACCGTTCGCACCGCCACTTGCGTTGAGTGACCCGGTGCCGACAATCGTTGCGGCATCGATGTAAATCGTTCCACCGGATCCACCGCCGGCCTGACTACCGTTTCCAGCCGCGGATGACACTGTGCCGTTCAGTGTCACTGCGCCTGCGCTCGTGATTTTGACGAAGCCGCCCCCATTTCCGCCTAAGTCAGTAGTCCAATGGGCCGCTCCACCTGAGCCATAATTAGTCGGGTTGGAAGCGGAGCCGATGATGACTCCGCCCGTGGCGCCGTTTCCCGCGTACAGTCCGTCGCCACCCGCGCCGCCGTGTCCTCCGCCCGCACCCGAAATGTCGCCCATTCCGCCTGATGCGTTGTGGCCCGGGCTCGGGCCCTGACCATTATTGGTGGCATTGCCGGGCTGCCGTCCACCGAGGCCGCCCAGTGTGCTCGCATCGATCGATGCACCGGTCTCGACCGTGACGCTTGACCCAGAAAGGTCGGCGAGGTTGGCGCGAATCATCCCGCCCGTTTGCACGGTCACGGCGCCGGTCATGGCGATCGTGAGCGATTGCATGGAATTCACATTTCGAATCACGCCGCCGCTCGCGACGACGAGCGAACCCGCGCCGCTGATCGCAGTGCCATTGGCGAAAGTTCGGTCCGAGCTTATCGTGCAAGTGGTGGCGCGTGATCCGGTGTCGCAATACGCGTAATCGTAGGTCTCATTGAGCGTGCCCGCTCCACCCGCCGTCGCTCCCGCGCCGCCCGCCGCTCCGCCCGCGACGTTGATGAAACCCGTGTAGGCGGGCCCGGAGTCCGCGAGAATCGAGACTCGCCCGCCGCCTCCGCCGCCACCTTGGTAGCCGCCTCGGTTACCGCCGCTTGAGCCGAAAGCATTGATGGTTCCCGCGCCGGCGATGGCGCCGACTCGGAGGAGAATCGTTCCGCCCGCGCCGCCCGCGCCGGAGTAGATCGATGAAGAGCCTCGGGCCTGGATAGTTCCGGTGCCGACGAATGTCAGAGTTCCCGAAACCGTCATGCGAACGATGCCGCCGCCGGAGCCGCCACTATGACCGCCCAGGTGATTCGAATCGGCTCCGCCCGAGCCGTAGTCGGTCGGATAGGTGGCCGAACCATAGCTGCCTCCGCCGCCGCCCGCGGCATCGTTCCCGTTACCTCCCGCGCCGCCGTATCCACCGCCGCCGCCACCATGTTCGGCGCGCGTCAGCGAGTGAAGACCGCCTCCCGGCCCTTGTCCCAGGGCGCGGTTCCAGTACCAGACTCCGCCTCCGGCGAAGCCGTGCCGGGGATCGGCGGTGATGCCTCCGCCCACGTTGACGCTTGTCGCAGTTAGACCGGGCTGGCTGCCGGCTATCGGGCCGCCCATGTTGCCGCGGATGAGGCCGCCGGAATTGACGGTCACAGTGGCCGCGTTCAGGGTTGCAAAGTTTGCGATGAAGGTTCCGTTGACCGTGAGCGTTCCGGAGAGCGAGAGATTGATGAAGTCCTTACTCACGTCTCCGGTCGTCAGGGTAATGCCGGAGGCGATCGTGAGGTTCGCGCCGGAGAGACTCAGATTTTGGCCCAGGGTCTGATTGCTGGTCACATTACAAGTGGTGGCCCAAGTGGAGGCGGCGTCGCAAATGGCATCGTTGCTCGGCAAACTCGTGTAAAAACTTCCGGTGGAGGCATCGCCTTTGCCTGAGCCACCGCCGCTGTAGACGATGGTGCCGGCGAAAAGATTATTCGAATCGATCGCGATTCGTCCGCCGCTCCCGCCGCCGCTATCAATGAGGGGATTGCTGTGCGATCCGCCGTCCCCGCCGGCCGCGCTGATCGTTCCGGTTCCGGCGAGCGTACCGCAGGTCAGTTTGATTGCGCCACCCGCGCCACCGGCGCCGGTGTAGGTTCCCTGATTGCCGTTTACGGTGAGCGTTCCGTTGATGGTTGCGGTTCCAGAACCGAGATTGATTCGGACTTTTCCGCCGCCATTTCCGCCGTAGTGGTTGGTTTGCATGCCGATGCTTCCGCCCGAACCGAAGGTGTTCGGATCAGAGGAGGAACCATACAGCCCGCCGGCGCCGGTTGCCGTGGCACCGGCCCCGTTACCCCCGGTACCCGCGTGACCACCGCCGCCGCCGCCGTGGGAAAGTGTCGACGAAGCGAGACCCGGGCCAGTGCCGAGACCCTGGTTGGTCGCATTACCGCTGACGCGTCCGCCGAGAAAGCCCAGGGCCGACGCATTGATCGTGCCGCCGGCGTTGATGTTCAAAGACGATGCCGTCAAAGATGAAAGATTCGCGAGAATCGTCCCGCCGTTTTGCACGGTCACCGACCCTGTCATGGCGATGGAGAGGGTCTGGGTCGGAGTCGAGTTGGTGAGCTGGCCACCCGAGGCGACGACGAGTGAACCCACGCCGGTAATCGCAGTCCCGTTTGCGAAAGTGCGGATAGTAAAAATCGTGCAGGTCGTGGCCAGACTTCCCGTGTCACAATAGAGCGGATCGGTCGACGCCCGCCACAAGCCGGCAAGTGCATACTGAAACGCCTGCACCGGGTACGACGATAAAAGTCCGAGCGCAACGAACACAGCTGGATAAATATTCGGCTCTCCATCAAAACGAGGGGCATGAGCGGTTTTGCTAGAATTTTGTTGCGAGACAAACTTTTAGCGAAAGGTCACCACTCATGCCCGAGAGGCAGTTTATCACCGGTTTAACCGGCGTCCA
>Ga0163144_10000416_pt1 | contig 98098 bp, 95 predicted proteins | sample OliLak19BULKMAT1_FD_123175 | JGI IMG/M metagenome (GOLD analysis project Ga0163144, IMG submission 123175) | Freshwater microbial mat bacterial communities from Lake Vanda, McMurdo Dry Valleys, Antarctica - Oligotrophic Lake LV.19.BULKMAT1 | ecosystem: Environmental > Aquatic > Freshwater >...
AGCTGCTTCTGGCTTTTTGTTGACCAAGTGGACAGCTGCATAGTGCCGGGTAGCGTCCAACACCTCCTGCGGATTCTTCCGGTGGTTCCTGATGTTCAGTTTCACGCCCCTTCAGATCGGGGGGGGGGCTGCAACCGCTCTCTAAGTATATAGAAAAATAGGCGGTTTGCAAGCCCCTTCGACTCGAAAAGTGAGACTGAGTCCATTTGGCACGAAATCCTCGTCAATAGTCGCACTTTCTGCAAACCAGGTTGAGATGGAACTGAGTGCCCCAAACTTCGCCCATGGTTTCCTTCGCCTGCCTGCACGCACCCATCGGTGTTCGATCACCAGACATCCCCACAGAAATTCGCATACTCGCAATCCATACATCGCCCGCGGACGTCGGTCGCCTCAGGACACACCTCATTCTCCATCATCCGTTTCATCGCGTCCAGCCCCTGCCTCACACGGCTCCGCAACGCCTCGTCAATCGGAATCTCAAACACCTTCTCATCCGGTATCCGCACCAGAAATCCTACCGGGACCGTGATGTCCATCTTCGCTTCCACCAAGAGCGCATAGCCCGCCAATTGGAGCCGATGATTCTCCCCCGGCTCCCCGGAAGTCAACTTAAAATCCACAATCGCCCCATCGTCGAAACGCTCCAACAAGACATCCAGCTTGCCCGAAATGCCAAGTTCCTCATCCACCAGCCACAAACCAAACTTGCGCGTCGCTTTCTCAAAGCCATAGCGGTTCAGCGTCCGGCGCACCTCCAACCGCTCAATCACATCCTGCGCTGCGATGCCCGCTTTCATCTTGAACGTCGGCGCAGCCGCCCCCGGCAAGAATCGCCGATAGTACACCACTCGAGGACAATAGCCCCAATTCTTGAGGTCCCCTATCGTGATCAGTTCCGATCTCGTCTGCATCCCCTGTTTCCTCCAAGCTCAATCTGAGACGACAATCCGGAGCTTCGGCAACACCGGACCGGCAGTCTCGCCATCGGCCGCAACAACGACATCAACCGTCCGTTTGTAGTGATCGAGAGACCACATCTCACGCACGGAATCCTCCGTGATCGGAATCACCCGGATCCGCGCCATCTCATCGCCAATCTCATGCTGCATCCGCAGGGTCAGTTCCTGTCGATGATTGCGATTGATTTTGCCCAAAAACGCTGAGTACTGAATCCGCTCCAGTCCATAGTTCAGGCAAATCTCCGACACCCTCGTGCGGATTCTGTCATTCTCCACATCGTAGAGAACCAAAACGCTAACCTCGGGCGAGCCCGTGCCAACCAGCCGAGGCTGCAGGATGCCCGCATAACGGTTCGTTCGTTTCGCCATAGCTCGCCTACCAGGTGAACGGGAATGGACGATAAGTGCGAAACCCGCGCACCGCCGCCGCACACGTCCGAGCCTGCATCTGGATAATCGACCGCACCTGATGGCTCTTGCCCCGGTGCTGTTCGGTATTGTTCAAACGCGCCAGGACCCGGGCTGCCACTTCTTCACGGCTTGGCCCGTCGAGCATCCCGGAACCCGATTCGATCCGAGGACGCCCACCCCTAGCCAACCACCCGAAGATCGCGCGATCCACCACTGGCTGTCGGAACTCCTCCACCAAATCGAGCACCAACGATGGCTTGCCGCTCCGGTCGGTGTGCAGAAAGCCGGCGAACGGTTCGAGCCCCGCATTCATCGCCGCACCCCAAACATGGGACGTGAGCACTCCGTAACCGTAGTTGAGCGAGGCGTTGACGCCATCGGCGGGACCCAAGTGGCGGCGCCCGGTGAATTCCAGCGTTTCGGGCAAAATGTTGGACCATTGTTCCCAGTAGAGGCGCCCTGCCACACCTTCAAACCCCAATAGCGAGGGACGCACCGCCGCCGTCGACCCACCTTCCACCGCGCCCGCCTTCTTGCGAATCAGGCGGATTGCTTGGGCGGTCTTGTTGAGTGCGGCCTGCTGTTCGGCGTTTCGGGTGCGGGCGAAGTAACGGAGCAGCTTTTCCTGATTGCGAAGTTTGCCGGCGACGATGGATCGCGCAATCGTTGCCCCGGTATCGTTATCGAGGGAAGCGAATTGGGCCTTCCTGGTCTCGACCGTGGCGGTGAGCAGCGGCGAAGTCAGCAGGGCGTAAGGCTTTCCCGATGCCGTCAGAAAGGCGATGCGCAAGCCGCGCTCGCAGGCGGCGTCGATTAGATCGGTGGAAATCGAGACGCCCCGGGATCCAACCACGATCTCCTGCAGTTTCAAGAACGGCACTTCGGCGCAGGCCTTGCCCTTGTGTTTGACGACGACGCGTTCGGATTTTTTGCCAAGTGAGAGTCCGAAGCCGGAGACATACAACTGGGCCCCATTCTCGGTGGCCAGCAGCGAGACGAACTCGGAGTCAATCGATTGTTCCGCCTGAGGCGGCGTGGGAAACGCCAGGGTCAACTGTTCCGGCTCGATCGCGGGAAAGTCGTAGGTGTTGGTAATCCAGTTCAGTTGGCTGGGATGTCGATCAACGATGCCGGCGGCGGGTATCGCAGAAGGAAGGGGAAAAGCGGTTGCCATACAAAAAGCACCTCAATCAAGAACAATGACTGCAAAACTACCGGGAGAGGGTCGTCCTTAAACCCTATCTGCACTTGAGAATCGGCGCAATTGCCCCTTGGGAATAGACAGGGTAAAGAGAAATTCTCGACCACTGCCCCTGCTTTCGGCCAGAATAGAAACGATAGCGACGACGAAAAGACCGTCAGGCTCGCGGATTTCAAAGAGCCTCTGCGTGAGGTCGTGGACCCCGCTTAGATCCCATCCACCCCAGCCATTGGAAGGATCTGAAGCCCCTTCTCCCCGTACGGACAGTTGGCAATGAGCAACCCATCATCCCCACGCTGCAGCAGACCCGCGCGATGCATCTGCCCTATCTGTCCCCGAGTAACAGACACCAACAACTCGGGCGCAGTTAGCGGCTGTGTCTCTTCCAAAAGTCGATACTCATCCCAAAGCTGAACTGGTAAAACCTGCTCCCCATCGAAAAGCTTTTCGAACTCGTTTTCCAACTCAGGGTTACTTTGCAGCGGCATGCAACTCTCAAGAACGTTTCGAATAAACATCGACTTCGACTCGCTAACTGCTTTTTCCCACTGCACGCCATAGCTACCGGAATAGATTCGGTCGAGCATCGCTTGCACCTGATTTTCCGCCAACGTTCGATCCTGCACTGCGCGGAGTTCATCGACAGCCACCTGCACCAGATGCGCATCATAGACGGGACTCCGCTCCGGGATTTTGGCGCAAACATGAACCGGCTTCGGATCGGTGCTGCCCCCCTTCTTGCGATTGACTCGCCCAAAGCGTTGCAGCAGAGCTTCCAGCGGGGCGGGATCCGAGTACAGGACATCGAAGTCGACATTCAGACTGACCTCCACTACCTGAGTCGCCACAAGAACCACCGGCGCGCCCGCCCGAGCCCCACCCGCCGCTACTCGCCGCAGCAAATCTGATTCTTTGCGTGACCGGTCCTTAATATGAAAACGCCCATGGAGCAGTTCAGGATGCAAAGCCGCGAGGCGAGTGTGCAGCTCTTGCGCTCGCCCCACAGTCGTGGCCACAACCAGAACGGATCTGCCTTGGGCCGAATCTGCGTGAATTCGATCCAATACAGCCGAATCCGTCAAATCATGATCTAAAACCCGAACGATATGGCGCAGGAATTTCGCGAATGTGGCGTCCGCCGCCCGAATGATCGACACGGCAGACTCGCCGCCAATGGCGGCTGACAACTGACGCACGAGCGGCGCGGGGAACGTCGCAGACATCGCAAAAACACGGACACCAACATGGCGCACTGCGTATTCGATGAAGCCCAGAATCATCCCCAGCCGGGTCGGCTCGTAGGCATGTAACTCGTCAAGGATCAACAACGAATTGGCAATCGCTGTCCACATCGCTTCATGGCCCTTGAGCCCGAATGGAGCTTTCAATAGCTGATATGGACTCAGCACGCGAACTGCACTTGCATGGACCCGAGCGAGATTCGCCATGCGGACGCTTTGAGCCACCGCCTGATTCGGCGGCACGTCGTCCAACAGTCGGCGATAAATACTCAAGATCGCCCGCGAATGCTGCAACGTCACACTCCCAGGCCCAAAAATGGAGCCCAACCGTGCGTGCATTGCATTCATCGACGCCTGATAGGGCAGCACATAATAAAGGGTGGGCTCGGAACCTTGGCTGACAATCTGCCTCTGAGCCCAAAACAGCGCTGCTTCCGTTTTGCCGCTTCCCGTTGGAGCAATCAGAATGGCATGACCGTCTCGCCCCGCGGAATCCCTCTGATGCTCGAACCATTCAGCTTCCGCTGCTGGAAATCCAGGGATTGAGCCCGCCATGGGCTGGGTAAAGGCTCTCGGTCCCCGTTGAAGATACACGTGTGCCGATGCCGAGTGATCGGCAATCATCAGGGCACCACGCAGCAGCCGAGCGCGCTTTGCCAGTGAACACCACGCGCCGCCCGGGTCAATTTCCTTGCGCATCCGATGCAGCTTTCGCAGCACCAGGCGAAGATCGGATTGCAGGAGTGCCGGCGTCGGCCTCTCGGGTTGCGGGCCAACAGAAACGGGAAACGGGAACTTCGCCAGACGCGGAAGTAGGCAACCAGTGAAAATTCCCAGTGCGTTTGTAATTGATTCAGTGTCCAGCACGCCTTCGATCACCCCAGGAGTCAGATACTGCTCAAGGATTCTCGCCAAGTCTTTGTGATGAGTCGCAACCGCCATTGCCACAGCGAGAAGGTCCTCTTCGCTGCAGTCTGCCCCGAGCAAAGTCGGCAAAAAAGCCAGAGAAAGCGCCTCGTGTCGAAACGGAAATCGGTCACCGCCACGGAGCATCGCCTGAAATCCCGCCGCGCATTTACCAAGATCGTGCGTCGCTGCCGCCACCGCCAGACAAGCCCAGAGGTTCGGAAATTCCGCATACGCGGAAAGAGCAGGTGCGCGAACGTATAAACGCTCGATATTATCCATCAGCCAAGTTGTGTGCCCGACAAGGGACTCGCCGTTCCTGGCGGGATCGGGAGAGCTCTTCGCCCAAACGGATTCGAATCCGTTTGGGCCTTTCGTTGACCCGCTCATTGAAAGGAATGAAAGACTACGCCACGCCGCATGCCATGGATTGCTGGGCTCTCCGGATCCACCCAATGAGGGTTCGCGTCAGTTTGGCGTCCGAATCCTCGCAGTATTCTGAGGCCAACACTGATCGTTGGATCTTCCGAATCGAATACCCGCTCCCGCAGCGCGACATAGCGGTCAAAATGCGGGAAGCGCTCAGGCGGCGGCTCGATATAGCGCGGCATCTGCACCGTCGTTCCTCGCCCCACACGCCCGCGCCACGAAAACGGCAACAACGTTTGCTCGAAATACGCGTCATTCGCTGGCTCGAGCTTGACCTTCTCGACCTTCGTGATGGATGCTAAATCCTGCGATCGTCCGAGTGCCACGCAAAACACTGGGTTTTGAAAGATCTCCGCCCATTGCTCGCCATCCAGATAGAGCGTTAGCCTTGGCTGAAACAAGAAATCACGAAGATGGGGCTGCACCGTGCCCTGCACTGAAGTCGGATAATTCACCCCATCCTGCTCGAACTTCGCCCCACCTGCATAGATGATCTGCTGATGCTCTAGATCCTGCCCCTTCGCTGCATAGGTGAAGTGATAGCCGAACTGCACCGATGCAGGTTCCGGCAACTCCCCAAGGACCGTCGCGATGTGACCATAGATTGTCGATGGCGGCGGCATGTCATAGCTCACCTGCCGCCCAATTAGAAAGAACGGATAGCGGAACGACGCAATGGGTGCTTCCACGCGAATCCTGGTGACCAGCCGCGTATTCATACTCCCTACTCGTACCAATGGGCCGATGCTTGCGCGCCGAGTTGTCCCGCCAATTCCTGGATCACGCGGGGCGGGTACCCTTCCTCAATCGACACTCCGGCGATAGCCGCCTTCGCCTCGTGAAAGGCTTTCCTCTGATCGTCCAAAAAACCATCTGCCCAACCAACGTAGATGGGCGACAGCAACTCATCCTGAGATGCCAGCCATTCGACGGTCTGCTGAAACGCCCCCGGCTGAAACTGCGTGCCTTCGCCGCGATTCTCCGTATTGGGTCCAAACCAGCGCAAGAATGGATTGTTGCCGTGTTTGGTGACCGCGAAAATGGCCACCGCCGGCGTTAGATCGGTCAGATGCTGCGTCTGCTTGGCTCCACCGCTCAAAAATGCCAATCCGCCCAGCAGCGCCTTCACTCGTTCTTGCCTTTGCGCCAGTGGAAGCCGATAGGCATCCTGCTTGCGAACCGGTAACTTGACCAACTGCAGGTCCTCAGCTTTTTTCCGTCGTATCTCATCCAGGTTCTTAAACCCGACTCGCTTGGAGACAAAGAATGTCCCGGCGGTCGTGAGATCCAGCGAAAGAAGGCCCTGCAAGTGTGCCCGGTAAAATTCATGCTCGTAAGGAACTGGATCCCCATTCTGGCGTGTCATCGTGCCAAAATCAGAAGCGATGCCACCCGGTGAAATGGCGACAAACGTACTGACACGCAACGGCGACACTCTGGTAATCTCGGTGTCCTTTTCCATCGGCGTGGGTTCGGGTCCGCCGTCGAGCGCGGTCGCCTTCCTGGCATCTTTGGCCCTCGACGGCGCACGCATATACCCGAACAGATCGTCGTCCCAGAACTCAAGAGGATTCGAATCGGTATAGGCAATTTTGCCTTCTCGAAAAACTGGCGCTGCCTTCCACGCGCCACCCTGCGTCTCAAGTCCTGTACGAATCCAATAGCGGACGGCTTGCGCCGAAACGTAAGGATAAACGGCACGGCCAACACGAATCTTCTTCACCGCAATTGTATTGTCGGTCTTGGCAACCACATCGCGGCCCGCGTTATTCAAAGCGGATGCTTGCGCATCCAGTATCAAACAGCCAGTCAAAAACGCCATTTGTTCGTTCTACCTTTCTTGTGATCAGGCTTCGTCGTCCGCTGTCGCGCCGACGAGCTGGCGAGTATCTCGATCGCCAGATTCTGCGTTTTCCAATTCCGCAGCGAATTCCTTCAATTCCAGCTTCCTCTCATGGCTGAGTTGGAACAAGCGGATCATCAGCAGATCCCTCGTCAGTCCCCAATCGGCAAGGCCTGCACCGTCGTCGTCCTCAAACAGACCCAGATACTGTTCAAAGGTGAAAAGCAAGTCGTTGTGCTGCGTGAAGTCGCGCCGAAGTTCTTTCAGTAGCAGGTTCCGGAACTCCCACGCCTTTCTCACATAACTCAGTTCAATGATCAGTTTCTTCTTGCCGCTCCGCTCAATGGACGCGATCAACTTGTCCGCGAAGTCCTTGATCATCTCGATGCGTTTGGGACTCATTCCAAAAAACTCCTCCATGAAAACAGTGATCAACGGCCAATCCGGCATCCGGTACGACGTGTCTCTCAAATAGAGAAGACCGGCCAGATGTCTTCTCACAAATCGCGAGCCGGCCCTCAAGTCGAGAGATCCGCCCGAATACACCTGTAGCAGATCTTCTAGCACCGCGTTGCGCGAACGGCCCGCACGCGCTGGCAGTTCCGGCTCCGCCGGATTCTTCGGATTGACTGGCTTCTGCCGAAGCCAGCCCGACTGCAGCAGCCTCCTCCAACTGTAGTTCAGCGATGGAGATCCGAGCCTACGGAAGAGGCTTACCAGATTCGCTGGTATATCAAAGAGATCAAGCGACGCGCCTTGGCCCGAATTACTGAGCCAATACGCGGTTACTGACCCGAAGCCGCTGTCTTCTATTTCGAGTTCCTGCTCGAGCATTGCGGACATCAAATCCCTGACAACCAAAGTCCGCGGGAAGCGCACCTGAGGCATCTTCTCTTTCTTCGCCTGTGCACGGTCGAGTTCGGGATGCGGTCCATCCCATCCCATCGCGGCCGAAGCCAGACTGATCAGTTTTCGGTTATCACGCACATATTGCCTTGCAAACGTGAGCGTCAACTCAGGTGAATCGGCGTGCACCAACAAAATGCGTCCTTCGGCTCGGCGGCCTCCGAACGGTAGCGCCTGGAGCGCGGTCAAATAGGGGCCCGCGATCGGGAAACCACCGCTACTGCCAGGAAAGAAATTGAGCACGGCCGCCCCTGTGATCAATGGCATCTGGGCCCGATTGATCAGATGCGTCGCCGGTTCGCCTGAAAGAAAACACCGCTTTCCTTTCGCGTCCTCATCCGGTCGCGCGCGGTGCGCGTAAAGCACGCGGTCAGTATACGCCCTCCTGGAGTCTGCCTTCTTTTCAGCGGTTCCAGGCTGAACGTACTCGGCATTCGGGAAAACGCACGTGAGATAGCTGATCCACGCGCCGTTGAAGTAGATCTCCTTCATTTCTTCGGCCGCTAGGTCGAGATCTTCGAGGGTCAACTGGGAAGGATCGCGCCTGCCCGTCATTGCACAAAGAGCGGCAATGCCGACATCGACGAAAGCGTTTCCTGTCCACTTTACAATCATACTTCTTCGATTTGACTGGCGAACTCCCCCTAAAGTCTACCAACTTTTGCGATTCAGTTTCCGCCGATCTGAATCCCTCGCCCTGATTTTGTTATTCTCCACATCGTAGATCAGCGAACTGAATCTTCGGTATCAAGCGACAATAGGAAGCCTTGAGTGCGGCTTCGAGAAACAACTGCTGCGGCGCGCAAAACGACATGTGGCCTCGGACGGTGATTGGACAAAGATTCGGCACTTTCATCTTGAGCGGCACCGGCGGCATCCGTACTTATAGGCCGGAGTGATTCCGCAGGCTGGAGGTTGGCTCCACTTCCAGCACCCCGTTCCCCCAAACCGTATGCCGCCCAACCCCGCAATATTTCGCTGCCTCCAGCATGGGAACAAACTCTCCCATTCCGGGGCCCCGATAGACCGCTTGCCCAAGTAACCCGCCCACGCTGTGCTTCTGCCCGGTCTTTGTGCTGAACCGTACCGCTTCCGCCACGCGATCGACGCGCCAATCGACCAAACGGACAACTTGCGCCCGCGCCACCAGCCCACGCCAATCCCAATCCAACGGCGCATCCCCATACATCGCGCAAAGATTTGAGAGTCTCTCTGCAATACGCGTCATCACCAAGCCAAACTCCGGCCGGGTGGCGATCTGCCCGTTTTGCTTCAACTGCAATGGCGTCACGAAGCGCACCCTCAACTCCTCGTACGCGTCGCCCTCACCGGCAAGCGGAAACTCCAAAGGCTCAGGCAACTGCTGACTCAGAAATTTCCCCTGCTCAAAGATTCGCGTCTGGTTCGCGTGAGGGTCCGGATCTCTCCCGATTAAGTCAACCGCCTCCAAGCGTACACGCCCACGCGAAGGACCCAGCCCCGTTTCCGCAAGCTGGGAAAACGCCAAAATGAAATATTCCAGCGGCGGATCTAGTGTCAGAAAGAGGTGGATGTCAAAAAAGAACGGCTTGGCGGCCTGCACCGTGATTCCGTCGAGATGCGAAGCGCGCAATACGAAAGGCCGTGGCGGATCCTGTAACCCGCTCGGACCCGCATCGCACGCCGCAGGCTCAAAAATCCGGGCATACGCGCACTCGGTACGCAGCTCGCAACTCCGTGCCCCTGGGCAATTCGGGACACATGCGATTTCGTGCAAAATCGTACCGAGCGCCCCTCTTAGGACATTGCTCGCCTTGCCATGCGGATAAGAAACGCGCTCCGCACTCACAAAATGGAAGCGAAGCCGGTACAAACGAAAGATGGCCGCCATGTTTTCTGAGACAATCCTATCGCACACACGATCGACGGTCTTCGGTCAAAGAGGCCGTCAATTGCCGGACCAGACGGCCTCCGGTGAAAGAGGCCGTCGATCTGCGGGACACCAGTTCGATTTCGGCTCAGTTCAGATACGGATCCGCACCAAGCGCGCGCGGAGTCCGCCATGCGTTCGACGAGGCGGCGCTCGACGTCGTCATCGACGGGGCGCGCACTGTTCCCACTATTCCCATCACGTCGGGCGGATCGTGTTTCTGGCACGGCAACTGCCAAGTGCCGCCTGGACATCGCTGAGTGTTGCGCGGAGACAGAGTGCGGGATTCAACCCCAAAGTCGCCGCTGGTGAAGCGAGCCGACGTTAGCGCCAAGCGCGAGTATCAAGCGGGCAATCGATTGAAGTCCTTGCCATCGTAGACTTCCGGCATTGAGATCTCTATGCCAAACGACGGGAAGGGAATGATCGCTTCCGGAAGAGCTCGATGCGGGCGCGCGTTTGGGATACCAGTACGTATTCCCGCAGTGATTCCACTTCCGCGGTAGAGTTCGAACTTGCCGCCGTAATCGTAGTCTGCGGTGGATGGGGAAAGGATCTCGAAAACGAGTGCCGGATTGGCGATCGCTCGGCGATTAAACGCATAGACTGGCCCTCCGTAAACCACTGAAGCATCGGACGGACGAATTCTTCTTGCTGGATGCGGATACGCGCGGAACCGATTGCCTTGCAAGATCCGCCGTACAGGCGAACGTTCCATGCGGTTAAGATCCCGCCTTCGAGGACCGCGTGGTTGAACGAGACATCATCCATTCTGAAGATCTCGCCGCCATGCAGTTTCGGTTCGGCAATCCGCACGGTCGTCGTAGTCGAGTAATTCTTCGAGGGTAGTTTTGAGAATCGGCGCAGCACCCATTCTCTCAATTCTACCCGTGAAGAGGGCGAAAACTTTCAGTGATGAAAAAGGCGAAACAGCCGCAGACAGTTGATCGACGCACGCCCAATGCGCTAGTCTGCCGTGATAGGATGCAACTTCACACTTGTCCAAAGCCAGACCGATCTCAAGCGACGATGCCGCTGCGCTAGTCGAACCCGGCATGTGGCTTGACTACGGACTCGCCCTGTCGCAGCCCGATGTTTTCGATCGCGCGTTGGCCCTGCGCAAGAGCGAACTGTCGAATGTGAAAATCCGATCGTGCATCACCATGAAGCCGCGGGCGGTGGTGGAATGCGATCCCGAAGGCGCTCATTTCCATTGGTTCAGTTGGCACTTTTCCGGGTACGATCGCGCGAAACACGACGCGGGCCTGTGCAATTATATGCCCGTCAATTTGAGTGAAGTGCCCGATTACTATCGGCGATTCCTCGCTCAGGCAGGTGTCGCCGTTCTCAAAGCACGCCCAGCGGATGCCGATGGATTCTTCAACTTCGGGCCCACCAACGGGTGGCACCGGGCCTTGATCGAAAGCGCGAAGACGGTCGTCGTCGAGCTTTCCAACACCCTGCCCCATGCGCATGGCGAGCAGAACGGAATACACGTGAGCGAGGTCGATTATGTCATCGACGGAGACCACGAGCTTACTGCCGAACTTCCCAATGTCGAGCCCAAAGACGTCGATCGTGCTGTCGCTCGCCACATTGCAGCGCAAGTGGGCGATGGATCGTGCCTCCAGATTGGCATCGGAGGCATGCCAAACGCCGTCTGTTCGCTGCTGTTCGAAAGCGGCGCACGCGATCTTGGCGTCCACACCGAGATGCTCACGCAGGGCATCGTGGATCTCTACAAAGCGGGCCGCCTGACCGGTGCGAAGAAGACGCTTCATCCTGGAAAGCTCGTGTACACGTTCGCTCTCGGCACAAAAGACATGTATGCCGCGATCGACAACAACAAAGACTTTCTTTGCTGCCCTGTTGAGTTCACCAACTCACCGCGGAACATCGTTCGCAATGACAATGTCATTGCGATCAACAACACCACGCAGGTCGATTTACAAGGGCAGGCCGCATCGGAATCGGACGGACATCGCCATATCAGCGGAACCGGTGGACAAGCGCAATTTGTGCGGTCTGCCTATGACTCGAACGGCGGAAAATCGTTCATCTGCCTGGCATCTACTTACGAAAAGCACGGGCAGCGCCGCAGCCGTATCGTGTTCGATCTGACCGCCGGCAATGTTGTCACCACCACTCGCTCGGACATGATGTATCTCGTGACCGAATACGGCATGGTGTGCTTGAAAGGGAAGTCCGTTGCCGAAAGAGCCAGGGCGATGATCTCTCTCGCGCATCCGGATTTTCGCGAAGATCTCGAACGCCAGGCTTTTGAGCACAGGCTCATTCCGCGAGCTGTTTCGTTTCGATAGACGGCAATCAGCGGCAAGTCATGCTTGGCCGGTAGACCTGATGCAGGGTGCTGCCGCTACTGCCTCCGATAGACGTACCGCCGCCGGGAAGGTGGATGAGACCGTTGAAAAAGGCCATGCCCGTCACGCCATGCACTGGGGTTGGAATCGGAGCCATCATTGTCCACGAATCGGTGAATGGGTGGTACACGTCGTGATCGGGATGCACGCCGTTGGGTTTATCGTTGGCACCTTCTCCTCCGAACACATGTAGGCAGCCATTGGCGGCTACTGCATTCAGGCCTCCACGAGGATGGATCATCGGCGGGTAGAACTTCCACTCGTTGGTGCGCGGATCGTAGGCTTCGACGCGGTCTGTTTGCTCGCTCTGGAAGCCGGCTTGGAAGCGACCTCCAACGATGTAAACCTTGCCACCCATGGCAGAGGCTGCGAGGTGGCGGCCGCACCGCCTGCGCGTGCGGTTGGCATAGGCGATCGCATCGTCCAAACAGTCGTCCGCGGATCGAATTCGTAGACACTGTTCACGAAGGGCCCCAAAGTCGTTGAAGTTGCTCGCGCCATCCCAGGCGTGCAGTATGTCCGGGCCGCGCCGCCGTACCGGCAGTATAATGCGACAGTCTATCAGAGCACTCACCTCCAGGGCGGAACGATTCAAGGCGCCAGCCCGGATAGCTCCCTGCTCAATCCATGGCTGCAATGCTGGGGTATGGCCAACCTTTTTGTGCTCGGCGGCTCGTCGTTCCCGCAAACAGTTTTGCCAATCCCACGCTGACGGTCCTGGCGCAGACCTTACGAACCAGCGACGCAATCGTAGCTCGCTACTTGAAGAAACCGGGCCCTTTGGTGTGAGCGGGAGTCCGCCGGGGTATAGCCTGCATGGTGTGTTCTCGAAAAGGAAGCCGGCCCCTGGAGGAAGATTTTCAACAATCGAGCATTTGCGTGTCCGGTTTTTCGAGAAACGGTTGCTTTACAACCTGAAGGCCCATGCCGGTTCTAAGGGTTTGCACTTTCTTGGCCCATCCAACGGCCTTATAGCTGGCGCCTGCAACCAATCACGATTCCAGTGAAGCCCCGAAGGGGCACCGCGCAGGTTGCTAACAAACCGACCGAACCCTCGATTGTGCTTGGCAGCTTTAGCGCGAGCGGGAACCAAAGCAGTACATTGCCCCTCGAGTCCGAACAAAGACCCGCCCAGCGCTGAGGGCCGGAGTGCCGCGTACTTCTTCTGCGAGATCGTTCGTCGCCAACACCTCCCAGGCACCTCCGGCCTTGAGCACCGTCACCTTACCGTCGCCATTGGCGAGGTAGAGTTTGCCGTCGGCAGCCACGGGCGACGCATAGTATTCGCCAAGTGCATCCTTGTTCCGGCCCTGCTTCAACACTTGCCCGTTCGACGCATTTAACGCAGTAATGATCCCACCATCGCGGACCATATACAGCACTTCCCCGTACAGCAGCGGCGCAGGAATATAAGGCACATTCTTTTTGAAACGCCACGTTGCCGCGGACTTCGGATTCAGCTTGCCTTCCAGCTTGCCTGCGCCATGCAGCGCAAAAACGCCCGCCTCCCCGATCGTCATGTTCCGCGCCAAATTCCACTCGTTCGCATCAATGAACCGATCGCCATTTTCGTCGAACGCGCCGAATTGATCGGCGACATCCTTCATCGCGCTTAGTTCTGCGGGAGAGATTTGCCTGTCACGATCTTTATCCAAATTCGCGAGGGTCGATTCGAATGTCGGCATCCACGGCTCGCCGGTTCCACTCATAACGAAAAACAGATTGTCGCCCTGCGCAACGGGAACGCCCTGACTGCCATTCGAAGCGATCGGCATCCACCAGCGCTGTTCACCAGTCGCCACATAATAGGCATCCACACGCGTGGAACCAAGCACAATCAATTGCGCAGGACCCTGCTGCGACGGCCGGAACACCATCGGACTCGCCCAGCCAAGCGGAATTCCAGGGCGCTCGGTCTTCCAGCGCTGCTTTCCTGTCTTGCGGTCCACCGCAATCACAAAGGATTTCGCATTCTGGTCGCAAACCAGAATCACTTGATCGCCCTCCACGATCGGCGACCCCGCCATTCCGTAGAAATTCTGAAACGGACCAAGCGGCAGCGTCCATCGATCTTTGCCATCGCGCGTGTAAGCGGCCAGGCCAAAATCGGGAAAGAACACCACCACACCATCCGCATCGGCAACGGGACTCGGCGACGCCGGATCATTCGCTTTGTAGATCGGCGCGAACCGATCTCGCTGAATGTGCCGCCGCCAAAGCTGCTTGCCGGTCTTGGCATCGAGCGCGATTGTGAGCAGCACGCCCGGCTCGCTGGCGGTGAGATAGAGCCTGCCGCCAGCGATCACCGGAGAAGATTGCCCATACGGGATCGCCGCTTTCCAGACCACGTTTTTCGTTGGCGAGAAGTCCACCGGATAACCGGTGCCATCCGCAACGCCGGATCCGTTGAGTCCGCGAAACTGGCCCCAATCATCGGCCATCGCTACGAATGCAAGGAGTAGGAAAGCGGCTTTCATTGTGTTCTAAGCCTTCGAAGCAGCCGACAGCGGCTGCAGCGCCTGAATCAGCGAGTGATTGCCAAGCCGGCCCTTGCCATCTTTCTGCAATCTTCCGTAAAGCTGACTGATCATGCCCGTTGCGAGCAGCGGCACACCGATTTCGCGCGAGTACTCCAATACGAGATCGAGGTCCTTTTGCTGCAGGTCGATCATGAAGCCTGGGAGCCAATAGTCATCGAGAATCTGCGGCGCGCGCTTCGACAACATCCAACTTCCCGCTGCGCCGGATTCGACAGCGGCAACGGCCTTGCGCATATCGAGTCCTGCAGCTTCGCCGAACATCATCGCTTCGCTCACTGCGAGCAGGTTGACCACGACGAGAATCTGATTCAGCAGCTTGGTCACTTGACCTTTGCCTGCGGGACCCATGTGCGTGATGCGCGTGCCGATCTTTTCGAGCACGGGCTTCGCGCGTTCAAAGTCGGCGTCGGAGCCACCGGCCATGATCGCCAGCGTTCCCAATGCAGCACCTTCGCTGCCGCCCGATACAGGAGCATCGACAAACCCGATGCCCATCGCGGCGAGGCGCGCGGCAATCGATTCGGTCACCTTGGGTGAGATGGTGCTCGTGTCGATGACGAGGCTGCCTTTGGCGAGCTTCGCTGCTGCGCCTTCTGGCCCAAAGAGGCACTCTTCCACATCGATCGAGTTGGTGACGCACAGCATCAACACCGACGATTGCGCGGCGAGTTCTGGAATCGACGACGCCTTTTCGACGCCGATCGATGCGGCGAGTTCATCCGCCTTGGCGGCGGTGCGATTGTAGATGCGAACGGACTCGGCCTTAGACGCAAGGTTCCTGACCATGCCGATGCCCATGATGCCGAGTCCAATAAATCCGACAGTTTCAGCCATATCCAGTAAGGTTAGTACATATAGAATAGGCACTGCCATGACGTTTCACTTGTTCGCCTTGCTGCTGGCTCCGCGGCCCGATGACGTCGACCGCTACCGCCACCGCGCGTTTAGCAATCTCATGGCCGCAGGCATGGCTACGAGTGCCCAGATACGTAGCTGTATCCCGCCGTTCGGGCTTTCGATCCTTTGGGAATACAAGATGACCGGTGTGAGTGACAGGGGCTTCGCCTTGGATGCGCGCGATGGCAAGCTGCTTTGGCGTCGATATCTGGGCGGACAGACGGCGGGGGCGCCGATTACCTGGTCAGTGGCTGGGCGACAGTATGTGACGGTTCTGAATGGGCACGGTGTGTTCACGTTTGCGCTGGCTTCGGAATGATCTCGTTGTTGTTCTTTGTCGCGCTGTCGCCTGAACGGCCTCTGGCGTACTATCTGACGGATCCTTGTTTGCGAACGGTTCTGGCGGATCGGTTCATGCCATGCTCCGAACCCTTGCGCAAGACCAAGGCGAACGTGCGTTTGGCGGGAACGATCCGTGAAGGCGAGAACGATCAGGCGCAGATCTACGATGTCGAGTATACGCGCGAAGGTTCTTTGCAGGTGGACGCGCGGTCGGTGCTCGCGGGACCGTCCAAGGCGCAGCTTCGTGAAATCCATGCGCAGGTGAATCGCAACGGTGGGGCGTTTCTTTCGACCGAAATCTCTCCAAAGTATTCCTGGCCAAAGTGGGTCAGGGCGCGATGGCAGTCGAGCGATGGATCGAGCACGGATCACTATGTTCAGCAGCGCGATGCCCAGTGGCTTCCGCTCGATTTTGGTCCGGTGTTCGAAGCCGCGCGAAGGGTCTTGCCCGATAGCTACATCATGGATGCAGCGACCGGGAGTCTGGATATAGAATCGAAAGTCTATCGAATCGACGCCGGCCCGGAGGGCGATATCGAGGTTCCGTTTCGAATTGCTGAGCGCGTGATTCCGGGCGTTGCCAGATTCCATCTGGGCAAAGATTCACCTCGGCTGTGGACCCGGCGTCTGGAAACAGGCATCGGTTCGGACCCTCCGAATGCAATGGCGCCGCATCCGATTCGTTTCTTTCAGCCGCATCCCTGTCTGCGACAGAATCGGGAAGACCGGATTGGTCAGTGTTCCGCAGCTTCGCCGGAAGACCGTCAGAAATGGCTGGCCGCGCGGTCGAAGCTGCGGGAGGTCGGCCAGATCGGCGAGTATAAAGTCTTCGAGTTAGACTATCTGGAAGCCGGATACAACTCGCCGACCCAGATCAGGACTGCGTTGGTTGGCAGATCGCTCGATGCCTTGTATGAGATCTGGGGACGCGACAGTACGAACAACAGCCTCGGTGGCGCGCTTCCGGTAAAGATCGTGATGGCCGGAGGTACGCAGCCGTTGATCGAGACGAACTTTTCGGATGGCGGCATGTATGTCTACAACTATCAGAGTTTTTTCTGGTTGGGTCCGAGAGGCCCGCGATTGGTGGACTTTGCTCCGGTCGGGAAGGCGGCACAGAAGGCAATCCCAAAAACCGAAGCGCTTTATGATCCCGCCACAGGATATGGTGTTCGGCGGCTTCGTTTCACGGTGGGAACGTACGAGAGAGCCATTGGATTTCGGAAAGTCGCCTGCTGCGTCGGGCTTGTCGAAGTTCCGTACACGATCGAAGACGGCGTCGCGACCCCCGTGCAAGGCAAAGCAACCTATCGTCGCATTACGTCCGGTACCATGGCGCGGCCCGCCGATCGCTGACAAGCGAAAACGCGCGAGGTTTCCAGTACGTTGTACCATAAGTGCTTTTGATTATTCTTACGCAAGGACACTCAAGAACAGCTCCACAATCGAAGCCCAGGCAACATGGTTCGAAGCATAGTGAATCTGAGCGCGAGGGTACTTCCAATCCGCGCGGTCGACGACCGCGTGCAGTGCTCCCGAAGGGTAGGCGGCCGCGATGTCGTCCATGAATTCAGCAAAGCTCCCATCGAAGACCCGCTTGGGAACTCGCTTGCGTCCGCCATCCGCGCAAAGGACTAGAGCACTGCCATTCGGGCCCCGATAAAGTCCCGCGATTTCGATCTTCCGGGGAGAGGATCCGACCTCAGCGCCGAGGAAGGCCGCGCGGATGCGGCGAGGTTGGAGATTGCTGGCCGCAAGTATCCTCTGAACGCTGCTAGCAGGCAGTTTCAGGTCTTCGGCGAGAGTTCGAACCGACCATTTCCTGCTATCCTTGGGGCGCTGCAGAACGCGGGTTTGGACCTTACGGCGGACCTCCTCTGGATACTTGCGAGGCCGGCCCCCGCGAGGGGAATCGCGCAGACCGTCCAATCCATGGAGCGCATAGGCGCGACGCCACTTTCCCACCGTGACGGCGGGCACGTTGAGTGCGGCGGCGATCTCCGCATTGGTCGCTCCACGCGAGGCGTTCATGACAATATCGGCGCGCAGCCCGATCGCGCGGTTGTGGCCCTGCCGGAGCGCAAAATCCTGCAAATCTGCAAGCGCGCGACTGTCCAGAAGTATGGGATGAGCAACACGCGGCATGTTCTCTAGCCTAACAGAGTCGCAGAATACTATAAACAACTATTTACACAAAGTTCTATTACCAAATACCCTTGCTGGAGACACGTACCCCCCGTAAGATCTGGGAAGAACGAGTCAGGCGACATCCGGATCGGAGTGGATGCGAATGACCTGATTCGCAAAGATCCGGAGGTCGTTTTGAAGAGATTCTTCTTATTGTCAATCGCTGCACTTGGATTCAGTTCTCTATCCAGCGCAGCTGTCATCTCGTGCGTGATCAATCAGGCAACGGTGCCGATCAATTCGACCAGCGCAGGAGCCACCGTGTCCTGCGGAGGAGTCTCAGCCGCGACGGTTGCGGCGAACGGGGCAGGCAGTTACATCTCGTCGATCGTTCTGACAGTGAAAGGGACGTTCAACGATTCTGCCATCACGCCGGCCTACTTCGGACTGCTGAACTTCGCATTCAATGAACAGTCGAGTGAGTTTACCATCGCAACCATCGCTGGCAACGCGCCACTTGGTGGCATCGCCTCCGACACAGGGAGCACGGGCAACCTGCAGGGATTCACTTCTGGCCTGAACTTGGCGGCGCTGGCTTCATTCAATGTGAATGTGCTCGAGACGCTCATTTCCGGGGGGCGCCTTCCTGAAAGCTCGAACGTCACGGTCACCTACGATTACACTGTGTCGAGCGGCATTCCGGAACCATCCACCTACGCAATGATGGGTCTCGGCTTTTCGGCGCTTGCCTTCTTCGGTCGCCGCTTGAAGCGCTAGTCAGACCTTCGAACGAATATCAACCGGTCTCTGGCCTTCGGGGCTGTGAGACCGGTTTATCATTTGTGGCTTCAGCGGTTCGCAAGGCGATCAAAGAGCCATTTCCAGCGCAGCGATTTCATGGCCGTGCGATTCCTGCTCGCGCTCGGCAGTTTCCTGGCACTGGATGCAGAAGGCAGCCCAAGGAACGGCAGCGAGCCGACGTGGACTGATTGTTTCTTCGCATCCCGCGCAGAGTCCGAACTGTCCTCCTTGCATGCGGCGAAGCGCCAACTGGATTTCCCGTAGGCGCGAGGAACTTCGTTCCAGACTGCCGATCGCCTGGTGGCGGTCGTTCGCCTGCTGAATGCGATCTAGTTCGTCGGGGCTGGAATCGATTGCCAGCGCTTCGAGGTGTACGCGTCCCCTTCCAGCCTGGGCTTGAGCCTTCTCAAGCAATTGCCGATAGGCGCTAAGATCTTTCGTCGTCATTTGTATGGTCTCCGCTTTCTGAGATTCCGAACCAAGAGCACGCATTGGGCCATTTGAGAAAACCCTGCTATTCGTAGGTTTTCGACCGCTTTTGGCCACCAGTGACCACCTATGGTCAAATTGCTTCGTTGCAAGGCGGGTTGACAACATCGACAAACTGGCAACTCTTCGTCATGCCTTGCGCCGCGCCAGAGACACGTCCCTCCCTTTCAACGCAAAGTTCGATATCAATCGGGATCATCATGACGCAAAACAAGTATGGCCGCCTGCGTGCATACGAAAGAGCAGGAGGCAGCAGAATGAAATATCTAGTGGCTTGGGGGCTTGGTGTCCCAGGTTTTCTCATCGTTGCGTGGTTCCTGCTGCGCAACTGCTAAATACACCTAAACAACGACGGTCGAAAGACCGCCTCGCTTTCTCACATATTCAAACAGGGAGGTACTTCGAGATGAAACATTCAAGATTGGCGACCGCATTTCTTCTTTGCGGCGCAGCGTTCACGTGTTGGGGACAGGTAGGCGCCGATGTAAAACCGGACAACACCAAGACAAACAAGCGCGACCGGAACCCGCACCAAGCGACGGCGGATGACCAGAAGATGAATGCCTCCGACACGGAGTTAACACGCAAGATCCGGCAGTCGATTATGGCGGACAAGACTCTATCCACATACGCTCACAACGTCAAAATCATCAGTCAAGACGGCATGGTGACGATGAAGGGTCCTGTCAAATCGGAAGCCGAGAAGAAGAACGTCATCGCCAAAGCTGTAGCGATTGCTGCTAAGGCCGAGAACGTGATCAATCAGATTTCAGTAGCCAAGTAACACAATTCACCTAAGGAGAATGATCATGATGGAAAGTAAGAACACTTCTGTGTTCGGCATTTATAAGAATCGTATCCAAGCCGAGATGGCTGTGGATCGTATTGTCACCGCAGGCTTTGTGCATACCGCCATCTCGGTGTTGCTGCCGGATATCGAAAGTTCGAAGGATTTCGCCCACGAGAAGAGCACAAAGGCACCGGAAGGGACGACTGCGGGGGTCGCCACCGGAGGTGTGATCGGAGGAACGCTCGGCCTGCTCGCAGGTATTGGCGCACTTGCGATTCCGGGCGTTGGCCCCTTCATCGCGGCAGGCCCAATTATGGCATCGCTCGCAGGCCTTGGAGTGGGCGGAGCCTTGGGCGGACTGGTCGGGGCTCTCGTCGGAATGGGCATCCCGGAATACGAAGCGAAACGCTATGAAGGGCGAGTGAAGGACGGGGGCGTGCTCTTGTCCGTTCATTGCGACACTTCTGACGAAGTGACCAAAGCGAAAGAACTATTGAAATCCACTGGCGCAGACGATATCTCGTCAGCCGGTGAAGCGAGCTCGGACATGGGTGTTCAGCGCCAGGGTGCATCTCTCGGGATGTAACATCCTTCGTGTCCAAGGAAGGGAGGGCCGACCGATTGGCGGCCCTTCCTCCACCTGACTCTCTCAGTATTCGCGATCGTTCTTGATGCCGGGCTCCGGCTGTGGATACTTACCGTTGGGGCCAAGTTGCACAGGCGCGAGCCCATCGGGAGTGAGCTTGTCGACATTCGGCGCGAACTCATGCGGGCAGTTGAGAATCTGATCGTAGGTGACGATCTGCCCCGTGTGGGCGGCCATGCGTCCCATCGATGTCACCAAGCTCGCTTCCGCACCACGACGAACCTCGTTGTAGGGGGTGTCATTTCGGATCGCATCGAGCAGGTCATCCCACTCCCATTGATACGGACTCTTTTCCGGTTGCGGAAAAGCCCACAATAGATTCGGATCCGCAGGCAGCGGTAGGTCTTTGCGGCTGTTGATGCGCGGAATGTTCTGACCCTTATAAATGCGGGTGATTCCGGGCGTATGCGAGAACGACGAGATGACGGCCGACCCTTTGGAACCGTGGGCGTAGGAGGCGAACTCGTCGCGAGCCCCGGCCATATTGCGTCCATCGAAGTAGAGGCGCGAACCATCGGGATATACAAACTGCACTGAGTAGTTGTCGAAGTTCTGATCGAGCGAATCGCCTCGAAAGTGGCGTGCGCCGATGGCGTGCGCTTCGACAGGCCACGCGCCTTTCATCCAACTGCATTCGTCGATTTGATGGATGTAGTAGTCGCTGAAAACGCCGCCGCTGGCCCACAAAAACCCGTGGAACTTGCTCAACTGATACATCACCTCGGGCATGCCCGAGGGTTTGGGCGGAGCGGTGCCGCCGCCTTGCCCCATGCGATAGCCGCGCATGGCGACAATCTCGCCGATTTGTCCATCACGGATGCGATTGAGCAGTTCCTGACGGGCGCGGCAGTGGCGGACCATGAGTCCCACGCCGACTTTGAGGTTCTTGCGCGAGGCGAGTTCGCCCAGTTCGAACATGCGCTTGGTGGTCGGTCCGTCGACGGTGACGGGCTTTTCCATGAAGCAGTGCAGCCCGCGATCGATGGCGTATTTGAAGTGGACCCAGCGGAAGGCGGGCGGGGTTCCGAGGATGACGACGCTGCCGGGCTTGAGGGCATCCATCGCTTGTTTGTAGGCGTCGAAGCCGAGGAAGCGGCGATCTTGGGGAACGTCGACTTTTTCGCCGAATTGCGTTTTGAGCCTGTCGTAGTTGCTGTTCAGCTTCTGGGGCACGACATCGGCGATGGCGACGAGCTTGGTGGGTCCGTTGTCGACGGAGAGGGCGTTGGCGGCGGCTCCGGTGCCGCGGCCGCCGGCACCGATGAGGGCGACTTCGACGGTGTTGTTTTCGGCGGCGTGGACGTGGGGGAGTGTTATGCCGGCGAATGCGGCGGCTGTGGATGCAGTTAGAAAATGACGGCGGGAATTCTCACTCATGAGTGGCAGGATCCTTTCTACGAGGTCAGCATATCGCATATGGATCCGGCGCGCCGCGAACTGTTCGCTTTGGGTTGCTTGCGCGAGAGGGTCAAGCCCCGGCGACTGCTGGCAATACTATAGTGTTGGTGGCACCCCAGCCAGTGGTTCAAGCTTTGATCGAGTTCCTCGCGGGCTCTCATTCGCCTTTCCGGCATGTCGGTCCAGCAATTTCAAGATCTCCTGAGATTGCGCATGGTCAGCGTCTGCCGTCCGCCATCCGTTTCTGAGCTTGCGCAGAAAGCAACGAGCAACTCAGAACAATAAGACTCAGCACAATCCTCATCCATGCATTCTACGCGATAGGCGCTAAACTAGAAGCAACCCACCCGCGAGAAGAAACGGCAGCGTCCCAATCATCTATGCTTGATCGCATCTCCGTGCACGGAGCAAGGCAGCACAATCTTAAGAACATCGACGTCGAGATTCCACGCAACACTTTTACGGTGATTACGGGGCTTTCCGGCTCCGGCAAGTCCTCGCTTGCGTTCGACACCATTTACGCCGAAGGCCAGCGGCGCTACGTCGAAACTCTCTCGCCGTACGCGCGCCAGTTTCTGGATCAGATGGAACGCCCCGAAGTCGATTCCATCGACGGGTTGTCGCCGGCGATCTCGATCGAACAGAAGACCACCAATCGAAGTCCGCGATCGACCGTCGGCACGATCACCGAGATCTACGACTATCTGCGCCTGCTGTATTCATCCATTGGGATTCCGCATTGCCCGGATTGCGGTACAGAGATCGCCAAGCAGTCGCCGGAACAGATCTTGCAGCAGATCATGGAAACGCAGAAAGACGAGCGGATCATGATTCTCGCGCCGATGGTGCGCGGACGCAAGGGCGAGTATAAGAAAGAGATCGAGAAGCTGCAGAAGTCCGGATATGTGCGTGCGCGCATCGACGGCGAACTGCGTGCGCTCGACGAAGAGATCGCGCTCGACAAGCGCAAAAACCATACGATCGATGTCGTCATCGACCGGCTGATCATCAAACCGGGCATCGAAAAGCGGCTTGAAGAATCGTTGGCTAAGGCGTTCAAACTTGCTGAAGGTCTGGTCATTGTCGCGATAGTGGACGGTGCAGAGAGGCTCTATTCGCAGAAGCTGGCGTGTCCTGAGTGCGGCACGAGCGTGCCGCAGTTGGAACCGCGATCGTTTTCGTTCAACTCGCCTTATGGCGCTTGCGAGAACTGCAATGGGCTGGGCTCGAAGTGGTCCTTCGATCCAGACAAAGTGATTGTGGATTCGGCAAAGGCGCTTTTCGAAGGCGGACTTGGACCGGGCGCGTCGTCGCAGACGATGAACATCCTGGTGCAAAACGCCGCCAACAAAGCGAAGATCGATTGGGGATCGCCGTTTGAGCAACTGGCGCCGAAGCAGCAGCAGTATTTGCTCGAAGGCGGCCCCGGATATCCGGGTATTTTAGGGATTCTCACAAAGACCTTCGAGGAAAGTGGCGAAGCGTATCGCGATCACTTAATGGAATATATGTCGCCTGCGACTTGCGCGGTATGCAAAGGCAAGCGGCTGCGTCCGGCATCGTTGGCGGTGCGGATGAAGGGCATCTCGATTGCCGAATTCACTGGCAAGTCGTTGAAGACCTCGTTGGCAATCTGCAAGAGTTGGAAGCTCACCGATCGCGAGAAACAAGTAGCGGCGCGGCTGGTGGAAGAGATTCAGCATCGGATGGAATTTCTGGATGCCGTCGGGCTTGACTATCTTTCTTTGGAACGTTCGGCGGCGACGCTCAGCGGCGGTGAGGCGCAGCGCATCCGGTTGGCCACGCAGATTGGTTCGCGATTGCGCGGCGTCCTCTATGTGCTCGATGAGCCTTCGATTGGCCTGCATCCGCGCGACAACGAGCGACTCATTCAGACGCTCACGCATTTGCGCGATCTCGGCAACACGGTGCTCGTGGTCGAGCATGACGAAGAGACGATCATGCGGGCGGACTATGTGATCGATCTGGGTCCTGCGGCTGGGCGGTTGGGTGGCACTTTGATGGCGCAAGGTAAACCTGCCGATATAGCCGCGAATCAGTATTCATTGACCGGCCAGTATTTGTCAGGCACCCGTAAAATCGAGGTTCCGAAGCAGCGACGTCCTGGAAATGGCGAGAAGATTATTATCCGCGGGGCGACCGAGCACAACTTGAAGTCAGTGGACGCGGAGTTTCCGCTGGGCACGCTGACGGTGGTTACGGGTGTTTCAGGAAGCGGCAAGTCGACACTGATCAACGACATTCTGTATCGCTCGCTGGCCAAGGAGATCTATCGCGCAAAAGCGGAGCCGGGCGCGCATGTTTCGATCGGCGGACTCGAGTTTCTCGACAAGGTCGTGGAGATCGATCAGTCGCCGATTGGACGCACGCCGCGTTCGAATCCGGCGACCTATACGGGCGTGTTCACGCCGATTCGCGAACTCTATTCGATGCTGCCGGAATCGCGCGAGCGCGGATACAAGATGGGGCGGTTCAGTTTCAACGTCAAGGGTGGACGCTGTGAGGGCTGCCAGGGTGACGGCCTAAAGCGCATCGAGATGAACTTTCTGCCAGACGTTTATGTGATGTGCGATACCTGCCGGGGCAAGCGTTACAACTACGAGACGCTGCAGGTGAAGTTCAAGGGTAAGTCGATTTCCGATCTCTTAGAGACCACGGTTGAGGACGCGTTGCCGCTGCTGGAAAATTTCCCGCTGATTAAATCGAAAATTGAGACGTTGGCGGCGGTGGGGCTGGGATATCTGCACCTGGGGCAGTCGTCGACGACTCTGTCTGGCGGTGAGGCGCAGCGCATTAAGCTAGCGCGCGAGTTGTCACGGCGGCAGACCGGGCGGACGATGTATATCCTCGATGAGCCGACTACGGGGCTACATTTCGAGGACGTCAACCGGTTGTTGGAAGTGATCCAGCGGCTGGTGAGCTTTGGGAATACGGTGATCGTGATCGAGCACAATCTGGATGTGATCAAATGCGCGGATTGGGTGATCGATCTGGGTCCCGAGGGTGGCGATGGGGGCGGAACGATTGTGGTGGCGGGCACGCCGGAACAGATCGTGAAGAACAAGAAGAGCCATACGGCGCGTGCGTTGGCTCCTTTGTTGGCGCGCGGCTGAGCACGCCCGTCGTCAAAATCTGCGTTGGTCGGTCTTAGACAATATGCTCTTTCCTTTGTTGTTGATTCTTCTTCTGCCCGTTGTGGCCTGATTGTTTTGGCAGATGGAAATACACTATATTGCCGCACAAAAGTCGGCGTTGTGACGGATTCCTGGTTCCGGTTGACGCGAAAGCCGGATGGAGGGGTCAACGTAGTTCCGGCGCGCGAATTCTTGGTGGATGTGAATGACGCGGGCTCCGTAGAAGCCGCTTCGAGGTTCGCCCAAGGCAAACAATGTGGCTCGTCGGGCAGCACCTGTTTTTTGGCGCCCTCGTGTTCAGGCGGGTTCGTGGTTGCCGCACCAAACGCTTTGGGGTTCTCGGGCGGCTATGCCCGGTATACGTTCGTGCGACTCGACGGGACCGGCAAACTGGCCTGGATCGAGCAGGACTTCGCCTGCAGCTCATTCATAGGGAATCCACCGACACCACCGCTACAGGCAGGGCTCCACAACGCTGAGACCATGGTTCCGCTGGCGGCGGCGGGCGTGACGGTTCCGGCTGGGTCCGTGCTGGCCAATCGCGCAGTGGGGCGGCGGATGGTTGTGGAATCGCGCGGCGCGTTGCTGCGGAATGCGGGATGGTTGCAATGGTGGTCGGCGGGGCGGGTTGCAAGCGGTGGCACACAGAGATGCAGCTTTGGAGGCGGTGACCGATTCCACCGGATGCCAGATTGTGTGTCGCACGGCGGCATCGACGCGTTGGCTCGATTGCCGGGACGCGTCCGCGGATAACGACCTGAGATTCACGAGCTAAATGGACGCACTTTCGACAGACGGCAGAATGCTTGCCTATGTGGACTCGACCGGCGATCTCGCGGTTTACGATCGCGCAACACGAGGTTCGATCAGCGGACTGTTTCCCGTTGGGGCTGGCACCATCGAGTCGATTGCAGTGGGCGGCGAGCGTTCGTTGTTTGTTTCGTCCTACGGTGCCGGGCTCTTGCATATGGATTTATACACTGGCGAAGTAACGACGCTGGTGTCGATTTTGCCGGAACTTTCCGGCGCGATAGCCAAAAGCGCTCCTCTATACATTTCTTGCCCGCTTTACTGCTACGGTCCAATAGAACCTGTGTATATGGTCTCGCCGGGGGCGCGACTGCCCGTTGGGACCGGAAGCGGCCTGTATCTCGACGACTGGACTTGGAGCATCGGGGGCAGCAGCAGTTCACACGAGTTGCATCAAGTTCCGTCTGGGATTTCCGGACGACACACCGGGACGGTCACCCGCCCCGACCTGCCCTGGTTCGCTTTGAAGTTCATGGTTTGGGTGCAGCCCCGCGAAGTCGCATGCTTTGGGTCGTATCATCTGGACGACTTCCATGGCGTGGCGACGGAGAATCCGGCAAAAGTGGGCGAGACGATTCGAGTTTACATGACGGGCTTGAGCGGCGTGACCGCGGTTCCGTTTCAACAACCGAACCCGGAAGGGACGCGGTGGCGAATCCGCCGGCACTGGCGGATTCCGGGGCCCCCGAGATTCTTGCCTTTGTACTCACGCCAGGAGACATCGGGGTCCAACATGTCGATCTGAGGGTTTTGCGGCCGTCTACGCAGGATCGGCTGTTCGATCCGATGGTTTCGCAGTACGGATGCGCGCCACCGCCGGTTCGTTAAGATCGCATGAAGTTTCATTCATGAATCCTTTTTCTTTTTATAATCAACAGCATACAAGAACATCTTGTCACTCCTTGACAACGTGTGCTAATAATTAAGTAGAGTCCATCTGGGTTCGGACTCTGTGTAGTTTTCCGTTTGCGCCGGTCTCGCGCGATTCGCAAGACGCCCGGACAGGCGAACGACCCATCAGACGTTACTGGAGGTTGTACTCATGAATATTCGTCCGCTCTATGACCGCATTGTGATCAAGCGGTCCGAAGAGAAGGAAAACAAGGTCGGTGGATTGTTTATTCCCGACTCTGCGAAAGAAAAGCCGCAGGAAGCCGAGGTAGTCGCTGTCGGTCGAGGCAAGCGTCTCGAAGACGGCACGATTGTGCCGCTCGACGTGAAAGTCGGCGACACCATCCTTTTCGGCAAGTATTCCGGTTCGGACATCAAGATCGATGGCCAGGAATACATGATTATGCGTGAAGACGAAGTGCTCGGCATCGTCGAGACCAAGTAGTTACTAAGAGGAAAGAGGAATCCAAACATGCCAGCCAAGCAAGTACTTTATGGTGAAGCAGCCCGGCAGAAGATCCTGTCTGGCGTCAACCAGCTCGCCGATGCCGTGAAGGTCACGCTCGGACCCAAGGGCCGCAATGTGGTTCTTGAGAAAAAGTTCGGTGGACCTACGATTACCAAGGACGGTGTCACCGTTGCCAAGGAAATCGAACTGCGCGATCCGCTCGAGAACATGGGTGCCCAGATGGTGCGCGAAGTGGCGTCCAAGACCAGCGACATCGCCGGTGACGGAACCACCACCGCGACGATTCTCGCCCAGGCGATCTTCCGCGAAGGCGTGAAGTCGGTTGCCGCCGGTGCGAACCCGATGGCCCTGAAGCGCGGTATCGAAAAGGCCGTTGCTGTGGTTGTCGAAGAAGTCCGCAAGGCCGCGAAGCCGGTTTCGGGCGACATGATCGCTCAGGTCGGAACCATTTCCGCCAACGGCGATGCGACCATCGGCAACATCATTGCGGAAGCGATGAAAAAGGTCGGCAAAGACGGCGTCATCACTGTCGAAGAGTCGAAGACCATGGTCACCGAACTCCAGACCGTTGACGGCATGCAGTTCGACCGCGGCTACCTTTCGCCCTACTTTATCTCCGATCCGGACCGTATGGAATGCGTCCTCGAGGACCCGTACATCCTGATCCACGAGAAGAAGATCAGCAACATGAAAGACCTGCTTCCCGTTCTCGAGCAGATCGCCCGCAGCGGCAAGCCGTTGCTCGTGATCGCGGAAGAAGTGGAAGGCGAAGCGCTCGCGACCCTCGTCGTGAACAAGCTCCGTGGCACCCTGAACGCCTGCGCCGTGAAGGCACCGGGCTTCGGTGACCGCCGCAAGGCAATGCTCGAGGACATCGCGATCCTCACCGGCGGCCAGGCGATCTTCGAAGAAACCGGCATCAAGCTCGAAGGTGTCCAGTTGAAGGACCTCGGCCGTGCGAAGCGCGTGACCGTGGACAAGGACAACACCACCATCATCGATGGCGCTGGTGAAGCGAAGACCATCGAAGGCCGCATCAAGCAGCTCCGCGCGCAGATCGAAGAAACCACTTCGGACTACGATCGTGAGAAGTTGCAGGAGCGCCTCGCGAAGCTGGCCGGTGGCGTTGCGGTGATCAAGGTTGGCGCCGCGACCGAAACCGAAATGAGGGAAAAGAAGGCACGCGTCGAAGACGCGCTGCACGCAACCCGCGCTGCCGTCGAAGAAGGCATCGTTCCGGGCGGCGGCGTGGCTCTGCTCCGCGCAGGCAAGGCGCTGGCTGGCATGGACGTGACGGGCGACGAGCGTACGGGTGTGAACATCATCCTGCGCGCTTGTGAAGAGCCTGTGCGTCAGATCTGCGGAAACGCCGGTTTCGAGGGTTCGATCATCGTGGAAAAGATCCGTCAGAACGACGAATTCAACTACGGTTTCAACGCTCAGACCGAAGAGTACCAGGATCTGGTTGCCAACGGCGTGATCGATCCGGCCAAGGTTACCCGCTCGGCGATGCAGAACGCATCCTCGATCTCGGGACTCATGCTGACCACGGAAGCGATGATCTGCGAGATTCCGGAGAGGAAGTCTGCACCTTCCGGCGGCGGTGGCGAGCACGGCCCGGGCGGCATGGACTACTAAGTCCAGCCTTCCATCTCTTAGTTAGCTCGAAAGACAGAAGCCCGCCCTTGGACGAGAGTCCTGGGGCGGGCTTTTTGCCGGTTGTAGCGACATACGGCGCCTAGTCTGCGCGTTTTTTGTTTGACTGCCTAATCCTGCTGGCCGAGTCTCGCGACTAAGGGGTGGAGGCGGCGATGCAGAACGCGTCGTCGATCTCGGGCCTCATGCTGACCACGGAAGCGATGATCTGCGAGATTCCGGGGAGGAAGTCTGCTCCCGCCGGCGGCGGTGGCGAGCACGGCCCAGACGGCATGGACTACCTAGTCCTTCGCTGTTCTCGGTTGGAAAGTAAAGGCCCGTCTCCGAAAGGGGTACGGGCTTTTGTAATTTTGCACCTTGTCATGTCGCCTTTCCCCACACGTTTCCGATTCTTCAATCAAGCGCCGATGGCTTGATGCCTAGACGCAGCGAGCCAATGTCGGTCGGTTAAAGGGGGGGGTGGCTATGTTAACAAAAGCGCAACTGCGTGTATACAAGAACTGGGTAGGCGAGAGGCCAGTCGAAATTCGAAGTTCGGCGTTTCACGCCGGTGGGTGGCATGAGGTGTTTCCGGATCACGAGCCGTTTCCGGAATGGGCTCACTCCGTCCGCAACTACTTCAATGAGACCCCGGCTTCGCTTCGGCTCCATTTTCAGAAAGGTCGCCCTCCAGGGAGTCTGCCCAGGTTCTACAGTTCCCCTTTAGGACCGACCGCTCTTCCCGCAGGGCTGCAAGCTTTGGCTCTAACGGGGGACACCTATCAGGACGAGAGTGGGCTCATTTGGTACCAGATGAGCACGGCCGGAGCAGTCTATCACTATCCTGGCGATGTCACGTTCTATAAAAAACTCGACGCGGGCGCAAAATACCAGTCGTTCATGCCCGTCTTCAAACTGATATCTCCCGACGAAACCGGCGGTTCCCGGGAAATCATCGTCCGAAATTGGATGACCAACTATGTCCCGCTTACTAACATCGAATGGGGCGAAGAAACGATCGGCAAGGGCGAATGGGTAAGTATCATTGCCAAGACCGTATTCGACAAAGCTTACGAAGGATCCTATAACTACTCCGAAACCGTGATGAAGGGTTTAGATGCTCACGAATATCGGGACGTGAAGCCGCATAAGAATAACCCGGTCTACAAAAACCCGATCCACCCATGGACCAAGATCGAAGATCGCAGGTTCCCACTAAACCCGATGGCCAGGTAGAGTAGGGTTAGTAGGGTTCTGGTTGCTTGCGGCGTCATCGATCCGGCCAAGATGACCCGCTCGGGGATGCAGAACGCATCCTCGATCTCGGGACTCATGCTGACCACGGAAGCGATGATCTGCGAGATTCCGGAAGGAAGTCTGCTCCTTCCGGCGGCGGTGGCGAGCACGGCCCGGGCGGCATGGACTACTAAGTCCTTCGCTGTTCTCGGTTGGAAAGTAAAGGCCCGTCTCCGAAAGGAGGCGGGCTTTTTGGATTTTCGGGGGCAATCGGATTCCGGCGGTGCCTGAAGCAACGCGACGGCGGGATACTATACTTCGCCGTGTCTTTTTCTCGAGAGTCTTTGGATTTCGTCTTGCGTCATCACAACGGCCTCAATCGGCAAGCCCATGAAGACGAGCAGCGCATCCATGCTGGGTGCAGGGGGGAAACGGTGGCCGCCGAAGTGTTTGCCACGGGACGCCGACGGACCGAACTGGTTCCAGATTAACTCCCGTTGGGCGTCGTTCAGCCCAACGTATTTCGCGTTGCTACCATTTTTCAGAATCTTCGCTTCCTTCTGCAGATGGTTTGAGATCATTCCCCAAAGGTGTACTCTTTTGATCTCATCCATGTCACGGGGTGTGAAAATCTGCGGCAGAGGAAGGTTGGATTGGGCCGTTGTATACATGCTGCCGTTAAAGCCCTGGGTCTGGCGGCGATGCTTCTCAATCGCGAGATAGTATCTGGTGGCTTCGACCACGGCCTGCATTCGATTGGCCGAATCGACGACCTCTTTGACCGCCTTGCTGGTTACGTCCGCGTCTGCCAATTCCGGCGGTGGCGTCGACTCGGGCACAAGGTTGTTGACCGCTGACGATATGTCCTTCGCAGCCCCACTGACCTTGCCGTGGACCTCCGCGGCCTTTTCGCCGAAGTTGTAGGTAGTGCGAATGGCCAAAGTTAACGTTGCGGAAATTGGAGCGTTCTGATTCCATCGATTTGCGATTCTGACGGCCTTTTCCGCCGTCTGCACGATCTGCGCGAATCTGACCAAAGGAATAAGTTGTTGCGCCAGGGCCCATCCCAGATCGAGGATTCCCGCCAGCATCGACGGCGATGCCGGTGTATCTCGGAATTTCAGGAACTCGTCGCGAGCTCCGTTGAGCATACCGATGCTGGCAATCATGTTGTTACTGAAGCGATCGCGAAAATTGGTCGTGTGACCGAATGCAAGATCGTAGTCAAGATCGACGTGTGGTTTACCCAAGTCAGCCCCCTATCCACTCAATCGAAAAACGGCGGTGCCGGATGACAACTCGACACAACAAAAGCGGAACGGTGGCGGATGATGTTCTTCCGCTTGACGTTGCGAACAATCAGTTCCTGGGGACCCTCCGGTGCCGTCGGGCGAAATGTACTTGAACACAGGCATCGAGTTATAGGTCGCAAGCGCGGCTGCTGCCTTCTTACCCCAAGTGACATCGCCCGCAAAGTGATAGATAGAGCCAACTTTGTCTATCTCGAACCACGGCTTCCGGTTTTCATCGAGATAGACAAACCCGGTGAGGGCGAAGGCGTGCAATCCGACAGGAACGGAGACCCAGGAGAATCCGGGTAACCGGATGTGCGTCGGCAGTCGATTCTTCATGCGCTGCATGTATAGCTGGGCTGATTCGGATCCGAGCAATTTGAGAGAGATGGGCGTCTCGTTGAAGTAATTTCTCACTCGACTGGGCCATTCGGGTAGCACGTCAACGTCGCGGGTCTTCGGAATCGGTATTCCATGTAAGCCACCCATCTCTATCCCGATGATGCGCGCGAACACCCAACTCCATCCGCCCGCAGCAAAAACGTGCTTGCGAATCTCCACAGGGCTTTTGCCCTTCCAGTTTTCGAATTTGCTCAGATCTGAGATTGTCATTTTCCCCCCCCGACTTTCTGGTCGAAGATGAGCATTGGAAACTGACACCGTCTATCGTGAAACCGCGAGCCTAACCGCCTCCGCCGTGAGCGGGTGCGCATTCCCCAGCGAACTACGGAGATGTTCCGTCGCGGCGCGATACAAGTTTTGAGCCTCTTCCCGCTCCCCTTGCGCCTGCATCGCGCGGCCAAGCGCGAGGCAGGCCCGTCCCAAATCGCTCGAGAACGAATCCGCAGGCCTGCTCGCCCGCAACAGCTCGTAGGACCTCTGCGCATCCGCGAGCGCGCCGGCGACATCATCAAGCTTCAATCGAAACTGCGAACGCCTGGTGAGTAGGGTCGGAAGGAAATCCTTGCCTTCCTGCCGGGACTCGATACATTCCTCCGTCAAGTTCACCGCAAGGTCCCCCAAGCGCAATGCCTCGCGCCACTCACCCCGCGCGTAGGCCGTCAACGACCGTAGCGACGCCTCGGACGCGAACGCCACGTGGCCCGCCGGATACAGGCGCCGGTTCAGCGGAGCCAACTCTTCGATCACGCGCGACGCCTGATCCAGCTCGTTGAGATTCCGGTGAATCGCATTCTGCACAAACAGCGACTGCAGCACAACCACCGCAAGCCCGGCCTGCTTTGCGCGATCGCGGGCCCGGTGCACGTAATCGTTTCCCTCGCGATCCCGCCCCAGCGCCGAGAGAACGCGCCCATAGTTCAACAGCAGCATGGGGGAAACCGCGTCCTCTCCTTCGCTCGCCTTGCCGATCTCAATCGCGCGCCGAAAAATCTTTTCGGCCTCGAGTTCCCGCCCAAGCAGATTGAGCGTCAGCGCCCAATTATTGAACAGCGTTCCTGCCCGTTGCGTCTCGTTGCGGCCTAGCGCCTTCATCAGCGCATCGGCCTCTTCCGAAGTGGCGACCGCCTGTTGCAACTGCCCGTCGCCGCGGTAGGATTCGGCGAGATCCAACAACGCCGACAGGTCCGCCACCCGTGAATGGTAAGGCGCGCGCTTCAGTTCCTCGCGGGCTGCAAGAAGGTATGAAATCGCTTCCGGCCCTGCGCCTATGTGACGTGAGACAAAACTTGCTTCTTTGAAGCAATAGGATCGGTCGAGTGCGTATGCCGGCTCAGCGGGAAGCTCTCGCAGGCCCTCGTTCCAGAGTTCCTTCGCTCTCGCATTCTGGCCGTTCTCCACGGCGATGGAGGCCATCGCGCACGAAGCCCGCGCCCGGGTGGGCGCGTCGGGTAAAGCGCGAGACCGTTGGTACGCCCGTTCAAGCACCCGCTTCGCGCGGTCGGCGGCATCGGCAGCCTTGTACTGCTGGCCAATGGAAATGAGCAATGACACATGGCTGGCGGGATTGGTTTCGGCCTGCCGTTCCACAATGTGTTCCGCTTTACCCAGCAACTCAAGAACTGTGAACGGCTTGCCCATCGGCGCCGCATCGTAAAGCAGAAAAGCGTCCAGATCACTGATCTCTTCGGCACGCGCCAGTTGCCGGAAGGCAAAATCCCGCTGCGCCTGCGCCGTTCGCGACTGAGACCACGTCGCAAGCGCGCCAGCGATTGTTGCAAGCACTGCGAAAACACCCAGTGCCGTCGCCGCGCGATTTCGGCGCACGAATTTGCGCAGCGTGTATATTGCGCCCGGCGCGCGCGCCAAGACTGGCTGATCGAACAAGTATCGCTCGATGTCTGCCGCGAACTCGCTTGCCGAAGCGTAGCGGCGCGTCCGATCCCGGTCCAGAGCCTTCAGCGTGATCCACTCCAGGTCGCCCTTCAGGAGTCTCCTCAAATCCTCGGCAGAAGCCGCCCGATTCCGCGCAATCCCGTCGAGTTCCTCCCCGGTCATCCGGCGGACCCGCGCCAGCGGGCTCATTTCATCGGTACCGTGGCCCGCCGCCGCATCTCGCGGCGTCACACCCGTCAGCAACTCATAGAGCAGGACGCCCATCGAATAAATGTCACTGGTGCTGTCAATAGCCTCTCCACTCTCTTGCTCCGGACTCATATAGCGAGGCGTGCCGATACGCGCGCCGGCTTCCGTATGCGAGGTGTTGCCGCTCAGGCCGGCATTCACGGCCTTCGCGATACCGAAGTCAATGACCTTCGGCACGGCGCCGCCGTCCTGTTCGATCACAAGGATATTGGAAGGCTTCAGATCCCGATGAATCACACCCTTCTGGTGGGCATGCTGCACGCCCGCGCAAACCTGTTGAAAGATCCGCAGCCTTTCCTTGCAACTGAGGCGCCTCGAATCGCAATATTTCGTAACTGGCTCGCCAGCGGCGTATTCCATCGCGAAGTAGGGATGCCCTTCGCCGGTGACACCGGCATCGTACAAGCGGGCGATGTTTGGATGTTCCATCATCGCCAGTGCCTGGCGTTCGTAAGCAAACCGCGCGATCAGGCTCTTGCCGCCAAGCAACCGGATCACCTTGATCGCCAGTTGCCTTTTAACGGGCTCGGTCTGATGCGCGAGGTAGACGATTCCCATGCCGCCTTCGCCCAGCGTCTCAAGCACTTGATATGGTCCGATCGCTTCAGGCTGTTCCGCGCCCGGGAACGCAACGCCAGCGTCAAGGAAATCGCCCAGATGTCGTTGCTCTTCGAGTAACGCCCGGAGTTCCGCACCAAGCGCGGGATCGGCAGTGCTTAAGGACGCAAGATAGTCCTCACGGCTGGACTCGTCCAGGGTGAGCGCCGCATCCAAGTGCGGACTGACCTTGCGCCATTGCTCCGGACTCAAATTTGACATCGTCGTCCCATCCTTAAACTGGGAATCGAAATCTGCAAGGCTAAACCGACAAATCCGCGCGAATGGACCGGTGCAGAAAAATCCGCGCTTTCTCCCACTGCCGCAGGATGGTCCGCTCCGAAACCCCGCGCATGATTGCGATTTCCGTAAACGCGAATCCACAGAAGAACTTCAGATCGACCAATTCGGCCAGGGCGGGCTCCGCCTTTGCCAGTTCATCGAGTCCGTCACTAAGCTGAGTCAATTCCCGGATGCCGGAAGAAACCAGGCCATCGTTGGTCTCAATCGAAGTGATTTCGAAAAGGCCTCCGCGTTTCTGGGCGCGGCGGTTGCGGACGTGATCGATGATCAGTCCGCGCATAGCCTTGGCGGCATAGGCGAGAAATTGTGGCCTGTCGGCGAACGCCGTACCTTCCCTGACGGAGATGCTCAGGTACGCTTCATGCAGCAGCGTGGTGGGAGACAGCGTCAACTGCCCGGAAGATCGCGCCAATTCGCGCCGGGCAACCCGGTGTAATTCCGCGTAAAGTTCCACGAAGATCGCCTCATTCGCGGAGGATTCGCCCTGCCTCGCTGCGGCTATCAGTGAGGTTAGCGTCTGTTGCGGTAGAGCCATCACTATCAATATAACGCCGCCGGCATGATCCATTCCTTGCAAGGCGACCCGCTCGGCCCTGCAGAACGCGTCCTCGATCGCCCGGCTTGATGCTGACGACCGAAGCGATGATGTGCGAGATCCCGGAGAAGAAGTCCGTTCCCTCCGGCGGCGGTGGTGAGCACGGCCCGGGCGGCATGGACTACTAGTCCTTCGCTCTGTTGTTTTGAGAAAGCCCGTCTCCGCAAGGGGGCGGGATTATTCGCGTTAGCATTGCTGGAATGGAAACCGAAGAACATCGCCCCCCCCAAGGTCGAGCCGAAGCACGTTGACGAGCTTGCAAACATCTTCTCTTCGTCAGCCTTACTCTTGCGACCGCTTCGGTGATTGTCGTTCTGGCACTCTCGCCCTCGATCACGAAGAAACGTATTCTGAAAGACGAGATCCCGAAACTCAAGACGTTTGAAACGAGTGTGACTGAGAACCTCTTGAATCCCTTATTCCAAAGCCGTTCTGTCCGAATCGACTTTCTCTCGGACATAAAGAGCCAGTGCGTTGTCGCGAGTGTTCCCAATGTACTCCCTCGCACCACCGCCCGATCCGCCCGATCCACGCGTGGATGTCGAGGAGACCGCGTATGCCGACGACCGAATCCTGGCTCGATGCTGACCTTCAGCTCAGGCACGCAAGGCTATTGACAAATTGGCTATGGCCGATCAATGGCGTTACTGGCACGTGGCAAACTGCGGATTCCTGTGGCACGACAAAACGTATTTCCAAGTTAAGTATCGTTGCGGAACCACAAGAAGGCTGTCCCTCGCTGGTGGCAAAGGTGGCGCAACCAGTCCAATCCAATGAATTGACCATCATGTACTGGCCAAGCATTGCGGACCGACGCCCTGTTGCTTGCCCCCGAAAAGCAGATGTTCTGGATCCCTTCAAGTCAGATACAAGAGGCTTGAAGGTTTGCTCGAGCCTTTCGGCTCTCGGTTTCCAAATCTGACTGATCTGCTTCCATCGCCGCAGGAAATGACTATTGAGGAACTGAGCAATTCACTTACTGGGGGAGGGCGAGAAATTATGGTGAAAGTTCTTGGCGTTGAAGTCCCCCTCAACGGACCGCCCTACGTCGTTGGGATTCTCGCAGGGAAGCGATGGTACGAGTTCCTATCTGCGGCGTACCGCGGGGGGGTCGGATCTCAGTCACTCCTTGCTGGAGCGGTGGCTGTTCGAGGAAGAGCACTGGCCCGAAGACGTGGCCCACTCGCTGGCAACCGAGTACGACAAATCCAAAACGATGTTCCAGGTTTTTCTCGCGAGCTGATCTTGGAAGCGTCCAGGCCATCGTCCAAGGACCTCGCCGAGGAGATCGCAGCCTGTCCGCGTCCAGTTGTCATTGTCGACACATGTTCGCTTCTCGATGTGTTCCGGTCCGCTTTCCGGAACGATGTCGAGGTTGCCATCCTGAATGCTGCCTTGGACTTGGTGGACGATGTTCAGTCCGATCACCCCAAGACATGGGTGGACCCGTCACATCTTTTAGCGAGCTACTCCGCCTGCGTGCTGGAGTATACTCAAATCGTCGGTAAACGACGCGCAACGCGAGACGTGCATCATTTGCGCGTCCCGCGAACCAGTTGCCAGACAAGTTTGTTGGAAATTCATTGGAGGTCCTCATGTTCTTGAAAATGGTCGTAGTTGGCATCGTCGCCGCCGCAGCATCATCCACCGGATGGGCCGCGGTGCGAGGCAGCGAAGTCATGTACATTGGCGGCACAATGACCGCAGTTGCCGAAAAAACAGAAGGGACACTCGATGTGTCCGGCGACAAAAGCGCCGAGTTCAAATCCAAGAAGAGCAATTTCTCAATTCCCTTCGCTAAAGTGACCTCGCTCGAGTACGGCCAAAAGGCTGGACGCCGCGTGGGAGCTGCAATTGTCGTGAGTCCCTTGCTTCTCCTGTCGAAGAAGCGCAAGCACGTTCTCACCATCGCGTTCGAAGATGCCGCCGGAACCAGGCAGGGCGTTGTTCTCGAAGTTGGCAAAGACCATATCCGGTCAATCGCCAATACGTTCGAAACAAGATCGGGAAAAAAGCTGGAGTATGAATCCGAAGAAGCCAAGAAGAACCTGCCTGGGGGCAACTGAGAACATGACGACGCGTCGCGAAATCCTACTCCATTCCGCCACCTCTTTTTTTGGCCTTTCAGTGGCAACCACTCTCGCCGCCGTTCGCGGCAAAGAAGTGATGTATGTCGGCGGCACCATCAGCAAGCTGCCGGAAGCCACTGAAGGACTACTCGACACCACCGATCCAAAGGTGCTCAGGTTCAGCTCATCCAAGGGAAACTTTGACATACCTTACGATGGTGTGACGTCCATCGAATACGGCCAAAAAGCTGGTCGCCGCCTTGGCGTCGCCCTGGTCATCACGGTTTGGGCTCTCTTCTCAAAGAAGCGAAAGCACTTTCTGACCTTGGGATTCACCGACGCGGCCGACAAGCCCAACGGCGTGGTTCTCGAACTTCCCAAAGGGACCCCAAAGTCGATCATCACTACGATTGAAGCGCGGAGTGGACGCAAGTGTGAATACGAGTCAGAAGAGGCAAGAAAACATGTGCACGGCTAGTTGTCGATTGCTATTTTCGCTACTGCCGCTCACACTTGTCCCGGCCCGAAGCCAAGTGACAGCGACAGCCACCACCACAGCGACCGTAGGCGGGGAATCGCTTCCAACGATCAAGCGGGTCTGTGTAGACAAGATCACAGGCGATGCTTTGGTGGCCTCTGCGAGTCGTGAAATCCTGCTCGCCAGTCTATTTATGGGCAAGCGCTTCGCTGTCATTGAAAACTGCGACAAAGCGGATGCGACGCTGAAAGGCGCGGTGCTGTCTGCGACGGAAAAGCGAACGCGTGGCGAATCGGAAAGTATCGGTTTCGGGAAAGCCAGCGGATCACCCCATGCCAATCAGGACTTTGCAAGCTCAGGCTTCGACGCGTCCAGCGGCAGCAATGGGGAATCGCTGTTTTCATCGGAGAGTCGGACGCAAGCCTCAGTGGTGCTTCGGCTAGTCGACCGCGAAGGCGTCGTGATCTGGGCGACCACGCAGGAAAGCGCGGGAGGCAGGGCCAAGGCCGCCATCCCCGATGCGTTGGATCGAGCAATGAAGCAGCTCTTTCGGGATGTCGACAGGAGCAGCGCCGCGAAGCCAGGACTGGTACCGTGAGCGGCGGGTGTCAACAGTTTTGAGACAGTCCGAAGAGTAATGCACTGAGTATTTGGGTCTGAGACTTTCGGCCAGTCGATCCAGAAGTCTTTTGGAAGTGGCAATGGTTTGGAGCACGGCGGACGGGTTGCACGGGATGAGCCAGTTGGGGCTAGTCATGATGTGGATCTTTCTGGCCCTGGGTTGCAGTCACAGATTGAATGTCCACGCCGCCAACACGAGATTCGATCCGCTGGCGCGATGCCATGGATTCAGAGGCCTCCGGCAATTCCTTGGCCTTACCCACCAGAACTCGGCGCGAAGAAGCGCTGTCCGCTGCGCCAGATACTTTTCGGCATCGGTCAGTACGACACTGCATCTGGCTCAATATGCTTCGTCTCGGTCTTGTCGATGTTCCGGAGTCGGACTCTACGGCGTTGGCAACAGTGCAACGGCGAGCAAACTAGAGTCCCGTTATTATTGTTACCAGCGCCGGAGGCCCTTGGCTGCAATGTCCTTGCGGAAATGCGCGCCGTCGAATGTGATGCAATCCACGGCTTTGTAAGCATTGGCGATCGCAATTGGGAGTGTCGAACCGGAAGCCGTCACGCCGAGCACGCGTCCGCCGCTGGTTACGAGTTCGCCGTCCACAAGTTTGGTTCCGGCATGAAAGACGGTTGCGCCGGTGGCCTCCGCTGCCGCGATGCCTTCGATGCGATCACCGGATCGCGGCGCGGCTGGATAGCCGTGCGCGGACATGACCACGCACACCGAAGGATCCTGTTTCCAGGCGAACTTGCATCCTTTGAGTCGACCCTGCGCGGAGGCGAGCAGCAGTTCGCCAAAGTCGCAATCCATACGATGCATCAGCGCCTGCGTTTCGGGATCGCCCAGTCGGACGTTGAACTCCAACACCTTGGGACCCGCAGCCGTCATCATCAACCCCGCGTACAGAAACCCGCTGAAGTTCAGCCGCGATACCGCTGGCTCGATCACTGTCCGCGTGATCATGCTCGACTGTTCGGCTGTGAGGATCCGTCCGTCGCAGTAGGCGCCCATGCCGCCAGTGTTGGGTCCTGTATCACCGTCGAAGATGGTCTTGTGATCTTGGGTGGATTCCAAAGCCACTACATCTTTGCCGTCGCACAGAGCGATGAAGCTGACCTCTTCCCCGACGAGAAACTCTTCAATCACGAGTCTCGGACCGAGTGAGTCCACCGCGGCTACGGCCTCTTCGCGAGTCGCGGCGATGATCACGCCTTTGCCGGCGGCGAGTCCGTCGGCTTTGACCACGATGGGCAGATCGAACCGATCCAACCCTTGGATCGCAACCGTGCGGTCGTCGGTTCTGATGAAGCGCGCAGTGGGGATGCCGACGTCCTGCATGAACTGCTTGGAATACATCTTGCTGGCTTCGAGCTGGGCGCAGGCGGCGGTGGGTCCGACGATGGCGAGTCCCGCAGTGCGGAATTCGTTGACGACACCGGCGACGAGGGGAGCTTCGGGTCCGACGACGGTGAGGTCGACTTGGAGTTCGCGCGCGGCGGCGAGGTAGGCTGAGCCTGGAATGGACTTGGAAGTTCCAGGGTTGCCGGGGCAGGTGTAGACGTCGTGTCCGTTGCGTTCGAGACGCCAGGAAATGGCGTGCTCGCGGCCTCCGCCGCCGACGACGAGGATCTTCATTGTGCTTTCTTGAGGTCTTGCATGACGGCTCCGACGAGCTCTTTGGCGTCGAGCAGGCACTTCTGGATGATTTGGACATCCATGGCGGGCTTGCCAGGTTGACGCGCGCTTTGACAGTAGACGCCGTGTTGGCCGACGAGCACGAGGGCGTCTGTGAGCAGATCGAGGGAGACGGCAAGGCGTCCGCGCTCGGTGCCCATCATGAACTGGTAGTCGTCGAGTTCGCGGGCCTTGTCTTTGTACACTGACATAAGTTCCTTGGTAACACGGCGAGAGCAAGGGCAGGGCTACACTGGAGTTGGTTTGCCGACGCTGAGATTTCTATTCTGGAACGTCAATCGAAAGCCGCTTGCCTTCGTGGTGGCCGATCTCGCTGAGACGCGGGACATCGAGGTGATTGTCGTGGTTGAATCCCCAGTTGTTCACCGCCCATCATGGCGTGGATCTTTACCCCGTTCAGGTTGAGGGCAAGTCCTTCGAAAATGAGGAAGAGTTTACGGGCTGGCTCCGATTGAAGCTTTCCGACACTAGGACGAACCAACTCGTCGCCAAGCTATTGGCCCAGGCACGTTCGTAGGCGATTCCGATTTTCATCCCTTCCGGAGCGCTAAACTAGCGTGATGCGGTTTCTACTCGTTTTGGTATTCGTTTTGGCGGCAGAGGCTCAGCCGCGAGTCGTCGTCCGTGCCGGAAAGATGCTCGATGTCCGCGCCGGACGCCTGCTCGACGATCGCGCCATCGTCATCGAGAACGGCGAGGTTTCCGCCGTGATGCCTTTTGCCGAATGGAAACCCGAGAGTTCGACAAAACTCATCGACCTTCGAAGCAAGACCGTTCTACCGGGCCTGATCGATTCCCACGTCCACATCATCGGATCCGGGGGCGGCACCCCTGGATCGCAACTGCTCACCTCCACCGCGCGCAACGCGCTTGGCGGAGCGCGCAACGCCCGTATCCTGCTCGAATCCGGATTCACCATGGTGCGAGTGCTCGGCTCTTCCGGCTACGCCGACGTTGCACTGCGCGACGCGATCGAGGCTGGCGATGTTCCGGGTCCGCGAATGCTCGTTGCTGGATACGCCATCTGCATCACCGGCGGCCATTGCGACGGCACCAATGCCCTGCCATCCGAGATGCACATGGAAGGCCCTGCCACTGCCGATGGACCGGTTGGCATGGAACGCCGCGTCCGCGAGCAGATCAAGTTCGGCGCGGACGTCATCAAGATCACCGCGACCGGTGGAGTCATGTCCGCGCGCACCGATCCGCGCTTTCCGCACATGACGATCGAAGAGATTCAAGCCGTTGTCAAGACCGCTCATGGCATGGGCAAAAAAGTCGCTTCGCACGCACACGCCGCAGAGGGCGTCCGGCGCAGTATCGAAGCCGGCGTCGATTCCATCGAACACGGCCATATGATGGACGATGCCGCGATTGCCCTGTTTCTGCAGAAGGGCACGTATCTTGTGCCGACCGTCGCGTTGTGCGCCTACAACATGGAAAATCTGGCGAAGTCGCCGATGCCCGAATTCAACAAGCGCAAGATGAAGATGGTCTGCGATGTTGGCGTCGAGAACATCCGCAAGGCCATCAAGGCCGGAGTGAAGATCGCGTTTGGCACCGATACGCCTGTTTTCCCGCATGGTTTGAACGCGCGGGAGTTCGGCTCTTATGTGACGTTAGGGATGTCGCCGATCCAGGCGATTCGCACGGCTACGCTCAATGCCTCTGATTTGCTGGGTGTTTCCGACAAGATGGGCGCGATCGAAGTGGGCAAATACGGTGACTTGATCGCAGTGGACGGGAATCCCCTTGAGAACATCCGGCTTCTCGAAGACGTAAAGTTTGTGATGAAAGGCGGGCAGGTCATCAAGCAGTGAAACCTGTACGCTTGCCGCGTCATCCATACAATAGGAAATACTCATGCAGAAGTTTGTCTTGATGATCGCCGCCGCTGTTGCATTGGCGAATGCGCAGGCGAAGTATACGGGTCCGAAGCCGGAGAAGGTGGACATCCCGTATCTGAAACACGCCAGCAAGTTGATTCCTCTTGAGGCCAATGAGGCCAAAGAAGAGATGCGCAAAGACCAGCAATGGGCGGTGGTGAAGGGTGCGGCTTCCGATGTGAGGACTCCGCTGGCTGAGCCGTTTTTCATCATGGAACAAAGCAAGATCGACGCGCGCCAGTTTGAGCTCTATCGCGTTGAGGTAAAGAATGGACAGCGAGAGTTGATGCTGGGAACCAAGAAAAAGGGCGGGGCAAAGCCGTTCAAGATTATGGTCAGCCCGATGGGTGAGCGTCTCTATCGCATCGATGTGAATGATTCGCTGGAGAACGGCGATTACTGCCTGTCTCCGCAAGGTTCGAACCAAGTCTTCTGCTTTCAGGTATATTGATTGACGCCTTTACTCTTTCTCTTGTGCGGTGCTGTTGACGCGCCTCCGGCCGGGCTTTGGGATGCGACTGTGGTCGTGAACAAAGTCGAGATCCCGTTCCGCATGGAAATCGCCGCTCGCGGGGCAAAGACGAGCGGGGCGTTCTTCAATGGGGAGGAACGCGTTGGGTCGAGTTCAGGCCAGTTCGTGAAGAGTGCGCTGACGCTGCAGTTCGACTATTACGCCAGCAGGCTGGAAGCGTCGTGGAATGGCAGTGAGTGGACGGGCACGTACTTTCGCCCCAACAACGTGCAGTATCCGTTCAAGGCCAAGCGGTTCGTGCCGGCGGCAGCGTCGAGCGAGACGGTTCCGCAAATCGCAGGACTTTGGGATATCGCGGTGGAAAGTGCACGCGGTGAAAAGGCATGGCGATTGATCGTGCGCCAGTCTGGCACTGCGGTCACGGGCGCGGTGTTGCGCATAGATGGAGACACTGGTGAGCTGAGCGGCTCATATCGCGACGGCAAGTTTGTGTTGAGCCATTTTTCGGGCGCGCGGCCATCGTTGTTTGAAGTGGTGCCTCAATCGGATGGATCGATTGAAGTGATTCAAAACAAGCAGAGCGCTTATAAGGCCGTGCGTGTCGATGCGGCGCGGCAGAAGGGCTTGCCGGAACCGACCGATCCATCGCGGCATACGAGTGTCAAAGACCCTACCGAGCGGTTTCGTTTTCAGGGCGTCGATCTCAAGGGCGCAACTGTCACCAATGAAGACGTGCGTTTTGCGGGCAAAGTCATCTTGTTGAGCGTTGGTGGAAGCTGGTGCGTCAACTGTCACGATGAAGCTCCGTTTCTGGTGGAATTGGACAGGGCTTATCGGGCGAAGGGCCTGCGCGTGGTGCTGCTTTCGTTCGAAGAGGCCGATCAGTTGAAAGACCCGATGCGATTGCGCGCCTTCATCAAGAAATACGGAATCACGTATACGTCGTTGCTTGGCGGCCAGGAGGAGCAAGTTCACGAACGTTTACCGCAGGCTGTGAATCTGAACACTTGGCCTGCAACGTTTTTCATCGGGCGAGATGGGCGGGTGCGAGGGGTGCATGCGGGATTTGCGGGTCCCGCAACGGGCGAAGAGCATGTGCGTTTGAAGGCCGAAGTTCGGCACACGGTTGAAAAGCTCTTAATGGAGACGGTTTCGGCATCCGGCGCGTCTGTACGATAGGACAAAATGGATTTCACTAGACGATATCTGATGGCGATGCCTGTGGCTGCCGCTATCGTGCGCGCTCAGGGTAAATACGAGGGTCCGCCGATGACCAGCGTGAAGATCGAGGTTTTCAGCGACTTTCAGTGTCCCGGCTGCAAAACCCTGCACGAGACGGTCATTCGGTCTTTGCGGGATGAGTATGTGTCATCGGGGCGCGTGCATTTGATCCATCGCGAGTTCCCGTTGCCGATGCATCCGTTTGCGGCGGAGGCCGCGCGGTTGGCCTGCGCCGCTGAGAAGCTTGGCTGGTACCGCAAGGTGAGTGACGCGTTGTTCCAGGATCAGCAGCGATGGTCCGCGACAGGGCAGTTGGATTTTGCGCTGGGGCCGATTTTGAAGCCCGCAGAAATCGCCAAACTCAGAGCCTTGGCAAAAGATCCGGCTGTGATCGCCCTGGTGGATAGCGATTTGGCCCTTGGCAAGAAGCTGCCGGTGGGGCAGACGCCAACGACGGTGGTGACGCACAACGGCAAGCCACAAATCTTTGCGGGCGGCATTTCTTATCCGATCTTCAAACGCTATATCGACATGCTGTTGGCGACGCGGTGAGGTGGGTAGCTTGGGGGCTGCGGATTTTGCTGGCGGCGGTGTTCATTTTCGCAGCGTATAGCAAGCTGAAGCAGTCGTATCTGATCTTTGCGTTGAGCATCGATTCCTATCAATTGCTGCCGGAATGGGGCGTCTTGTTTGTCGCGCGGACGCTTCCATGGTTCGAACTCGCGCTTGGCGTGGGACTGCTGATCGGCTGGAAACTGCGCTACTTCTCGGCGGCTGGAGCGCTGCTGCTGTTGTTCTTCTTCTCGATTCTCGTTTACAGTTACGGCCGCGGACTCACCATCGATTGCGGATGCTTTGGCGTCGGCGAGGCGTTGAGTCCCGCAACGCTGGCGAGAGATGGTGCACTTTGTTTGAGCGCCATCGCGTTGTGGATCCTTAGCGGGACGCGTCGAGCAACTGATTTGGCTTGACGTTTTCGTAGACGCGTTTTTTGCCCTGCAAGGGCGCAACTTCGACGCGCACGGTGCCGCTGTGGGATCCGAGGCCAAAGTGGACCGGAGTATCGCTGGTAGAAGCGTATCCGACGGCTGGCGAGTAGATGTTCCACTGTTTCTTGTCGCCCGCAGTGATGGTGATGGTTGCGCCGACTTGGTTGGATGGGACTTTCACATCCAGCCAGGCATTCGCGCTTTCGGCGACATTTCGCCAGAGTTCCGCTGGCTCGCCCAGCACCGAGACTACGACATCGATGCGACCGTCGTTGTCGAAATCCGCGAACGCCGCGCCGCGGTGAGCAGCTTTGGCCGCAGCCAGGGCGGGGCACTGCGAATCCACAAACGTCTTGCCATTCTGATTGACGAAGACGCTGTTGGCCTGCTTGTAGGTGACGCCCGGCTCGAACTGCTCGACGAGATCGTTGACGTGCGCGTTCGCGGAAAACAGATCTTTCCAGCCGTCGTTGTTGAAGTCAATCCACGCGTTGGCCCAACCGGCTCGCTGCGTCGACAAAGGTCCGATTTTGCTGGCAAACGTCGCGTCGTGGAACATGCCGCCACCATCGTTGCGAAAGAAGGGAAACGTCTCGCCCGATAACGCCGTGACCGTGATATCCGGACGCCCGTCGTTGTCGGCATCGCGGAAGTCCGCACCCATGCTGGCGATGGGCTTGCCGTGATCGAGCAGTGCGACGCCAGCGAGCAGGGCGGTCTCTTCGAACTTGCCATTGCCGAGATTGCGAAAGAGAAAGTTCGCGAGGTTGTCATTGGTGACAAAGATGTCGATCCAACCGTCGGCGTCGTAGTCCGCAAAAGCGATGCTCATGCCTCGGCCCTTGTGCGCGCCGATGCCGGATTTCATGGTGACGTCCTCAAACTTGCCGCCGCCGAGATTGCGATACAGCTGATTGGGCCGGGGGGCGAAGTACTTCGGATGGCAGTAAATCCGCAGCTTTTTTGCGGCATCGCCGCAGTAGCGGGTCTCTTGCGTATCGCGTCCGTAGTTGGCGATGAATAGGTCCAGCAAGCCGTCGGCGTCGTAATCGAACCATCCACCGGCGATGCTCCATTCATCGCTCTTGATGCCTGACTTCGCGGTGATGTCCTCGAACTTGCCGTGGCCCGAGTTGCGGTAGAGCAAGTTGTGACGATCGCCGGCAACGAAAAGATCGGTGAGTCCGTCGTTGTCGAAGTCTCCAGCCACCGCGCCGATTGCGTAGCCTTCGCCTGAGAGTCCCGCGGTGGCAGTGACGTCGCGGAACTTCAGCCCACCTTCGTTTTTGAAAAGTCTGTTGGCGCTTTTCTTCAGACCCGCACCGTTGGCAAAAAAGATATCGATGAGTCCGTCGTTATCGAAGTCGAACGCGGCAATGCCTCCGGGCATCGTCTCGATCATGCGCTTTTCCGCAGTCGGCGAGTTGGCTAGCGTGAAGCGCAGGCCGGAGTCTGAGGCGGGAATCTTCTGAAATCGCGGCATCTCCGCCAACGCGGATCCGGTGGCCAGACAGAGGGCGATTGAGAGGCGAAACATCCATCCGACAATTAACACGAAACAGCACGACCGACAGCGCACGATTTTGTCGCCTTACTGTTCCCTTCAAGCTTTCCATCGATGGAGCGGTCGATTTCGTCGTCGCCTCCACGGCCTGGACGTCAGAAGCCAACACGATCATCAACGGTCAACCACTCGGCGTAGCATCGCTGTTTGCGAAATGGATCCCACTAGCCAGGCCATTACCATCGTTCGTAAACTCCGCAACGGTCACCGACGGCAACCTTGTGGTTTGGGCACACTCCCAACGGAGGGACCGCTGGGCTTTCTATAATAGAAGGTATCAGCGGCCGTTTCCTCCCCCTGTTGCCCAAGCTCGATGTCGAATACGCCTTTCGTCCACCTACACTGCCACACCGATTACTCGCTGCTTGACGGCGCCTGCGAGATTTCGCAGATGATGGATACCGTAGCAAAACAGCAGATGCCCGCTGTTGCGATGACCGATCACGGAAATCTCTTTGGCGCTGTGGAATTCTACAATGCGGCCAAGGCCACGGGCGTTCACGGAGTGATCGGGTGCGAACTCTACGTCGCTCAGACGAGCCGCATGGAAAAGACGGAAGCGAATCGTTACAACCATCTGGTGCTGTTGTGCGAAAACCAGGAAGGCTATCGCAATCTCATCAAACTGGTTTCCACCGGCTATCTGGAAGGCTTTTATTACAAGCCACGTGTCGACAAAGACGTGCTGGCGCAGCATTCGAAGGGGCTTGTGTGTTTGTCGGCGTGCTTGCGCGGCGACGTCAACGAAGCGTTGACATCCGACCGTTACGATGACGCCAAGCGCATCGCCAGCGAGTATTCGGACATGTTCGGCAAAGAAAACTTCTTTCTCGAAATGCAGGAACACGGCCTCGATCAGGATAGGATTCTGATGCCTGGCGTCCAGCGGCTTGCCGCCGATCTCGGCATCCCCACCGTGGTCACCAACGACGCGCATTACTTGCACCGTTCGAGTGCGAAAGCGCATGAAGTCATGCTTTGCATCCAGACCGGCAAGACGATGTCGGATGTGAATCGCATGAAGTTCAATGCCCCTGAATACTATCTAAAGACCAAGCCGGAGATGATGCAGCTCTTCGGCGACTACGAGCCGGCACTCGATCGCGCCTATGACATCGCGATGCGCTGCAACGTGAAGCTCGAAAGCGTTGTGAATCCGTTTCCGAAGTTCGATGTTCCCGAGGGCGAATCGATCGATTCATACTTTGCTTGGGTCGCGCGGCAAGGCTTTGAGAAGCGCCGCGGCAGGCTCGAGGCGATGGCGAAAGCTGGATCGTTACGTACGCCGATGCCCGCGTATTTCGAGCGGCTCGAGCGCGAGATCAAGATGATTCAGGAAATGAAGTTCTCGGGCTACTTCCTGATCGTCTGGGATTTCATTCGCTATTCCAAGTCGAACGGGATTCCAGTAGGACCGGGGCGCGGATCGGCAGCCGGATCGCTGGTGTCGTATGCGATGCAAATCACCGATATCGACCCTCTGCAGTACGGCCTTCTGTTCGAGCGATTCCTCAATCCTGAACGTGTCAGCATGCCCGATATCGACATTGACTTCTGCACGCACCGCCGCGGAGAAGTGATTCAATATGTCACAGAAAAGTACGGTCGCGAGCAGGTCGCGCAGATCATCACATTCGGAACATTGGCGGCGCGCGCCGCAATTAAGGACGTGGGTCGCGCTTTAGAAATGCAGTTCGGCGACGTCGAGAAGATCACCAAGCTGATCCCGACACAGCCGCTCAACATCAAGCTCAAACAGGCGCTGGAACTCGAACCGAATCTGCCGATTCTGGCCAAGAGCGATCCACGGGTACAGGAAGTGCTCGACATCTCGATTGAGCTCGAAGGCATGGCCCGCAACGCTGGCATCCACGCTGCGGGTGTCGTGATTTCGCCGCAACCGCTGCGCGAGCTCGTCCCGTTGTACAAAACGAACCGGGATGAAATTGTCACCCAGTACGACATGGTGGGGCTCGAGAAACTCGGGCTTCTCAAGATGGATTTTCTGGGTCTCACGACGCTGACGATCATCGTAGACGCGCTGAGGCTGGTGGAAAAGTTCAGGGGGGTGAAGATCGAAATCGAAGACATCCCGATCGACGAGCAGAAGACCTTCGACATCTTTGGCAAGGGTTACACGAGCGGCGTGTTCCAGTTTGAATCGGCTGGCATGCGGGACATTTTGCGCCGCTACAAGCCCGATCGTATTGAAGATCTGATTGCGCTGAACGCGCTCTATCGTCCAGGCCCGATGGACATGATCGATGACTTTATCGATCGTAAGCACGGCAAAAAAGAAGTCACCTACGAAATGCCCGAGATGAAGCAGGTTTTGGAAGAGACCTACGGCGTCATGGTGTATCAGGAACAGGTGATGCAGATGTCGAACATCATCGCGGGCTACTCGCTGGGCGATGCCGACATCCTGCGCCGTGCGATGGGCAAGAAGAACAAAGACGAGATGGATAGTCAGCGCGTGCGGTTTGTGGCCGGCGCGTTGCAGCTGGGATTTAAACAGAAGAAGATCGAGCGCGTGTTCGACACCATGGCCAAGTTTGCAGGCTATGGATTCAATAAGAGCCATTCCGCCGCGTATGCGTATCTGGCCTACGTTACCGCCTATCTCAAGGCAAACTATCCAATCGAGTTCATGAGTGCGCTTCTGACTTCGGAAACGGGTAACACGGCGAAGGTCGTGAAATACATCGCCGAGTGCCGCGACATGGGCATCAAGGTGTTGCCCGCGGATGTGAATGAGTCATTGTTCAGCTTCGCGCCAGCGGGGGAGGCGATCCGCTTCGGACTCGGTGCGATCAAGAACGTCGGTGCGAATGCCGTCGAAGCGGTGATTAAGGCGCGCGAGGAAAAAGGCCGGTTCAAGACCGTTTACGAATTCTGCGAGCAAGTCGACATGACCGCGGTGAACCGCCGCGTGATCGAGAGTTTTATCAAAGCGGGGGCGATGGATACGCTCGAAGGGACTCGTTCGCAAAAGTATGCGATTCTCGACGGCGCCATCGAGACCGGCGTCAAGGCTCTGCGCGATCGCGAAAGCGGACAAGGTGGCCTGTTTGGCGATCTCTTTGCCGACGATGCGGGATCGCAAGATACGCCTCTACCGAACGTCAAGGATTGGACCGACAAAGAGAAGCTAACCGGTGAGAAGGAGATGATCGGCTTCTATGTGAGCGGACATCCGCTCGATCACTATGCCGACAAGATTTCAGAATTGAACAGCCACTCGTCGGACGAGTTGGAAGGCTTGGAAAAAGGCGCGGAAGTCAAGATTTGCTGCATCCTGACATCGGTTGCTCGACGGCGTACAAAAGAAGGCAAGCCTTGGGCTTCGATGACGATCGAAGATCGCGTCGGCGCGGTGGAAGGGATGCTGTTCAGCACCAACTACGAGCGACTGCAGCCATTGCTCGAAGAAGATCGGGGATTGTTGATCCGCGCGACTGTGCTGCCGGAAGAAGGCGCGCCACCGAAGCTTTCTGTGCAGGACATCACTCCGCTCGACAACGCGCGAGTGAACTTTCCAACGGTGATTTCGATCAAGTGTTTTGTGGGCGTTCACAACGCGCATACGGGCTTAGAAGATAAGGCTGAGGAACTGAGCAAGCTGTTGCGGCGCAAGGAAGGTCCGACGCAAGTACGGTTGCGTATCGAGAAACCGAAGGATTTTTCACTGGTGATGGATCTTCCGTTCAAGGTCCGCCCGGATCGCGAGTTTCTTGCGGAGATCGCGCGGGTTTGCGGCGTGGATACCTACGAGATTCTCTCGGGCTAATTCGGCACTTTCCGGTACCTGAGTTCTGTTGCTTGACAGCTTGATTCTGCTTTCGCTGTGAAGGCAATGCGACTTTTCCTTTTCACGACGGTTGCCTTGGCATAGATTGTGCTTGCCAGCCCGGTTACTTACGACATCAATTTCAATGTTACCGGCCCCGTTCAGCCGGGCTTGACTCAAATCGCAACGACACCAGCCGGAAGTCTCGTTTGCGATCAGACGACCCAGCAGTTCTCGACTTCATTGTGAGCTGGAACGGAACGGCGGCAGAGTTCACTTTCGCGGCAAATCAGTACACGCCGCCGGCCTCCCCATGCAGTCCGGTGAGTGGCGTGGCGGTGCCTTCGGCATGCTCAACCGAGCGCTAACCGGATGCACAAACTACGGCTGGACGCTGACACAGCAGAACATCCTCGGCATCACTTTCTTTGCCGACAATGGATTGGATGGTACGGTGTTTGGCGCATCGGGAACACCGTCAACGAGCATCGGATTGCAAACGGGCCGGGGAACGTACTCGATCGCCGAGCGTGCTTCAGGTGACGGCGGCGATGGCCTCGGGACCGGAGTTCCTGAGCCGTCGACTTGGGCTCTGATGTGCTGCGGCATTCCTTCGCCGGAAGGGCTGGGCGGCCTAGATATAGATAGATAGATAGCTCAACGGCCAAAAATGATCGCCTCGCGCTTGAGCATCTTGGTCGTCAACATTACCAGTCCAAAGGAAGCGATGGTAATTGCGACGGCGGCCAACAGCAACCAACCCACATGCGGCGTCTTGCCGGCGATCACATCGGCCGCCAACGCATACTGGCCCGCGATCGGAATCGGTGCCAGCCAAGGCTTACCGTCCATCGGATACAACATCGTCAACATACCCGGCAGCGTGGGAATCATCACGACCACGCCGAGGTAGCTCTGGGCCTCTTTGTACGACCGCGCGAACATCGCGATGAAGATCACCAACGCCGCGCCGAACAGTGCCAGCGGCATCGCAATGGCGACCAGACTGAAGAACTGCTCCGGACCAAAGCGGAACCGCGCACCGAGTTCGTGAATCGGGATCCTTCGTATTGCCGCGATGGATAGAAACGATGAGAACAACACGGCGGCCGCGCCAAACGTCGCGGCCGCTAGCCATTTGCCCGCGACCAGCGCTTCCCGCGGGACTGGATTCAGCAACAGCGATTCGAGCGAACCGCGTTCGCGCTCACCCGCTGTGGAATCCGACGCGATCTGCAGGCCGCCAACAAAGGCCGCCATGATCACGAACATTGAGAGAAAACCCAGCAGTTTTGCGGCCCGCTGCTGTGAACTCGAGACTTCCACCTCTTCGATACGAACCGGTGACGCCACCGCGGGACTCACTCCTCGCGCGACCAAACGAAGGCTTCCGATTTGCGACGAATAGGCATTGATGAGCCGGCGGATTCGCGCAACCTTGGGTCGCGCTTCATCGCGTGTTGCGTCTCCGACGACCTTCACGACGCCCGGCAACGAGCGATTGAAATTGCGAGTGAAATCTTTGTCGATGACGACAACGACCTCTTCTTTGGCTTGACGGACCGCCGTTTCCGGATCCGCTGGAGCCGGAACAACTTCGATTCCGCTTTGCTGTTTCAACCAATCCACCAAGGCAGGAGCGTGTTCCGCACCGGAGATGGGAATTTTGATATCTTCCGCGGTCTTTTGACGTTCCGCTAGGCTGGTGAAGAGAAATCCGACGATGAGGGGGCCGAAGAGCGACGAGAACACCAGCGAATAGATCGACCTGCGGTCGCGCAGACCGTCCTTTAATTCCTTACGAAACACCACACCGGTGCGCAGAAAGCGATTCATTAGTGCTGCTCCTCCAACCCGACCATTGCTACAAAAGCGTCTTCGAGATTCTCGCAGCCCGTTTGCTGACGAAGATCGTCGGGAGTGCCCTCTGAGAGGACGCGCCCGTGCGCGATCACCACAATGCGATCGCAGAGCGCCGAGACTTCTTGCATGATATGGCTCGAAAACACTACACAACAGCCCTCTTCGCGCAGCTTACGGATGAGTTCGCGCATCGCGCGCGTGCTCATGACGTCGAGTCCGTTGGTGGGTTCATCGAGAATCACATTGCGCGGATTGTGGACGATCGCTCGCGCCAATGCGACCTTCGTGCGCTCGCCTTGCGAGAAGCCTTCGACCTTGCGATCGGCGATGCCGCCGAGTCCGAGCAATTCGATCAGTTGATTCGCTCTAGACTTCAATTGCTTCGTATCCATGCCGCGCAACTCGCCGAAGTAATGGATGTGCTCGCGCGGTGTGAGTCGCGGATACAGGCCTCTTGAATCGGGAAGCAAGCCCATGTGCGCCTGCGCGCCGATTGGATCGGCGACCACATTGATGCCGTCCACGTGGATGCTGCCGCCATCTGGCCGCATCAATCCCGAAAGCATGCGCAGCGACGTGGTCTTACCCGCGCCATTGGGGCCGAGCAATCCAGTGACGCAAGCGTCCGCGGCTTGGAACGTCACCTCTTTGACAGCCTGAACGGTGCCAAAGCTCTTCTTGAGCGAGCGGATGTCGATCACCTGCCAGCCTCCGGACCCGAGTAGTTCACAAAGAAAGGCGGCCGTTGCTGCGTCTTCACGCAAGTGGCGTCGAGCCCGCCGGTGCTGGCTTCGTCGAGAAACTTCATCATGATCTTCGGCATACATCCGAGAGACGAAACCCCATGTCCGGCACCGGGCACGACGATGTGCTTCGAGTTCTTGAGATGCTTCCGCACGTGTTCGCCCCACTCGGGTGGCGTCACGGGATCGGCCTCGCCGGATAGGATCAGCACTGGCTTGTCCGAAACAACTGGCTTGTAGTAGTCATCGCCGATCTCGCCTTTCGGCCAGAATTCACAGGCTTTCATGCGGGTTTCGAACATGGTTTTGCCAAAAAATCCTTTGGCGGACTCGCGATCGATGTCCGCTTGCGTGATCTTGGGCATGTCTTCGGCACAGGCAACGGAAAGGAACATACCTTGACTGATACCGTCGCCGTTGCCGCCCTCGCCGACAAAGCCCATCGCGAAAAGTCCTTGAAAATCGCCCTGCGAGGCATCCTTCAGCAAGCGCGGAAGCAGTGCCGCAACTGTGGGCGCGTAGAGACTGCTGAAAATCACGCTGCGAATCGCGTCGGGCGAGAGCGGGACATCGAAGTGTTCACCCGTGCGCGGATGGATGACTTTGATCCTGGTTTTGGAATCAGCGCGATTGAGAACGGCTTGCACCGTCGTCTTCAATGCAGGGAACTTCGCTTGGCAGGTCTTATCTTTCTCGCAGGCGTCGAGAAGTAGATCGAGAGAACGCTGACTGTCGCGCGTCATGTACAGTGGCAGTCGCATATCCGGGGGCGCGACGCCGTCAATGATGACAGCACGAACACTGTCGGGATGCTGGCGCAGATACACCAAGGCTGCGCGCGTTCCGTAGGATGCTCCCCAGAGATTGATCTGCTTGTAACCCAAATACTGCCGGATCTCGTCGATGTCGTCCATCGCGATCGGCGTCGTGTATTGGCTCGCATCGGCCTTGTATTCAGCAAGGCACTTGCGAAAGCGCGCCATGGAATCGGCGCTGGAAATCTCGGCGAGATCGTCTTTTTCCTGGCCTTTTTCCACCATTTCGCAGTTCAGCGGATTCGAGTCTCCCGTGCCGCGCTGATCGATCATCACCAAGTCGCGACTGTTCTGAAAGCGCCGAAACATCATCCCCAGTTGCTCGGCCAGCTTCGCGGCACCTTGGCCCGGACCGCCGGCAAAGAAGAAGATGGGGTCGGCTTTGGGATCTCTGCGCAAAGCTGGCATCACAACGATCTTGAGATCGATCTTGCGTCCTTGCTTGGTCTTGCGGTTTTCAAAGACGTTCAGTTTGCCGCAATAGGCATCGGTCGGGCCTTGGTCGATCTTGCACGGCTGCAAGCGGTCGATTGCCATCGGTCCTGGACCGCTGCTGTTGCAGGCGGTGAGCAGTAGCGTTGCCAGCAAGGCCGCAAAAAAGCGCATAAGAGTTAGTACAGCACAGTTCCTTGTGCTGGCGGATTTCACGGATCCGCGGCAAGCGATGTGTTATCGGCGATGACGACCAGCCGGTTATCCAGGTTGCGCCGATCCCTCTTGTCGATTGGCTCGGACAAAGTCATGGATATAGTCAGGCGACAGTGTTCCGAACAATCGATCCCAGATCACGGTATAGAAGCCGAAGTTATGTTCCCGATCATGATGATGTTCCGCGTGGAACGTGCTGGTCGAAATAGCGCGCAGAACCGGCACGTAGAGCCAGGATGGCGGCGCGGGTTCCACGCCCAGGTGTCCGATCAGGCCGAAGATCAGATTGAACGTGGGATAGATCGGAATGGCGGCTTGGGAGGCGTGCGACGCCCAAATGACGGCGATCAGCAGGGCACCGAAACCCAGCACTTCGAAGGGATGCAACACAAACAGCGTCAGCGGGCGGGGATTCTCGTAGTATTGATGTGTCCGGTGGAAGATCGGAGTATGGTCACGTCGAGCAGCAACGGCAACAAGTCAGCGTCGGGTCGCAATCGAATGATCCTGGCGCGCCACAGGAACAGGCCTGCTACCGCCACGAGCGAGTTCAGCATGACGCAGATCAGTGCCAACGAGATTTCGTGGCGACTGACGGGTTCCGGCGAGGGTGAGTTCGACTTGAGCCGGTACCGCAACACCAACACTTCGCCAAGCACCAGCGCAGCGGCGAACATCGCAACATTGCCGATCACCGACCACAAGGCCGCGTGTTCGAGTGGCATTGTGTACAGCTCTCGGAAGGTATCGTCGAATGCGCTCACTTTGGCCCCCAAAGAGAAACGCTGGCCCTTTGCAGGAGGCCAGCGTTTCGATTGCCAACCTAGCTCTGCAGCGTATCGGCCATGTTTTGCAGCATGCGGTTGAGCGTCATATCGCTTTGCTTCAGGGCTTCGATCTTGGTGACCGAGTGGAGCACGGTGGTGTGATGCTTGCCGCCGAAGAACCGTCCGATTTCCGGTAGTGACGCCTGCGTCAGGTCGCGAACCAGATACATCGCGATCTGCCGGGGATACGAAATCTGGCGCGCGTTGGTTTTCATCTTCAATTGACCAGGGGTCAGATTGAAGCGCTCTGCCACGATCTTGATCACCGATTCCATAGTGACGCGCTTTTCCGGACCAGCGGTCAGATGTTTGAGCACCTGCTGCGCCATCCCCAAACTGATGGCGACGCCGCTCACCGAAGAGTAGGCGATCAACTTTACCAGCGCCCCTTCCAGTTCGCGGACGCTCGACTTGGTCTTGGTAGCGATGAAGATGCGGACGTCTTCGGGCAGTTCAATGCCCTCTTCGCCAGCCTTCTTGTCGAGAATTGCCATCTTCGTTTCGAGATCCGGCGGCTGAATGTCCACCATCAGACCCCACTCGAAGCGCGAGCGAAGGCGATCGACCAGACCGGGCGTGTTTTTGGGCGCCGAATCGGACGAAATCACGATCTGCTTCTGGTGATCGTAGAGTTCGTTGAACGTATGAAAGAACTCTTCCTGGGTGCGTTCCTTGCCAGCGATGACATGGATGTCGTCCACCAGCAGCACATCCGCTGAGCGGTAGTGCTTCTGAAAGTGATTCATGCGATCGGTTCGGATGCAGTGAATCATCTCATTCATGAAGCGTTCGGCCGTCGTGTAAACGATGCGCATCGAAGGGAAGTTCGTCTGCAGCGTCCGCCCGATGGCATGCATCAGGTGGGTCTTGCCGAGTCCGGTGCCGCCATAGAAAAAGAGCGGATTATAGGATCGGGAAGGTGACTGGGCCACGGCATGAGCCGCTGCGTGTGCGAACTGATTCGAAGACCCGACGACGAAGTTCTCAAAAGAAAACTTGGGATTGAGGCTCAGCGCGGGTTTTGCGAAATCGAGCGTATCCTGGTTCTGCTGCTGCTGTTGATTGTCGGGCGAGAGAGAAGTCTCGAAGACAATGCCTTGGTAGGGAAGCCCGGCCAGAGCATCGCGCAACATCGGAGCATACTCTTGCTCGATCCATGTCTTAGTTACGGTATCGGGCGCTAGCACCCGGATCATGCCGCCCTCTTCGTTCAAAAATCGAGTGCGCGCAAACCAGTTTTCAAAAGCCTCCTGACTAACTTTTTCTTTTACTCTCAGTCTGACAACTTCCCACGAATCCATGATCTTTAGGCTCCTTCGAAACGTCCGCCTACACGTCTTCCACATGTTTTCAACAAGATGTGGAAAACCAGTGACTTCCGCTAATTTGTTCCCCTGAGGGACACCCCTGTCCCGCGCTTGCAATAAGTCCGGGTGCGCGTCCATCTCGCCGCATCCTTACCCCCATTCGGGTGACCTAGCCACTCCCATTTGCGGAGGTTACTGTCTTGCAGAGCTTTTAAAGAGTAGCAGCATACAGCGCGCTTTGGAAAGAGGAAAAACGACAAAAACATCTCCCTCTGTTTCAACACTTTGCAAGCCTTCGGCGGAAGGCAAAACATTTCATTGCGAGGTTGTCTCAAGATTGTGAATCTCCGATGAATTTGACTTTTGAGCCAGTCTCTGAGAGAATCGAGATGTCGCACGAACAGTGCACCCAGCCTCTCCAAATGCGGGAGTAACTCAGCTGGTAGAGTGCAACCTTGCCAAGGTTGATGTCGCCGGTTCGAATCCGGTCTCCCGCTCCATCCTTAATTAGCCTCATTCTGTCACTTCTTTTGCTATGCCGCATCTAGCAAGATGAGATGATTCATAAGTTGAAGTCTTCCAAGTCGCTTGCCGAGATTGATCGGCTATTGCGAGAATCCGCTGCTCGACATCAGTTTGGCGTGATCGCGGTGCACGATCTGCAGCAGACTATGCGAAACAAAGGCGTGGAGATGTCCACGGCATGCCTAGTCTACGAAGTTTGCAATCCGCAACAAGCGCGCACAGTGCTGGAGGCAGATGGTTCGTTGTCCGCCGCCCTGCCATGCAGGATCAGCGTCTATGAGACCGAAGGTGACGGTATCTATCTTGCGACGATTCTGCCGGAGGCGATGATGGGGATGTTTGACAAGCCAGAACTCAAGGTGGTCGCCACGCAAGTGCAGCAAGTAGTGCTGGATATGATGCAATCGGCGTCTTAAGTCGCCTCCGACCCATTCCCCATCATCAAGCGGGTGCGAGCAGCGGAGACGAATGAGCGAAACCGGCTGGCGGTAGATCGGCGAGAGATTCTGGAGTTGGCGAAAGGCAAGAAGTGGCTGGGAGACAGGGATTCGAACCCCGATACGCGGCTCCAGAGGCCGCAGTCTTACCGTTAGACGATCTCCCAGTGACTTCTTGAATATACCACAACCTCGCGCTACATCATGGCAGTTGGAGGAGCCGGTTCATCGGGGCTTCCGGCTGCGCCTAGTGGCATCTGTATCATGACCACTGCGAGCAGTCCAATCACGGCGGCTCCGATCATGTAATTCTCGTTGCCGAAGTCTGGAATCCACTTGGGCCGGAACTGCAAACCCGCCCATACCAAGCCAACCATGGCTTCGCCGGCGATCAATCCAGACGCGGTCAAAACACCGGCGTTTTCGACACGCGCCTTTTGTGCTTCGTTGTAGCCTCGCCGTTCGGCCAAGCGTTCCGCGATCCAACGGACGATGCCCCCCACCATGATCGTGGCCGTGGTGCTGAACGGCAGATACATTCCCACCGAAACCAGCATCGGGCTCTTTACGTTGGCCATCACCAGGGTGAGGCCGAAGAACATGCCGCAGACCACCAGGGGCCACGCCATTTCACCGCCCACGATACCCTGGGCAAGCATCGCCATCAGCCCAGCCTGCGGGGCGGGCAACTCTTTGTCGCCGAACCCGGTTCCGCCGGCTTCGATGTTGCCCTGATGCAGAAGCCACAGTGGGAAATACATCACTAGACTCGCCAGCACTACCGCGATGAGTTCCACGATTTGAATCGTGCGAGGCGTGCCTCCAAGAATGTAGCCGACTTTAAAATCCTGCAGGAGTTCGCCCGCCACAGCACTGGATACACACACAACGGCGGCCACGCCGAGCACCACCGCGACGCCTGCGGGTCCGGTCGCGCCGAGTGCGACCATGAGCAGGCCGGCGATGAGAAGCGTGGAGATGGTCAGGCCCGAAATAGGGTTGTTCGAGGATCCGATGAAGCCGACGAGACTGCCGGAGATGGCTGCGAAGAAGAACCCGACGACGATCATGACGATGGCGGCCACGAGTGAGGCCACGGCGTTGCCGGAGAGGAAATAATAGAGTCCGATCATCGCCAGGAACATAGCTCCGATCATGGCAATCACGAGCTTCGAACTCATGTACTTTTCCGTGCGATCCATTTGCGATTCATCCGGTGCGCCGCTCTTGATTTCGTCGATGGCGCGCTTGATGCCGGTCCCGAGATTCTTGCGCATCTTGAACAGTGTCGTGGCTGCGCCGACAAGCATGCCGCCAACCGCGATCGGGCGGACGATGAACTTCCAAACAGCAACCGACATCGCGTTCCAGTTCGCCGTATCCGTGCCCGCTGGAAAGAACTTGGTGAGGTCTTTGCCCAGGAAATAGATGAAAAGCGGGACCAGCACGCACCAGGCGAGGACGCCGCCGGAAAACTGCAGCGCCGCGAGTTTTGGACCAATGACATAGCCAACGCCCATGTAGGCCGGACTGACGTCGGGCGCGGGGATCGATGTAAGTCCGCCGCCAGCCAGATAGACATCCGGATTGTCGCTACTCAGCCGGACACGGCTGCCTCCACCGCCTATGGGGATGTTCTGAAAGGTGTGTTCCAAGGCGAAGAACTTGAACTTGCCGAGCAGGTACAAGATACCGCCGATGAACATGTTGTAGAAGAGAAACTTCACGGCTTCTGCACCGCGGGCACCGGCTTTGTGGACTTCCGCGGCGGCCGTCGATTCCGGAAACGGAAGTTCGGGATCTTCCACCATTCCACGGCGGATTAGCGAAACGAACAAGACTCCGACGATGCTTCCGACGATCATCAGTGCAGTGGACTTGATATAGGCGTCTCCGAAACCGAAGGAGGGCCAAGCCCGGGTGAGGACAAATGCTGGGATTGTAAAAATCGCTCCGGCGGCCACGCTTTCACCGATGGATCCCGCAGTGCGGCAGAGATTCTCTTCGAGAATTGAGCCTTTCCAAATTCGCAGCACGGCCATGCCGATGACGGCGGCAGGATACGTGGCGGCGATCGTAACTCCGGCCTTCAATCCCAGATAGGCATTGGCCGCACCCAGCACGATGGTGAGGACAAGGCCGAGGATGACGGCGCGGAGCGTGAACTCCGACATTTGCATCGACTGCGGTACGAATGGCTTGTAGATAGGCTTTTCGCTCATGAATCGGCCATCATAGCAGTTATGGATGAGCGGGACCAACTGCGCACACTCGTTGCCGAAGACGAGCGAGTGCGTGCCGAACCAACTGCGACGGGTGAACTGTTTGAGGGCTATCATCCGCGAATGCAAGCGGTGCATGACCGCAATGCGGTTTTCTTGGAATCGTTGATTGACGCTCGCGGCGGAACTTGGCCCTGTTCACCCGAAGCCTGGCTGATCGCGCAGCACGCCATCGCGCGGCCTGGCTTTCAACGGCGGTTCCGTTGAAAGAGATCGCAATGCTTGAAGACAGGATTCGCTGCTTCGAGGGCCACGAGCCGATCTACGGGACGCAATTCGATTGGGATGCCGATCGCGGATTCGGCGGACGTGGACGAAAGGCGCCACGCCGTGGGCTTGGATTCTCTGGCGGAGCGCACGGCGGCGATGGCTGGCCAGAAGTGTCCTGCCGATTGGCGTCGCGACGGCGGGGGGCCGAGGAGTGGGCTCGCAAAGTACGCTGGCGGTGAGTGACTGTGGCGGATCCGCGACATCGAAGCGGATCTTGCTGTCGCTCGCCCACTTGCGATAGTTGGAAAATTCCATTTCACTGCGGACGATGGTTCTCTTACCGACGCGGGTTTGCATCAACGATTTCGACGGCAGCAGAAAGCTGTCTCCTCCGAGCCGCTGAAAGCTGTAGTCGATCTCGTGGGTGGCTTCCTGAAATGGGAATTTTTCGGAAATCCCGGCTGTCCGCAGGTTGATGCGGCGAACGTGCATCGTACCGATTTCCGCGAGAATCTGTCCGGAATAGGCGGGCTTGTGAGTGCGGAAAGGCGACTCTTGCGTGAGCTTGTACATCGAGTTTTCGTGCGTCACCTTGAACTCGAACACATGCACGCGCTGGCCGTCGAGTTCTGCATACGCCTTCCATTCCAATTGCGCGTCGGCCTCATGGCCGAGGACACTGCGCATGAGGCCGCCGAACTCGCCGAACGATCGAATGCCCTTGGGAACTACGGTGTCCTTGGTGTAGTTGGTGTTGCTGGTGTTGAGGCGCTCGTAGGTTTCTTTGCCGCCAACGTAGGTCACTATCTCGCGGAGAGTGTCCGCCTTTTGAAACTGGCCCTTGCCCTGGCGATCCACAGTGCGATCGGTGATTTGCAGGCAAACGAAGTCGATGAGCGAACGGCCCCATTCGGCGGCGCGCCGACGCAGTGCGTCGAGCAGCGCTTGCCGCTCCTGGTTGTTGGCTGGGCGGATGTGTCGGTCATCTTGAGTTCGCTAAATTGCAGCGTCACCCTAGGCGTCAGGTCGGGCGAAGGCACGGCCTCTTGGGGCGGAGGTTGGTATCCGGGTGCTGGAGTCAGTTCGAGCTTCAGCGCCGTTGCTGCCTGCATCGTGCCTTGTTTGGCACTGATGCGGATCTCATAACTGCCGGGGTGGAGTGCGCGCCAAGGCAGTGTGATCACGTAGTGCGATGTGTTCGCGATGCCGGGTAGGGTGGATGTGGCATCGATCGGCATCCTTGCTGCAAGTTCGCCGTTGCGGAAAATTTCGGCCTCGAGCGTTGGCGCGTCCCCGATGCTAGCTGCTCGATGCACGAGGAAATAAAGCGCATGCCCCCTTCCAGCGCGCCAGCCTGCGCGGACTTGCGCGCCACACGCGGCGTGAATTCGATATCCGCCACGCGCAGTGGTTCGAAGCCTTCGATTTTCGAGGAGGCGGGATCCGGGCGCACCCAACTGATGGTGCTCAACGCGAGTTCGTTCTCTGGAATGAAACTTGCGGACACCCATTTTGAGTCCGACTCGATCTTGTAGAGCGACCTCCACGGTATATTCGCCGGGCGGGAGCCGATAGGCGTATCGCCAATGAAACAGGCCTTGCTTTGCCGTCTCGAGCTTGTCGAGGGGACCCTGATAGTTCACTGGTTGGCTCTGCCGGTCGACCACTTCGCCTTGCGCGTTACGAAAGCGAGCACTGCGGCGCGATAGCGAAACAATGAGGCGGAAGCATCCTGCCCGGCTGCGAAGTGTTCGAGCGGCAGTTCGATGGTCATATCGCCCCTGGTGAGTGTGCCTTCGCGTATGAGGTCCGCTGTTAGGGCTTCGAACGGCAGCCCCTCGATCTTGTCTTTCGATTGGATTGCCGAGAGCAAAGGCACTTCGAACGGCGCGACTTGACCGCGAGTTCCTGGCGGGATGGCGAAGAAGCCTTTGCGGGCTTGCACCTTCGGTCTTGCGATTGACCTTGACGATGAGTGGATGAAACGATCCATCCCACACTTCGATATCCGGCCTGTACGTCACTTCCCAGTAGCTTGAGATGTCGTCGGCGATCATCTGGGCCATCTTGCGCGAGTCGTTGGAATCGGAAAGGACAAGTCCACCGGTGGCTCCGGCGAGTTCCGCGAGGAGGGTGCTGGGGTTGGCCATGGCGCTCTGCTCGGCAGTTTCGAAGGCCATCGCTTGTTCGCGCGTGACTGCTTGTGATCCGTCGCCTGAGGTTACTTCTCTTGACGCCTGTGCGGCGCGGGCAAGCATTTGCGCGGCTTCACGGGTGCGTTCGGAGGCTTCGAGTCCGGTGGCGTCGACGCCGTAGATACTGACGCCGGCAGCATTGGCGGCGTCGGTGAGATCTTGAAACGTTTGGCTGAGCGAAGGATGGCTGTTGTTGCCGCGACAAATGAAGACGATGGTTTGCGGCCAGGCATCGCGGCCATCGCACGTACAGCGGCACGCAGCGCGTTGAGCGAAGTTCGGCCTGCGTACTGTCGCTGCATGCTGTCGGAGATCGACTGCATATCGAGCAGGACCCGTGCCTGTTGCGCGCGAATGACATCTGTCGGGTCAGTGTTGTTTTGTCCCATCGTGTTGGCGGGCAATTGGCCGCGTAAAAGATGTTCGAGGTCTTGAGGGTCGACGGCGAGGCGCTCAAGCATCTTTTGGGCCTGGACAGAAAAATCGTCGGCCTGTTTGCATCCTGCAACCGAGGTGACTGCGCGAAGCGCCTTTGTGAGCTGTGCAGGATCGTTGGTGAAGGGATGGACGATGCGCAGCCGCTCGCGGGCCTGCATCACGTTGAAGAAGACGTTCGGCCCCGCGGCTTTGGTGACGAGTTCCTGCGCGGTGTCAAAGGTGGAGTGGTGCGGATTCGCGAGGGAGCGGTTCGAAGAGAAATGCGACAAGGCATACCTGTCGCAGCGCATCGGTGAGCGTGGGTGTTCCAGTTGGTTCTCCCAATTCGGCAATATTGGACGTGATGAGTCGCATCGCCGAGGGCCAGAAGGTTTTGCCGTTCTCTTGAATCGAGACGTCGGCGGGTGCAACGTCTTTGGCGGGGCGTCCGCTTTTATCCCGGACGATGAGATCGAGAATGACCTCGGTGGAGCTGGTTCTGATGTCCGCCTGTTGAGCCTTCACGCTGATTGCGATCGAGACGCAAGCGAGAAACTGCCGGTGACACATGATCTTTTGAGGCTATCCTAGTTTCTGTGATTCGTTCCGCTATCGTTCCTGTCGCCGGATATGGCACACGTTTGTTGCCGGCGACAAAGTCCCAACCCAAGGAGATGCTGCCGGTCGCGCGAAAGCCGATTGTGCAGTACGTTGCCGAAGAGTTGACGGCCAACGGACTCTCTCAGATTCTTTATGTCACTGGCCGAGGCAAGAATTCGATTGAGAATCATTTCGATCTCGATCCAGAATTGAACCGGATGCTGGAGAAGACAAAGAAGACCGACCTCATGGCCGAGCTGCGCTACGAAGAGATGGGCGCGCAATATTATTACACCCGTCAACGCGAGCAAAAAGGCTTGGGCGACGCGATTCTGTGCGGCGAGAATTTCGCGGGCGAGCAGCCGTTTGTGGTGGCATTGGGTGATTCGATTCTTGGGCTGCACGCGAATTCGCGGACGTTGAAGAAGATGGTGGATCTCTTCGAAGAACGCGGCGCGAGTGCCGTGGTTGCCGTTGAAGAGGTTCCACGCGAAGAGACGATGCACTATGGCGTGATCGCGCCCGCCGATTCGGAAGGCGACATCATGCGGGTCGTGAATATGGTGGAAAAACCCAAGCCGGATGAGGCACCGAGCAATTATGCGATCGCTGGGCGGTATGTGTTTTCACCGATCATCTTCGACATGATTCGCGGCGTGAAACCCGACAAGCGCGGCGAGATCCAGTTGACGGACGCGATTCAGCAGTTGTGCGAGGAGGGCAAACGGGTGCTTGCTGTGAAGTTGCCGAAGACGGAGAAGCGCTATGACATTGGCAATTTCCCAAGCTATTTCGAAACGTTTGTGGAGTTCGCGCTGGCCGATCCGCTGTACGGTGCGGAACTGCGCGAGAAGCTCAAGAAAATGCTCTAAATGAAACGACTGGCCGCTTTGTTCGTAGCGGTGTTGGCTTTACGCCTTTGTCATCTGCGCATTGTGTGGGTGGAGGAGGCCTACCCGGCTGCGGCTGCGATCCAGATGTCCGAGTATGGCAAGTCGCTTTACACGGATGTATTTTTTGACAAGCCCCCAGCGGCGGCTTACTTCTATAGATTGTTCAACGGCCAGACAGGCTGGCCTCTGCGGATTGCGGGGGCCTGCTTTGTTTTTGCTTGCGCCTTGGCTGCGTTTCTGGCGGCGCGGCGCTTGTGGGGATCTTCAGAGGCTTACGCCGCCGCTGCGTTGACGTGCTTTTTTTTGTCCTTCGATCACCCTTCGGCGGTGATGGCGATTGCGCCGGATTTACTGATGGTTTTGCCGCATCTGCTGGCGTTGTGGCTGTTGGCTTCAGGGCGGTTTGCCTGGGCTGGCGTGGCGTGTGGCGTGGCGTTTTTTGCGAATCCGAAAGCGGCGTTTGTTGCGGCTGTATGCGTGCTGTGGTCTCGATCGCCTGTTCTCGCTGTGTCGGCTGTGGCTTCTTCCATTGCGTTGTTGTTGCCTTTCTATCAGGGCTGGTACGAACAGGTCTGGCTCTGGGGACGCGACTATTCTCGCGACTCTCCGTTTGCGAATCCATTGCTGGAGGGCGTGAAACAGAGCGGGTCTTGGATCTGGTTCCATCTGACTCTCGTCATCGCCGCTGGGTACGCGATTTCGCGTGAACGACAGTGGATTGCCTGGATCGGTGTCAACGCTGTGGCGGTTGGGTTGGGGATGCGCTTTGCTTCGCGATACTACTTTCAACTTTTGCCTGTAGTGGTGTTGCCTGCCGCTCGCGGGCTTTGCCTGATGTCTCCGCGCGTGCGTGTTTTCACGTTGGCATTGTCGTTGATTCCGCTGGTTCGGTTCGGGCGGACGTATCCGGAGTTGGCTTTGGATCTGGCGCTAGCGCGTCCTCACACATCGAACCAACTCGCTCTTGCGAACGACAGCCGCACGGCTGCGGCGATTGTGAAGAGCGCTGCGCACGACGGGGATACGCTGTTCGTGTGGGGCTATCGACCGGACGTGCATATGCACGCGCGGATGCCGCTGGGAGCGCCGTTCCTGGATTCGCAGCCGGTGAACGGGGTGCTCGCTGATCGGCATCTGGTTTCGTCGAAGCCATCTGAGATGGGTGGACTGCGGAAGCTGGAAACAAAATCGACCTTCGTTGTGGATGGGTTAGGACTGTTGAATCCCGCGCTGGCGTTTGCCGCGGGCGATGACTATCGAGAGATTGCGCGGACGAAGGCTTCGATCGTTTACCGCAGGAATCCAGAAGATGTCCGATGAGCCAGACATCTAATATAAAGAGTGGGACGAACGAAAGCCCACCATCCGGCGGAGGCTCATCGGACAATGTGTTGGAGACCTACGAGATCGTCATGTTCACTCGCGAGAAGCTGAAGGCGGCTGGCTAACCTGAGGTGTGTTGGCGACAAGCTTGCCCGACCGCCTGCTGGGCTTGGGTCTAAGCTGCCGCCATGGTCAGCCGGGCCTTCATCTTGTGGCGCGCGCGATGCAGGGTGACTTGCACGTGGCCTTCTTTGAGTCCCAGGTGCTGGCCGATTTCGGCGGTGGTCCAGCCTTCCCAGTAGAAGAGTTCGACGATCGTGCGCTGGCGGGGATCGAGGCAATCCATGCCTTGCTGGACCAGCGATTTCACGATTGGATTCTCTTCACGGGAGCGCAGGGCGCGCGGGTTGCAGGCTTCGAGCCCGCCGGGGGCGAACCGCTTGGACTTGCGAAGTTCGTCGCGTCCCAGGTTTCCGGCGATGCGGAGGCCGTAGGGAACGACGTCGCCGTCTTCGCGGAGCTTGTCGCGGCGTTGCCAGACGCGGAGTGCGGTTTCCTGGGCGATGTCTTCTGGACTAAAACCGGCGTGGTAACTTCCTAACATTCTGTAACTAAAGCGTTTGAAACCTTCGTGAGCAGAAATGATTTTGGTGGTTCGGGTGTCTATGGTGTGGGGCATCATGCTTACAAATATGCCCGTAAACATTGAAAGTTTCGATACACATCCGGCGTTACCCACTCGTCCTGGACTTACAGTACAATTCAGTTCAGATTCGGACTAAAGCATCCGATGGGAACTCAACCGGCAGGAACTTCGCGCTGTTGTGAAGTGAAATACGAAACAAGATGACGCTGGAACTCGACAATTCGGTGCTTCGGCAGGCGAAAGCCTTCCGACTGGAGTACGTCGAGAAGCGTCCGGAGTTGTTGGAATACCGCCCGCTGTTCGATGCGATTTTCGAGCGAACAAGTAGTGCGGAAGCAAAGGATCTGAAAGATGTCTTCACCGATTGGGATGAGCGCACGCTCCGCCGCAAGGTGCAGGCATTGCGTTTGGCGCTTGAGGCACTCGCGAAAGATGAAGAGTTGCTGTACATTCTCACCATTGAAGAGGGCAAGCCGGGACATCAGACGGCTGAGCTGAAGCGCAGCCGTCAAACGTTTCTGTTGCGTGCGAACCTCGATCTGAAAGACTTCTATGTGAGGAAATGGTGGAGCTCGGCATTTCCTAACACGCCGGGTGCGGAGCGTCGCGGTGTATGCCTTGTTTATCCGACGCTCGATCAGGATTCAGCGCGTGTGCTGGCGTCGCAAGGCGATCTGCAGTTGGTGAAGCATTTCTCGCGTTCGCTTTGGATGAATGGCGTGGAATGCGACGACAAAGAGGCGGGCTTTTTCAGCGAGGATCCGGACGAAGCGGATCGTCATTTGATCTTGTCGGGCAATGAAGATTCGAACCACGTCATCGCGGAAGTGACGTTTCCCGAAAAGTTGCCGCTGCGTTGCGGTGAGAACTCGATCGACGATGGCGATAAACAGAGCTGGGTCGACGGCGAGCCGGGTATGCCGCGAACGGTGCATGCGTTGGTGACGGCCTGCAAGTGCCGATGGTCGTACGCGCGGCTGTGGATCTTTGAGGCGCGGCACGATCGCGCGTTGGAAGCGGTGGCTCGATACTTTGCGGATCCGCGGAAGGTGGAGAATTTGGCGAAGGGGCTGAATCTGTCGCCGACGGATGAGTTTCCGGCGGAGTTGCAACTGGTGTTTGCAGTGAACGTAAACCGGCAAAATCAGTTGCGCGGCGCGGATGGCGAGATCTCTTTGGTGCATTCGGTGCACAAGCAGCAGGCTCCGCCACCGCCGCGATTTCCCGCGGTGAAGGAAGAGAAGACTCTGGCGGCAGTGTTGCCGATGAAGAAGAGAAGGGCTTGAGCGACTCGAATTGGCAAGTGAAAGCTCTGGCTCGAAGTCAGCCGTTCGTGACTGAAAGGTGCGAGAATTAGGCCGGGGAGATTTCGAATGGGCGACCTGCAGACGTATCATTTCACCAGTGGCGGAGACATGCATATGGGCCGGAAGTTGATTCATGCGGCCCGCAGCTATGTGGATTGCCACTACCTCAACGGGGCTTACGGTGCGAAGCCAATGGCGACTGAAGGCGCGGATGGCGGAGGCGCTCGGAATCGGCCCGGAGGGGTGGTGCTGATCGCCGATCCGAAACGGCTGGATCCGGCAGCCACCGACCAAACCAAAGCGATTGCCGTAAAAGCGGCCACAATGACGGTGAAGGAGTATTGCGTTTGTGCCGGGCGATATGCCAAGGCCGGTGGAAGCAAGGCGGGCGCAGCCGACGACGATCTCTTGAGATATCTGGGGACACTTGGCAACGATCCCCAGAAATGGCCCATGCAAGCAGGTATGTTGACTCCTCGCCGCGTGTACGGCCAAAAGCAAGGTGGCGCTTTGGTGTGGGGCGAGGATTGCTCCGGTATCCGGCATTTCGACTGCATCACTTATGTCAATTACTGCATGACCGAAGTGGACAAGCCGACTACGTATACGATCGATATGTGGAGCGGCGCTCCCGAGCAAAGCGCAACGAATGAAACGGAGCTCAAAGCGGCGTTGAACAAACGGGTGTGGACATCGCCATTCACCGGACGGCAGGTTTACCGGCTGCCGAATTTGAGTGTGAAGCCCCAGGATGGCGATATCTTGGTGGGATTGAAGGGTATCAATCCGCAGCACATTGGGATTGTCGCGAAGAACGGTACGATCTATCAGGCAGCGAGCACGAATGAGGGAGTCCACGCAGATAACTATTTCGATCAGAATCAATGGTCGTTTTTGGTGCAGAACTTCCAGTCAAACTAGGGACAGCGATCGTGAATGCTCCCATACGCCAACGCGATCCCGATGGCGTAGTCGCGCGATACTCAAATGGTGTCCAGGAAAGATTGGGATGTCGAACGCTATGAGGCCCGCCATGGCTATGTTTGGAACTTCGGCCGCGGAGTCATCGATTGGCTCGATCCGAAAGCCGGGGAATCGATTCTCGACTTGGGCTGCGGATCCGGGCAGCTCACCGCTGAGATCGCAGAGAAAGGCACGACCGTCGTCGGCATCGATTCTGCGCCCAGCATGGTCGCGCAGTCGCGCATCAACTATCCCGCGTTAAAGTTTCAACTGGCAGACGCCACCGCATTGCCGTTCGCTTCCGAGTTCGATGCCGTGTTCTCGAATGCGGTTCTGCATTGGGTCCGCCCGCCTGAGGCCGCCGCACTTGGTATCGCTAAGGCCCTCAAATCCGGCGGACGCTTCGTTTGCGAATTCGGAGGCAAGGGCAATGTCGCGAGCGTGCTCAAAGCCGCCGCGGGACACACGCCCGACTGGTTCTATCCGTCCATCGCCGAATACTCGAAGATCCTCGAAATTGCCGGACTCGAAGTCCGCGAGGCGATGCTATTTGACCGCCCCACCAAGCTCGAAGGCAACGATGGCATGGAAGACTGGCTGAAGATGTTCGTCAAGTCTTTGACGGGTGACGAACTCAAGCTCGCGGTCGAAACCTTAAGGCCAACGCAGTGGAACGGCGACCATTGGACTGTGGATTACCGTCGCATCCGCGTGAAGGCAGTGAAGTTGTAGAAATACGATATTCACAAGCGCATTCACAAGCCCTTCGATACTACAATCAAAGCCGATGGCCGCCAGCGACGCAGCATTCGAAAAAGGACTCCCCTCGAACCTCGAAGCCGAGAGGTTGGTGCTGGGATCCATTCTGCTCGATGACACGGTCTTTTTGGAAGTCGCAGCCGGGCTGACATCCGACGATTTTTCGATTGAGAAGCATCGCCGCATCTTTGGCCGCATGCAGGATCTCTATGGCCGCGGCGATCGCATCGACCGCGTCACGCTGGCCAATGAGTTGATGCGGCAGAATCAGCTTGAGTCCGTGGATGGGTTGGCGTATCTGGTCTCGCTCGACGACAGCTTGCCGAAGCTGCCGAACATCGATTCGTACGTCAAGATCGTCAAGGATAAGTCGTCGCTTCGCAAGCTGATCTTCATTTCGGAAAAGATCCGCGACCGCGCTTTCATCGGGCAGGATACCGCCGACGAGATCGCGGCGAGCGCCGAAGAGTCGTTGCTGGGCTTGAGCGAGAGCAATGTCAGAGATTCGCTGGTCCGCCCAGGTGAAATCATCGAGAGCTTCGAAGGCGGCGTGAACGCCTTTCTCGATCCTACGCGGCGCAACAAAGGGGTGAGCACAGGGCTCACGAAGCTCGACGAAATGACCGGTGGATTGCGTGGTGGCGAATTGTTCATTCTGGCCGCTCGGCCCGCCATGGGCAAGACCGCGCTGGCGTTGAACATCGCGCAACACGTCGCGACCAACCCGCAGGATCCCCGCACTGTGGCGGTTTTTTCGCTCGAAATGTCCAAGGAATCGCTGCTGACTCGTCTTGTCTGCGCGCAGGGGCGCGTCGATCAGCAGAAGTTCCGGGCCGGATACCTGAACGGCGATGAACGCCGCCAATTGCAGATGGCTCTGGGTGTCTTGATGGATGCGCCGCTGTTCCTGGATGACGGTGCCGGTGCCAACGTGATGGACATCCACTCGAAACTGCGCAAGCTAAAGCAGCAGCATGGCCTCGGACTTGTCGTGATCGACTATCTGCAGTTGATGACCGGCCGCGGACGCCAGGAAAATCGTAACCAGGAAGTCAGCGCCATCTCGCGCGGCTTGAAGCTGCTTTCGAAAGAGTTGGACGTGCCGATCATTGCTCTCTCGCAGTTGTCGCGCGCCACGGAATCGCGCCAAGGCGATCATCGCCCGCAGCTTTCCGATCTGCGCGAGTCGGGATCGATTGAGCAGGACGCCGACATGGTGGCGTTTGTGTTCCGCGAGGAATACTATAAGCCCGATCGCGAGGATTTACGCGGCCAAGCAGAGCTAATTCTGGCCAAGCAGCGCAACGGCCCCACCGGCAAAGTGAACCTGGTGTTCTTGCGCGAATACACGAAGTTTGAGAATCCCGCATCGGTGTTCGATGAGCCTCCGCCTGAGTAGGGGGTAAACTGAAACTTCGAGGGGAGATCGAAGCAAGTGCCGGGGGACGCAGTCGCAGCAGCAGCACCCGTGAAGCCTAAGAGGCGCACCTTCTTGCGCCTGACCATGCTCGCCGTTTTGTGCCTCGCCGCGGTGGTTATCGGCGGGTGGCTGCATCGCACGGCCCGCGCCATTGAGCGGCAATCGAATCTTGACGAAGCGCAAAAGGCCGACGTCATCATTGTGTTGGGGGCGGCTGAGTATCGCGGACGTCCCTCGCCTGTGTTGCAAGCGCGTCTCAATCACGCGCTGTTCTTATACCTTCAAAAGATGGCACCGCGAATCCTCACCACTGGCGGGGCAGGCGGAGATCCGAACTTCACCGAAGGCGAAGTGGGCCGGTCTTACCTGAGCCGCGCAGGCGTACCGTCAGAAGCGATTCTTGTCGAGCCAGAAGGCGAGAGCACCGTTCACTCGTTGGCTGCGGCTGCGGAGATCATGCGCAAGTTCGACATGAAGAGCTGCATTGTGGTAAGCGATGGATATCACATTTACCGAGTGAAACGGTATCTCGAAAACCGCGGATACACGGTCTACGGATCGCCACGGCCGGAACAACAGCGTGACCATCTGCGGCAGGAATGGCTGCATTACCGGCAGGCTATTGCTTTCGGACTCTGGCGCGTTGGCATCAGTATTTGACCGCGCACGCTATACTTGGTAGTTCAACCTTTGTTAGTCTAACCTCCCCCAGAGGAACCTATGGAATTTACCGTCAAGAAGGCGGACTTGGTCCGTGAACTGAGTCTCTCGCAAGGCGTCGTCGAGAAAAAGACCACGATCCCGATTCTTTCCAACGTTTTGGTGGAAGCGGCGGGCGACCGCGTTTATCTCACCGCGACAGATCTCGAATTGGGCATCCGCTGCTCGTGTCCGGCCAAAGTGAAGAAGCAGGGTTCTGGGACGATTCCCGCGAAGCGTTTGCTCGATTACGTGCGCCTGTTGCCGGAAGGCGATGTCGACATCAAGCTGGGCGAAAACCAATGGGTGACGATCACCTGCGGACGTTCGAAGACGCGCATTGCGGGCATGAGCCGCGAGAGCTTTCCTGAATTACCGCAGATGCCGGATACGCTGGCGCAGATTCCCGTCGCGGCCTTCGCCACAATGATTGGCCGCACGATCTTTGCGATTTCGAACGAAGAGTCGCGATTTACGTTGAACGGCGCGCTGCTGTTGCTGCGCGAGACCGCGCTCATCATGGTGGCCACTGACGGACATCGCCTGGCGATGGTGCAGAACGACGGACTCAACCTGGGTGGCATTTCGTATCGAGCACTGTTACCGAAGAAGGCGATGGGCGAGATCCAGAAGCTCGGTGCCGATGCTGCCGACGGTGCGGCTTTTGAGTTTTCGGGCGATGAGAATCATCTCTTCTTCCGCCTTGGCGACCGCATGCTGATGTCTCGCAAGTTGAACGGCAACTTTCCGGATTACGAACGCGTTCTGCCAAAAGAACAGCCGTATGAGATCCCTCTTGGCCGCGAAGACTTTCGTGGGTCGATAGAACGCGTGGCGCAGTTTTCCGATGAGCGTTCGCGCGCGATTCGGGTGCGTCTGAGCAATGGGGAGTTGAAGATCTTCTCGTCGATTTCTGAGACCGGTGACTCCGAAGAGAACCTGCCGATCGAGTACAACGGTGCTCCAGTGGAGATTGGCTTCAATGCGGCCTATCTGTTGGACTTTCTGAAGGCCGTGCCACCAGGGGATGTGAAGTTCCTGTTCAAGGATGGCAACTCGGCCGGCGAGTATCGTCCGGAGAATGCGGGCGAAGGTAGCCAGTACCGATATGTCGTGATGCCGATGCGAATCTGAGAAGCGCAAAGGGATCCGCCTTGCGATCCGCCAGTAGTTCAAGAACAATCGCGGCGGCCTCCGTTACCCGGGAGTTCTTCAGAAGTTTGAGAGATTCATCGAATGCCGGGACGACGTTCCCGGCCTTTCGTATTTTTCGGTCACGTTGGCAAGCGGATTGCATCTCAGCCGTGGGATGCCCAGTCGCGCCCTTGAGATCGAATTGGCCCGCCGCATGAAAATGGGAGACGCAGGCGCGTTCGATCAGTTCGCAACCATCTTTGGAGCAAGGCTCTTTCAATACAGTCTTGCGTTGTGCCGCCAGAGGGAAGACGCCGAAGACGTGGTGCAAGAAACACTGATGGCATTGCAGGCGAAGCTGCCGGAGTTGCGGGAGGCGGAATCGGTGCGGGCGTGGGCTTTCCGCATCGCGAAGAACAACTGCCTGATGCAGCGCCGGAAAAGCGTGTTCGAGCCGGAACGCTGTTACAAGTTCGCCGAACCCCAGGATGCCTCGCTCAGCACAGCAGCACTCGATCTCTTAGTGAGTCTACGGGAAATTCTGCAGGAATTGCCACACGAGCTTCGCATGGTGTTTCTGCTTCGCGAAGTGGAAAAGCTTTCGACCGACGAAGCGGCCCATGCGCTCGAGATTACGGCGGATGCGGTGAAATCCAGGCTCCGCCGAGCCCGTCGCGAAATTCGCGCAAGGCTCGGCGGTACAACCCGGTAGCTATTGCCGGTAGTTCATTCGCCGCGTGGGCCGTTGTGGCAGTTGTAGCAACCGATTTGGGTTCCGGCTGGGAAGCGCAGTGTGCCGCGGTCTTCCACCGAGAAGCTGCGATCTGCTTGCGCTTTGGACAGCACCGATCCACGGTAGTCCGCGCCATGACAGGTACGGCATTGCGCAGCATTCTTTTCCGCAGCATCGCCGTGTTTGCCCACCCAGCTTTGGCCGATGGGATGCAACCCGTGAGGACCACCGGTGACCGTTGAGGGAGTCTTCGAATGACAAGCGGTACATTCGACCAGGGTCCCCGCGTGCTTCTGCATCGAAATGGATTGCAGATTGTCGTTGACGTGCGAGCTGGGGTACTCGGCATGCGTTGCGCCGTGACAGGCTTCGCACTGCAAGCCGCCGTGACCCTTTGAGAAGCGGTAGAGATTGAATCCCGCGGCGGGCACATTGGCGTTGGTGGAGAACGTCGCATTCGTGGCCGTTCGCAGAGCACCGGCGTTGTCGAAGGCGCTGGTGTAGCGGATCTGCCCGTTGTTTTGGATCGCATTGCCGGTGTGGCAGTTCTGGCAAGAGGGTTCCTGCAACCAACCCGTGCGATTCGCGGCACCCACTTGCGACATGTTGCCGTGGCAGCTTTGGCACTGCATGGTCATCGATCCGTCCGTGGCGAGGGCGTTGCCCATGACTCCGCGCAGGCACTTGGTTTCCGATCCTGGATGGCAGCGGTAACAAGCCGTGCGGTTGTTGGCCGCGTCGAGCGTGAGCATGTTGGTGGGATCGGGCACGCGCGCGTGTCCGGCATGCACCGCGCGGGTCAGCGGCGTGATGCCCGCGAGGCCGGTTCCGGGCAGCGCGTTCGAACCATGGCATCCGGCACACAGAACAGGGCGGCCGCCACGCGCGGTGGCGTGCAGGCCCGATGCCGAGAATCCCATCTTGGCCAGCGCGTTCTGAAACAGAGGATTTGAGGCCTGTTTCTCATCGTGTATGCGCAGGACATTGTATTTGTAATCCTTCTCCGGATTGGGATCGAACGCCCATCCAGCAGAAGGACGCGCCGTGCTGGTGGAACCCGAGGCGTGGCAGGCGCTGCAATCGAGTTCGTCGGAAACCGGCAGCACGATGTCGGTTTGCGCGACGACCTTGCCTGCGGAGCGGGCCTTGATGCGCATCATCGGATAGTAGTTCTTGATGCCGTTGTCGTCGAAAGGCGAGATGGGAATTCCCTCGCCCGAAAACCAGTTGAACTTCGCATCGAACTTCATGTTCTGCGGCGTGTTGGACGCTCCTGGCATGCGGTATCCTGCGAGGCCAGCGTCTGGGGCCAGCGCAGCACCGTAGAGCGCTTGCGAGAAGCTCCAGAAATTGGTCTTGGCGACAGACGTACGGTTAATCGAACCAGTGGGGTCGGCCACCGCTTCATAGGTGAGTTGGACGCTGGTTCCGCTCTTGATCAGTTTGCCGTTCGCATCGAGGACATGCGCATGGATGTTATTGAAGGGAGGCAGTATCGAATAGACCGAATAGTCTTTGCCATCCATGTAGTGCATGCCGAGATCGTTCCAGCCGACAACCTTCCATTCGTTGGTGCTTGCCGTTTGCGCCGAGACCGCCAGCACGGTGGCGATTGCCGTGAGCATAATTCTCATTGGGTATCGTTCCTCTCTTGTTGCGTAAGGTTGGGTCCTTTCGCACGGAACGATGCAGTTTGGAAGTCAAACGGGTTTGGCTACGGTGAGAATTCGACGAAGCACTTCGAGGGCCTCGGTGACTGAGATGGAAGCGATGTGCCACGCGCCTGGGAACATAGACCCTCATCCTGGTGCGACACGTGATCCTCGCCAGCGATGGCGATCCTGACGCATCCGACGATCACGCGTCGGATGACTTGAGCCTTCATCGGGTCATCATCGATTGTGTGGAAACCCCAAATCAACCTTGCTCGTGGCAGGATCGGGCCACCGGCTCGTCACCACTTTCGCGCGCGTGTAAAACTGCACGCCTTCCGGACCGTACATGTGCAGATCGCCGAATAGCGACGCCTTCCACCCACCGAAACTGTAGTATGAAACAGGCACTGGAATCGGCACGTTGATGCCCACCATCCCGGCCTCGACATCGAACTGGAATTGCCGCGCCACCCCACCATCGCGCGTAAAAATCGCGGCGCCGTTGCCATAGGGATTGTCGTTTACGAGCTTCAATGCTTGCTCGTAGGTGTCGACGCGGATCACGCACAGCACCGGTCCAAAGATCTCATCGTCGTAACAACGCATGCCCGGCCTCACGTGATCGAGCAACGATGTTCCCAGAAAGAAGCCATCGTTCGCTATAATCTCGCTGCGCCCGTCCACCAATACCGAAGCGCCTTCTAACGGTGCTTTTTCGAGATACGAAGCGACGCGATCCCGATGTTCGCGAGTGATCAGCGGACCCATCTCCGAATCCTCCGCCATACCCGGACCCACCTTGATCTTCGCCATCCGCTCGCGGATCGCCGCAATCACAGGATCCGCAGCCGAGCCTACGGCCACCACCACCGAGATCGCCATGCAGCGCTCGCCGGCAGATCCAAAGGCTGCGGAAACGGCAGCGTCGGCGGCCATGCCGATATCTGCATCCGGCAGCACGATCATATGATTCTTCGCGCCGCCAAGAGCTTGCACACGCTTGCCTGCGCGAGTTCCGGCTTCGTAAATTGCCTTGGCGATTGGTGTGGATCCAACGAAGCTGAGCGCCTTGACCTGCGGATGTTCAATTAGCCGCTCAACCGCGACTCGATCGCCTTGCAGCACCGTGAATACGCCATCGGGAACGCCCGCCTGCTTTGTCAATTCGGCGATTGACAAGCTCACCGACGGATCTTTCTCAGAGGGTTTCAAGATGAACGCATTGCCGCAAGCGATAGCATGGGCGAACATCCACATCGGAACCATCGCCGGAAAGTTGAATGGTGTGATGCCCGCGACGACGCCAAGCGGCTGGCGGATTTGATACACATCCACGCCGTTGCTGGCCTGTTCGGTGAATCCGCCCTTTAGCATCGCGGGGACACCGCAGGCGAATTCGACGTTCTCAATGCCTCGCGCCACTTCGCCGAGAGCGTCCGCCACAGTTTTGCCGTGCTCAAGCGTGATGAGTTCCGCGAGGGCGCGGCGGTTCGCATCGAGCAACGCGCGCAGCTTAAACAGCACCTCTGTACGTCGGGCCAACGGCGTCGCGCGCCAGCTTTTGAAAGCCTTTTGGGCAGCGTCAACCGCGGTATCCACCTCTTCGACAGAGGCAAACGCGACGTTCGCGCGCGCCTCACCTGTGGCGGGATTCCATACTGTGCCGCTGCGACCGGATGTCGAAGCCACAATGCGGCCGTCGATCCAATGGCCGATCATACAACTTCGAAAATTGCTTCGACTTCCACCGCGACTCCGGTGGGCAGCGACGCGAAGCCCAGCGCGCTGCGCGCATGGAACCCGTCGCCGGTCTTGCCGAAGACTTCGTGCATCAGATCGGACGCACCGTTGATCACGAGATGATGCTCAATGAACTCGGGTGCGGAATTGACGCATCCCAACAACTTCACCACGCGCAAGCCATCGAGGGTTCCGTGCGTGTTCCAAACGGAATTCAGAATCTTGGCCGCGCAATCGCGCGCTGCTTCGTAGCCTTGCAGCGTTTCGAGACCCGCGCCCAATTTGCCCTTGAGCGTACTGACGTGGCCTGACGAGATCAGTTGGTGTCCGGATCGGATGCAGAGATTCAGATATCCGGGAGTTTGCGTTTCGAACTGGATGCCAAGGCTTTCCGCCTTCTGTTGAGGACTCATTGCTCAATTATCACCGAGTTGACCAGGCCCCGAATCGACCCAGCGACGAAGTCGTTACCATAGGTGAATGGCTTTGATTCCCGGACACGCGACGCCGCAAGGCACCGCCGCATACGCCTCGCGTTTTCCGGCACCCTTCTATCGCAAATCACAAGGGCTGACCGTCAGTACGCTCGGTATCGGTTCGTATCTCGGCCAGATGGATGAAGCCTCCGATGCAGGTTACACAGAGGCCATGGCCGCAGCCGTTGCGGGCGGCATCAACTTTATCGATACCTCGCTGAACTACCGCCATCAGCGTTCCGAACGCAGTATTGGCAAGGCGATCCACGATGTGCCGCGTGATCGGATCGTGGTCTGCACCAAGGCTGGATTTCTCACACCCGAAGCCGTGCCGTCCGACAAAATGACCAGCGAGGATGTCGTGCAGCACATGCACTGCATGACTCCGGACTTTCTCGAAGACCAACTCGACCGCAGCCGCGCGAACCTCGGCATCGATAGCGTGGATGTTTTCTATCTGCACAATCCCGAAACACAGTTGGATCATCTCGAAGAGGACGAGTTCTATCACCGCGTCGGCGAGGCTTTTGCACGGCTCGAACGCCTCGCCAAGGACGGGCGCATCCAATACTATGGCGTGGCCACCTGGTCAGGATTGCGCCAAAGCGAAGGCGGCTTGTCTCTGCTTCGAATGCACGACCTCGCGTACGAACTGAGCGGCGACGAACACCGCTTTCGGTTCATCCAGCTGCCCTTCAATCTCGCGATGACCGAGGCTCTCTCGCAGCGCGATGAAGACGGTCGCAATCTGCTAGATCACGCGAAAACATTGGGTATCGGCGTCATCGCCAGTGCTTCGATTCTGCAGGCGCGGCTGGCTCGCAACATTCCGCCGGTGATCGGCGAACGCCTCACCGGCCTTGCGACGGACGCGCAGCGGGCGATCCAATTTACGCGATCCACACCCGGCATCACGACCGCGCTCGTCGGAATGGGGCGCGCCGAACACGTCCGAGAGAACCTCGGCATCGCACAAGTTCCGCCCGCCACACCCGAACAATTCATGGATCTCTTTCGCTGATGCTGCTCTTCGATCTTTGGGGCGATGGGAAGAACACGCTCTCGCTCGACGCTATTGAACAGGCCCCCAACCTTGCGGCTGTGTTTCTCGTCTGGCCGCGCGGCGATGGGCACCCCTATCTTGGACGTACCAATTTCCTGCGCCGCCGCTTGCTTCGTTTGCTCAAGGAGCGAGAAAAACCCTCGAAAATGCTCAACCTGCGCGAGGTTTCCGATCACGTCGACTTCTGGCTCAGCGGCTCGCAACTCGAAAGTAGCCTACTGCTTTATCGACTCGCTCGCCAGCATTTTCCAGACTCCTATCTAAAGCTCGTGAAACTGAGAATGCCCGCGTATCTGAAGCTGATTCTGAGCAACGAGTATCCCAGGACATCGATCACCACGCGCGTCACCAGCGGCAAAGGCGTCTATTACGGACCGTTTCGCGCACGCGCCGCGGCCGAGACCTTTCAGAGCCAGTGTCTGGATCTTTTCCAGATACGCCGTTGCGAAGACAATCTTGAGCCGCGCGCCGATCATCCCGGTTGTATATACGGAGAAATGAACATGTGTCTGCGACCATGCCAGCAGATCGTGAGCGTGGACCAGTATCGGACCGAAGTCGATCGCGTCGCGCAATTCATCCGCACCGACGGCGGCAATCTCATCGAAAGCGCAAGCGCCACGCGCGATCGCTTTTCTGAAGAGCTGAATTTCGAAGAGGCCGCCAAGGCGCATCGCAGGATCGAGCGGATCAAGCAGATCCTGTCGTTGCGTGACGATCTCGTCACCGATCTCGAACGGCTGAATGGCGTGGCGGTTGCGTTGTCTTCGAATCGTGCAGCGGTGAATCTGCTGTTTCTTCGGCGGGGCTGGTGGCATGGTCCCGCGGTGTTCGAACTGGGTCCCGACGCAGGCCACGGCATTTCGATGGACCGGCGCTTGCGCGAGGTGGTGCAGGCGCTGCCGGTGAAAGATCCGAGTTCGGGTGAGCGGCAGGAACATTTGGCGATCCTGGCAAAGTGGTTTTACTCGACGTGGCGCGACGGCGAGTTCATTCCATCCGAGTCATTGGCCGATCTGCCGTATCGCAAGCTGGTGAACGCGATTGCGCGTGTCGCAAAATCCGAGCAGAGAAGTGAGTGAAATCGCAGAACTCTTGCGCATGAGTAGGTGAATGTCCAAACAACTTGTCGAAGCCCCCGAAAACTGCGTCACACTCGGGTATGTCGAAGCCTATGACGCGCCGTTGAATTGCGACTATGCCTACGTTGCTTATCAAGAAGGCGATACGGTTCGGATAAAAGGTCATCAAACGGCTGGTGCCATGTTCGATCCGGAACAGATACGCCTGCAGTCCCGTGCAGCCGGTGCGCAAGGCAAGCCGTACTTTGTCTGGGGCTACAATTTCGAGCCTTCGGCCGATGACGCCAGGCAGGTGGAATTCCGCGTACACGTGGCATCCGGCAAGCCTTCGGAAATTGAGATGCTTCTAAGGATGCGCCTGTTCGACGGAAAACCCGACGAGCCGAAATCGGTGCGCTTTGCCTGGCCCCTTTAGACAAATGACAGAAGAGCAAGCACTGCAGGAGCTTTGCGAACGCGAGCCGATCTTCCATCGCCCTGAACTGGGCACGGATTTTGCGTCGATGGTCACCGATGACTTCTGGGAAATCGGTGCATCGGGCAAGATCTATACCCGCGAGCTCATCTTGCAGGTGCTTGCCGAGCGGATCACTAGAACGCCGGCGCATGATCGTTGGCAGACTTCGGACTTCGCTTGCCGCAAGCTATCTGAGGAGTTTTTTCTGTTGACTTATACGCTGCTGCAGGACGAAACACGATGGACTCGTCGTACCACTCTATGGTGCCTCGCGGCCAACGGCGGCTGGAAGATCGCGTTTCATCAGGGTACGGTTGTACAGCCTTAGTTGCTCATTTTGTGCCATCGAATTGGGCTTACACCGGGGTCGATCCGGGCCAAAGAAGAAGACCTCGATTGCAGAACGTTTCGACCCTGAGTCCGGCACTTGGAAACGCTCTGAGGGATTCGACGCGCCCGTCGATGAGCGTGGCGAGCCACTGGGCTTGCTGCTTTGCACCGAAGGCGACTCACTCGTATTTGGAAGTAGCGGCGGAAACATCCTGCTCGCCTACGTAAAGCGCAAGCAAGCTTAAGGCCGAATGAGCCTGCTGGTGAGATCGTTGTCGCCGCCCACATCGGTGAGGCGGAAATCGCGCCCCTGAAACGGATACGTCAGCTTGCGATGATCCATGCCGATGAGCCCGAGCAGCGAGGCATGCAGATCGTGCATGGTCACCTTGTCTTCGGTCGCTTTGAGGCCGATCTCATCGGTGGCCCCAATAACTTTGCCTCCGCGGATTCCGCCGCCAGCCATCCACACCGTAAAGCCGTAGGGATTGTGATCGCGGCCATTGCGATTGCCGCCTCCGCCTTCTGCTCCGTCAGTGAAGGGCGTTCGCCCAAAGTCCCCGCCCCACAACACGACAGTGCTTTCCAGCAGGCCGCGTGATTTCAGATCTGCGAGCAGCCCCGCGATGGGCTTATCCACCTTGCGCGCCATGAACTGATGGTTCTGATCGCATTCATTGTGGCCATCCCAGCCGACTTCCGCACCTTTCTTGCCACCGGAATACAACTGTACGAAGCGAACGCCTTTTTCCACCAGACGACGCGCCATCAGGCATTGCGTACCGAATTCGGCGCTCATCGGATCGTCGATGCCATAGAGCTTGCGGGTCGCATCGGACTCTTTGCCGAGATCCGCAACCTCCGGCACCGACATCTGCATCTTGAACGCGAGTTCGTACGAGGCCATGCGCGCGGCGAGTTCCGAATCATCCTGTCGAGGCGCGCGATGCTCTTCGTTGTAAGCCCGCAGCATGTCGAACATCTCGCGCTGCTGCGCGTCGGTGATGTTCGCGGGCCGCTTGACGTTCAAGATCGGCGGGCCTTCGCTACGTAGCACTGTGCCCTGATAGGCCGCTGGAAGAAACCCGGCTCCATAAGCGGGCGCTCCAGCTTTGATGCCCCCGTCAAGCATCACGACATAGGCTGGAAGGTTTTCGCTTTCGTTGCCGAGTCCGTAAACAACCCACGATCCGACACTGGGGCGGCCGACGCGGCCCCAGCCGGTGTTGAGCCAGGTTTGTCCGGTGACGTGCGTGAAGCCATCGTGATGGCAGGATCGAATGACCGCGAGATCGTCGGCATGAGCGGCAACGTTTTCGAAGAGATCGGAGATTTCGAGACCCGATTGGCCGCGCTTGCGAAAGACTCGCGGGGAGCCCATCAGCGGCGTCCGAGCCATGTTCGAGAACTGGAAATCGACCTTGCCGAAGCTGGCGGGAACGGGTTGACCGTCGAGTTTGTTGAGAAGCGGTTTCGGATCGAAGGTGTCGATGTGGCTGGGTCCGCCATGCATGAAGAGGAAGATGACGCTCTTGCCCTTGGCCGCCGGATTATGCGGGCGCTTGGCCGCGAACGGATTGCTCGCGGGCGCAGCCATCATCGTTGAAGCGGCAAGAGCACCGAAGCCCAGTCCGCTCTTCGTAAGGAACTCGCGGCGCGAGGCGGCTTGACGTTCAGTCGACATAGAGAAACTCATTCATGTTCAGAACCACCAGACACAGCCGTGCGAGGCTGGCTTCATCGTTGACGGCGGATTTCGCTTTGGCTAGTTCAGACGCGCTGGGCCTGCGACCGAGAGCATTCAGCCAGACGTTGGCGATCTGTTGTTCCGCGGTGGATCCGGCGGATCGCCTGGCGAGTGCCGCGGCCTGTTCCACCATGAAGTCGCCATTCATCAACGTCAACGCCTGCGGGGCGACGGTGGTGTTGTCGCGACGCGAGCAACTCATCGAAGTATCGGGTGCATCGAAGACCGAAAGCATCGGCAGCGGGAACGTTCGCTTCACGTACAAGTAGATGCTGCGGCGTGTGTGCTCGCGCGGATCCATCGCTTCCGGCCATTGATTGCGAGCCCACATCACGGTGTACTCTTCAGGGCTCAGTTTGGGGATCACCGGGCGCCCACCCATCTTCAAATTGATCGAACCACTCGCCGCGAGCACAGTGTCACGCAGGGTTTCCGCATCGAGGCGGAGCCGATTGGCGCGCCACAACGAGCGGTTGTCGGCGTCAATGCGCGCGTTCGCTTCGTCGAACTTGCTGGCGCGTTGATAGGTATCGGAGAGCATGATCAAGCGATGCACCTTTTTCATACTGTAGCCGTTCGCAGTGAAGTCGGCAGCCAGAAAGTCGAGCAGTTCGGGATGGGTGGGCTCTTCGCCCTGACGTCCGAAATCATTGGGTGTCGCGACGAGGCCACGTCCGAAATGCCAGTGCCACATGCGGTTCACGATCACGCGAGCAGTCAATGGATGCTCTGGATTCGTGAGCCACAGTGCAAGCGCTTTGCGGCGTTGCAGCTTTTGATCCGAAGTCTCAACAATCGGTTTGACGCCGCCGGTGAGCACAGCGGGGAAAGCCGGCGGAACCTTCTCGCCTTTTGAACGCCAGTCTCCGCGGTGGGTCAAATGTATGTCCGGAACTGTCTCGGCGTGCCCAAGCACCGTGGCGGTCTGCATCACCGGATTCGCCTTGAGTGCAGACTTTCCAAGTTCCACGATCAGCGCCTGCCGCGCGGCGGTTTCTTCTGGAGTCAGCGGGATGTCCGCTTCTTTTCCTTCCGCGTTTTCCTGCAGGCCCGCGGAAGTGAGCGCCAACTCGAACTGCGCGGCGAGCTTCCGCTGCGCTGAGTCACGCTTTGTGGACGGCACTTCGTATGCGGCAAGAACATCCGCAGAGAAGCGTTCTCGGACTTTGTCCACCACGCGTTTGCGCGCCTGGCTGTCGATGCGGCCGATGGCAGCCTTCAACTCTTCCACCTTGAGCCAGCTTGGATATCCAGACTTGAACCCGAAGATGTTGAACTGACTAATGACGGGGATCTCGCGCTCTTCGCTTCCGGCGAAGACGGCCATCATGCTGTGGTAATCCTTCTGCGTCAGCGGATCGAATTTGTGATTGTGGCAGCGAGCGCAGCCCAGTGTGAGTCCGAGAAAGGCCTCGCCCGTCGTATCGACGACATCGGTGAGCCACTCATAGCGAACTTGGCCACCGAACAGAGCGGCCTCATGATAGGCCGGCCCGATTGTGTACATGCCAGTGGCGATCTTGGCGTCGAGCGTGCGCATCTTCTCATCGGAGATTTTGAAGCCACCGTCGAGGTCGAGATCGCCAGGGAAGAGTTCATCGCCTGCGATCTGTTCTTGGACAAAGCGATCGTAAGGCTTATCGGCGTTGAACGATTGAATGACGTAGTCGCGATAGCGCCAGGCGTTAGGAAAGTAGACGTCGGTTTCGAATCCGCCGGTGTCGGCGTAGCGAACGACGTCGAGCCAGCGGCGGCCCATACGTTCCCCGTAGCGTGGCGAAGCGAGCAGCCGGTCGATCAGCTTGGCATAAGCATCCGGCGCGGTGTCGTTGAGGAAGTCGTCGATTTCCGAAGGTTTGGGTGGGAGTCCGAGAAGGTCGAAGGTGGCACGGCGGATGAGCGTGCGTCTGTCGGCCTTTTCAACTGGTTTGAGATGCTGCGCTTTCAGCTTGGCTTCGATGAAGCCATCGATCGGATTGCCGCTCGACGACTGCGGGGCAGTGGATCGTACGGGTTTTCGGAAGGCCCACCACGAAGGCTGCGTAGCGTGTGCCGTCAACGCGGGAGCGCCGGAATCGATCCAACTTTTGATGGTTGCGATGTCGGCGGAAGAGAGCGACTTCTTACCTGGAGGCATTTGCGGTGCATTGGCAGAGTCGCGAAGAACGGCCTGATAGAGCAGGCTGGCTGCAGCGTAGCCCGGAACGATGGCGGGTCCGCGAGTACCGCCTTTGACGATGGAATCGCGCTGACGGAGATCGAGTCCGCTCATCTGCGCTGTTGCGCCATGACACGATCCGCAATTGGTTTCAAGAATGGCGGATACGTCCGCTGCGCAGACCAGCAGCGGAGTGACGAGAGTCAGAACGAAGAGAGAGGATCGCATCCTCACACAGCTTATCCGATTTCTATGCCAGCGCTGGAACCACGTATGGCTTGCGGTAGGGGCGGGTCAGCATCTGATTCGCCTCCTTTTCAGCAGAAGTGAAATGCATCCCCGCTGCATCGAAGGCCAACTTCTTTCCTCCAAGCCGATAGGAAATATTCGCCAGATGGCACATCGCCGCGGACGCTGCGCCGATCTCGATATCCGCATGGAGATCTTTCACATTGCGCGATTTGCAGGCCGCGATGAAGTTTTCCATATGCGGCTGCGTATTCCAGATCTGGCCGCCGGCCTTCTCGTCCATCACCTTCTCATTGGTCTCGCCCTTGTACACCTGGAACCCATGCGAGTCCATCGCCATCCAGCCGTCGGACCCATAGAAGAGGTTCCCAATCGTATGTCCGCCACGGACCTGCAAACCGCCTTCGGGCCCAGTCAGCAACCCGCGGACCTCGAACACAAGCTCGCGATCACCATAATCGAAGGTCGCGATCTGCGTGTTCGGTGTTTCCTGCATGTCGTCGTAGGCGAACTTGCCTCCGGTCGACACAACGGACTTCGGCAAGCCGACGCCCATGCCCCAGCGCGCGAGATCCATTTCGTGGACGCCCTGATTACCGATGTCACCGTTGCCGGTATCCCAAAACCAGTGCCAATTGTAGGCAAAGCGTAATTCGTTGAACGGGCGCATCGGCGCGGGTCCAAGAAAAAAGTCCCAATTCACGCCCGCAGGTGCGGCGGTATCGGGCTTGCGGCCAATGGATTTGCGGCGTTTGAAGCAGAGTCCCTTCGCAAGGTAGACCTTGCCGATCACGCCTTCGTGCAGCAACTGGATCGCACGCATTTTGTAGTCGAGACTGCGGCTTTGGCTGCCAACCTGCACCATGCGGCCATACTTGCGCGCGGCGGCCACCATTTGGATGCCTTCGAAAATGTTGTGCGAGGCTGGCTTCTCGATGTAGACGTCCTTGCCGGCTTCGCAGGCCCAGATGGTGGCGAGTGCATGCCAGTGGTTCGGCAGCGGCATCGATACGGCATCGACGTTCTTGTCTGCGAAGGCGTCGCGCATATCGCCATAGCCTTTGGGCGTCGCGCCGGTCTCACGATTCACCCGCGTTTGCGTACGTTCTAAAGCAGCCTGATTGACGTCGCACAAGGCACTGATCCGCGCGCCGCCGACCTTCAGATAGTTGGTGAGATGATCTTGCCCGCGGCCCCCAAGACCGACGATCGCTACGTTCACTTTGTCATTCGCGCCCATCACCTGTTGCGCGGCGAGCGCAGACGTTGCGCCCAAGTAAAAGCTGGTCTTCATACCTTCTCCGGAACAACATAGGGCTTGCGATACTGGCGCGTGAGCAGTTTGTCAGCTTCGGCATCGTTGACGAACTTCATCTTCGCGGGATCGAATTGCAAACGGCGTCCCACACGATAAGCGATGTTCGCCAAGTGGCACAGCGCCGCGGATGCCGCGCCGATTTCGATGTCGGCGTTCAGCTTGGTATGATCGCGCGACTTGCAGCAGTCAATGAGGTTTTGCATGTGTTGGGCGGTGTCCGTGCCAGTGCTCTTCTCCTGCATGGCGACTTCGTTCGTCTCGCCTTTATAGACGGTGAAGCCATTGCCGTCGACGGACATCCAACCTTCGGATCCCCAGAAGAGATCGCCAACCACATTACCGCTGCCACGGCGCGCGAGCCCGCCTTCATCGCCCGTCAACAAGCCACGAACCTCAAACTGCAACTGCTTATTGTTGCCATAGTCGAAGGTGGCAAACTGCGTGTTCGGCGTTTCCTGATCGTCGTCGTAGGCGTACTTGCCGCCGGTGCTGACGATGAACTGCGGCATCTTCAGCGAGTCGCCTAGCCCCCAACGCGCGATGTCCATCTCGTGCACGCCCTGATTGCCGATATCGCCGTTGCCAGTGTCCCAGAACCAGTGCCAGTTGTACTTGAAGCGGAGTTCGTTGTAAGAGCGCATGGGCGCTGGCCCGAGGAAGAGATCCCAATTGATGCCCGCAGGCGTCGGCTCGTCGGCCTTGTGTCCGATGGATTTTCGACGTTTGAAACACAGTCCTTTGGACATATAGACGGGACCGATGACGCCATCTTTGAGCAACTGCATCGCGCGGATCTTGTGCGGCATTGAGCGGCTCTGGCTTCCGACCTGCACCATTCGCTTGTATTTGCGCGCGGCGGCGGTCATCTGGATGCCTTCAAACACGTTGTGCGAGGCGGGCTTTTCGATGTAGACGTCCTTACCGGCCTGCACTGCCCAGATCGTTGCCAACGCGTGCCAGTGGTTCGGCAGAGGCATCGAGACCGCGTCGACATTCTTGTCTTCGAAGACCTTCCGCATGTCTTCGTAGCCCTTGGGGGTCTCATTGGCGGACTTTTTCACGAGAGCTTGCCCGCGTTCCACCGCCGCTTGATTGACATCGCAAAGGGCAGTGATTCGCACACCCGGCAATTCACCGAGAGCTTTCATGTGGGCCTGTCCGCGGCCGCCGAGTCCGACAACGGCGACGTTGACGCGATCGTTCGCGCCGAGGATCCGGGAATATTGCGACGCAGTGAAGGCCGCGGTCGTAGTGAGAAATGTGCGTCTGGTAGTCATGTCTTATTGCAGGAGTCTGGTGACGGCTTCAAAGGCCTCTTGTGCGATTGTGTAGTTGGGGTCGAGAGCCAGCGCCTTCTGGAAGCATTCTCGAGCCTTGTTGTACATCTCTTTTTCCGCGTACGCGCGGCCGAGGTTGTACCAGGGAAAGTGGAACGAGTCGTAACGCTTGCTGACGAGTGCCTTTTCCAGCCAATGGATCGCCTCATCGTAGAGTCCCTTATCAATTAAGTAGGCGCCGATGTCGTTGTAAGGGTTACCGAAGGTGGGATCGATGAGGATCGCGTTCTTGCATTCCTCGATGGCGTCATCGATCTTTCCTTGATAGCGATAAGTCCAACCGAGATAAGTGTAGGCTTCGGCAGTCGGATACAGTTCGATCGAGTTCTTGTAGAGGCTGGCGGCGAGATCGAGGTCGCCGGACATCTGATGTTCATACGCTTCCTGAAAGAGTTGCAAGGCCAGGTGCGCTCGGGAATCGGACATCGTCGTGTGATGCCCAGTGTATCAAGTGTTGGCAGGCTGAGATCAACGCGCAGTTTTTGCAGCGCTCTTCGCGGCCGGATTCCGTAGGATCTTGCGGACCATGCCAATCGCAGCCTCGGCGGAGGCCACCGTGTACCCGCCACGCATCGTGTAGACATCGTCGCCTCCCGATACAACAAGACGGTGCCGGATGCCAAGATCATCGCAGGCGACGGTGAAACCGCGATCAAGCGTTGGAGCCGTGGATCGCTTGATTTCAATCGCGATCTCCGGCTGCCCGGCACGCTCGAGCACCAGATCGATTTCCGCACCGTTCGCCGTCCGGTAATAGTAGGCGCGGTGGCGGGATCCGGCCGCATGAATGAGGTTCTCGATCACGAAGCCTTCCCAACTGAATCCCACAACGGGGTGCCCCATCAGCCCATCGAACGTATCGATCTCAAGCAAGGCGTGCACGATGCCGCTATCTCGCAGGTACACTTTCGGCACCTTGACCAAACGCTTACCCAGATTGGCGTGCCAAGGCGGCAAACGCCTCACGAGTTGAAGCGCCTCCAACAAGTCGAGATACCGGCCCGCCGTTGGACTCTTGACGCCGAGACTCTGTGCGAGGCGGGCTTGGTTGAGCGGAGTGCCTTGGCCGTGGGCAAGCATTGTCCAGAGCCGCCCAATGAGCGGCGGGGGAACACGCGGCGCAAACATCGGGACGTCCCGCTCGAGATAGCTGCGGATGAAATTCTGCCGCCAGTCAAAGCTCACGGCGTTGCTCCGCGCAATCAGACTTTCTGGAAAACCACCGCGCAACCAGAGCTTTTCCACTCCAATGCCCGCTCGGCGAGCTTCATCGATCATGATGGGATTGAGATCCACGTAGGCGACGCGGCCGGCAAGGCTTTCGGACGCCTGATTCATCAAGTCGAGCGACGCGGAACCAAGCAGTAAGAACTGTCCGGTCTTGTGGCCCGAGGCGCGAAAGTCATCGATGATTCCCCGCAGTTCCAAGAAGAGTGCGGGTGCACGATGGATCTCGTCGAGAATGATGAGCTTGCCCTTTTGTCCACGGAGATAATGATCCGCGTCCCTGAGCTTGACGCGGTCCGACTCGCGCTCCAGATCGAGATAGATCGAAGATGCGTTTCGGCTTCGTGCCACTCGCTTGGCGAGAGTGCTCTTGCCAACCTGGCGAGGCCCCAGCAGTACAACGGCTGGAGAGTTACTTAGTGCCGCGGCGACAACAGCCTCGGCCTCCGGACGCTTAACGTACATGCATGCAATGCTAACACAAGATGTTAGATTTACCTGGATCGCTGGCAGGAATGATCCATGCAAATCTAACATCAGATGTTACGATTGCATGGATAAAATTAGGAGAGAATCTCGCGAACAAGAGCCCCGCCGACATCCGTAAGCCTGTATTGACGGCCCTGAAAGCGATACGTTAGCCGCCGATGATCGACGCCAAGCAGATGAAGGATGGTCGCCTGAAGATCGTGCACATGCACCCCACCCTCGGCGACGTTGAACCCGTAGTCGTCGGATGCCCCGTGCGAGTATCCGCGCTTCACCCCGCCGCCCGCCATCCAGAGGGAAAACACCCGTCCGTGATGATCGCGGCCGTAGTTGTCCCGCTTCAAAGGACCCTGCGCATAAGGCGTACGTCCGAACTCACCGCCCCAAATCACGAGCGTATCGTCCAACATGCCGCGCTGCTTCAGATCTTGAATCAGGGCAGCCGAAGGCTGATCCGTATCGCGCGCCAGAGGAGGCAGTTTGTCGGTGAGACCTCCGTGATGATCCCAACCGCGATGGTAAAGCTGAATAAAGCGGACGTTGCGTTCCGCTAGTCGGCGAGCGAGCAAACAGTTGGCGGCGAAGGTTCCGGGCTTGCGAGATTCCGGGCCATATAACGCAAAGACATGATCCGGTTCCTTGGAAACATCCGCGAGCTCAGGCACCGATGTCTGCATCCGGTACGCCATCTCGTACTGCGCGATGCGAGTATCGATTTCGGGATCGCCAGCGCGTTCTCGCAGCTTCGTATTCAACTCGGCGAGGCCGTCGAGTTGGGCGCGGCGCAGCTCACGCGAAACACCTGCAGGATTGGACAGATGCAGTACCGGATCCACGCCGTTGCGGAACTGCACACCCTGATAGCGGCTCGGCAAAAAGCCCGCGCTCCACAATCGCGACAGCAGGCCTTGATCCGGCTGGCCATTGCTGGGAAGGGAGTTGAGCACGACAAACGCGGGAAGATTCTGATTCTCACTGCCAAGCCCATAGTCCATCCAGGAACCCATGCAAGGTCGCCCAGGAAGCTGACTACCGGTCTGCAGCAGCGTAATCGCAGGGTCGTGGTTAATCGCCTCCGTATGCATGGCACGCAGGATACAAAGCTCATCGGCGACCTTGGCGGTGAATGGCAAGCGATCGCTCAGCCATTGCCCGCTTTTGCCGTGCTGCTTGAATTCGTACATGGAAGGCGCGACCGGAAAGCGGCTCTGATTCGCCACCATTCCCGTGATGCGCTGGCTTCCAAAGACCGACGCGGGAACGTCCTGATCGAACCGGTCTTTCAGTAGCGGCTTGTAGTCCAGCAGGTCGAGTTGCGAGGGACCGCCGGCTTGAAAGAGAAAGATGACGCGTTTCGCTTTGGGAGTGTGATTGGGAAACGTCGTTGCCGCATGCAGAGAGTCGAAGGCCATCGCGCCAAGTCCATAGGCGGAAGAGCGCAGAAGATCGCGGCGAGTCATTTCGAGATCACCTCATCGAGATTGAGAATCATGGATGTTACCGTGGCGAGAGTCGCGCCAGGCTGGTTGAAAACACGCATCAAAATGGAAACCTCATCCTCAGCGGGCGCACGGCCCGCCGCAAGGCGGAAGGCATAAGAGATGCGAGACTGTGCCGTAGACCCACCCTCTCTCGCCGCACGATCCGCTAGCTTTTGCGCGGCTTCGACGTAGATCGGATCGTTTAGCAACGTCAATGCCTGCATGGGCGTGTTTGTGGAGGAACGGCGAACGATGCAGAACTCTCGATCCGGCGCATCGAAGACAGTGAATGTCGGGTGCGGCGACGTACGCTTCCAGAAAGTATAAAGACTGCGGCGATGCAGATCGTCGCCTTTGCTAGTGAGCCAGCGAGTTCCGGGATACTCGGCTGCAACCACAATACCTTTGTAGAGGTCGTCGTTCTGCAACGGATACACGCTAGGGCCGCCCAGTTTTTGCTTCAGCGTTCCAGAGGCAAACAGGGCCTGATCGCGAATGATCTCGGCAGGCAAGCGAAACCGCGGACCTCGGGCAAGCAGGCGGTTCTCTGGATCTCGCGCATACAACTCCGTTGGCGCGAAGGCATCCTGCCGGTAAGTCTGCGATAGAACAATCTGCTTGAGCAGCGCTTTGACGTTCCAGCCCGAATCAACGAACTCGCGAGCGAGCCAATCCAGCAGTTCCGGATGGCTGGGATTCTCGCCCTGCAAGCCAAAATTCTCGCTCGTCTTCACAAGCCCCGTGCCAAAGAGTTGCTGCCAGAAGCGATTCACAACAACACGCGCAGTCAACGGATGATCGGGCTTGGTCAGCCATTGTGCGAGACCCAATCGATTGCGGGGTGCACCGGAGGGCCACGCACCCAACAGCGCCTCGGGCACACCGGCATCCACGACGTCAGAAGGGGCATCGTAGGCTCCCCGCTTCAACATATGGGTCGTACGAGGCGTCGCCAGTTCGCTCATCACCATCACGGTGGGGATGTTGCGCTCGAAGGCCAGCATCCGCGCCCGTGCCGCAGCAAGTTCGCGCGAAGGAATTCGAGACTTGGCCGACGCGAATCCGGCAACTTCATCGGCCGCAAGCAAGCGATTGAAGATCCGCAAATCCTCGAACTCGCCGGCGAATCGCACACTGTCTTTCTTGTTGTCCCAACCAACGCGAAAGGTAGCCGGGGCAGGCTTCGTCTTACTGTCTGGAAGCTGCAAACCATCGTGAAAGACTTGCGTGGCAAGCTCGCGTCCATCCACAAACAAACGCACCCAGGAAGCGTGCCCGCGCATTTCCGGATCATCGCTACCGACGCCTTGATATATCGCAGTCACGTGGTGCCATTCGCCCGAGGTCAGGCGCGCATCGCGAGTGCGGACATGAATCGCATACGCTGGCAACCGGTCGGCATAGAGAAACTCCAACTCATCTCCTGCAATGCGCAGTTCGACGCCTCGCCCATAGGAGACATCCGCGGAATTGTAGTCATACCGGATGTTCGAAAGCAGCGCGACATTTGTATCAGCGACCGCTCGCTTCACCCAACCGGCAAACGACATTGGCTCGCGCTTTGAGAGGTTGATGGAACCCGTTACCAGCTTTTCAGAAGAATGGCCCGTAAAGGTCCACGCAGCATCCACAGGTGCGCGGATAGCCGTCGGCGTCGACTCGAACGGCTTCGTTCGCTGCAAACGTTCCACCTCGGCAGTCAATGCCGCAAGCTTTTGTTGCATTTCGCGAGTCGGTGCGGGAATCATTGGCACAGCATTCGCCACGCGCCCATCCTCACCGACTTCCGGCATGTTGTTGAAGAACGCATAGAAGCGATAGTGATCGCGCTGCGTGATGGGGTCGAACTTGTGATCGTGACAACGGGCGCATTCGAGTGTGAGTCCAAGCCACGACATCCCCAGGGTACGCACGCGATCGATCACATACTCAACGCGATACTCCTCATCGATGATTCCACCCTCGGAATTGATCACATGATTGCGACCATAGCCAGTCGCAATGCGTTGATCGAGCGTCGGCTTCGGCAAGAGGTCTCCGGCGAGTTGTTCCGTGATAAACCGATCATAGGGCTGATTGCGATTGAAGCTCTCGATCACCCAGTCGCGCCAGCGCCACATCGATCGGGTGGAATCGTTATTGAAGCCGTGCGTATCCGCGTAGCGAGCGACGTCGAGCCAATCCATCGCCATGCGTTCCCCGTAGGCGGGCGATGCGAGCAACCGATCCACCGCGGTCGCATAGGAAGGGTTTCGAACGAACGCGTCGAGTTCCGCGGGGGTGGTTGGCAGCCCGGTGAGATCCAACGAGACACGCCGCAACCAGGCCTGCGGACTCGCGGCTCGATTGAACTGCATTTTCTCGGACTGCAAGCGGGACGCGACAAAGGCATCGATCGGATGTAGGCCAGCAACAGGGGGCGTTGGCCGCTTGGGAGGAACAAAGGCCCAGTGCTTCGAATACGGCGCACCCTGAGCCACCCATGCTTCCAGCAGCGAAGTCTGCTGAGTCGTCAACGTCCGATTCGAATAGACAGGTGGCATTCGCTTGGGCGACTTTGCCTCAGCGGTGATGCGCGCGGTAATGTTCGAAATCCGCCCGTCGCCGGGGGCGTCGAGCCGCAAGCCAGCCATACGCTTGCTCTCGTCCTGCCCGTGGCAGTGAAAGCAGTTTTCGGCAAGTATTGGACGGATATCTCGACCGTAGTCGAGAGTTTGCGCGGATAGTGCGGACCCCAACGCGAGGATCCAGAAACGGAACATGTTTTGAGTATAGGCAATCGCCAGCGAAGTTACTTGCGTTTCGCTGACCAGTTGGCTGTTGCTTTTTGCCCGAACATATCCGTCTCAGCGGTACCCTTCATTTCGCCACCTTCCCACGATCCCGTCATTTCGTACACGACACTGCCGCCTTCAGGGCGGTCGCGCTTCACTGTCATCTTGATCTTGTTGCCGTCAATAACACCATTCTCAATCGTCAGCTTGCGTGTTTCAGTGAACGCAAAGACTCCCGTGAGTTTGGATCCTTCGCTCTTGGCGGTGAGCACCGCGGTGGTCTCGCCGAACGGGCTGGGCATCTTCCAATCCCAATCGCCATCGACCTTCGGAGAATCGGCAGCAAAAAGACCGCAAGCCAATATCGTACAGGACAAGATTCTTAGAGTATCCATTGGGCTTTAGATGTCCGCCGTCCCGTGGCGGATGTAAGAATGGGTGGGGCAAACTGGGTGGGGCAGATCACCCGACCATTCTCCGGCAGTCTGAAAACACGTTTTGCTGTAACAGCAGCTGAGTGGAGGTTATCTTGCAAGGGATTGTTACTACTTGCGAACATGACTCTTCCTTTCCCTGAACTGACCGCCGATGAAGCGGCCTTGATGATCCAGAATGGACAAACGCTCGGCTGTAGCGGATTCACCGCCGCGGGCGCTTTGAAGTCCATTCCGCTTGCCCTTGCGGAACGGGCTCGCACCGAGCACCAGGCAGGGCGGCCCTTCACCGTGGGGCTCCTCACCGGGGCCTCCACCGGACCTTCCTGCGATGGCGCACTCGCAGCAGCAGAAGCAATTCACTTCCGCGCACCCTACCAGTCGGATGCGCTATTGCGGCAGCAAATCAACGCCGGGCGAGTCCGCTTCGTGGACATGCATCTATCGCTGCTTCCGCAGAACGTGCGCTATGGCTTTCTCGGCCCTGTGCATTGGGCCATCGTTGAAGCCGCCGATATCAGCGCGGGCGGAGGCATTGTGCTGACGGCTTCCGTTGGAGCGACGCCGACGTTCCTAAACCAAGCCGAAAAGATTCTGATCGAACTCAATGCACAGCACCCTCCCACGCTCATCGGAATGCATGATATTTTCGAGCCGAAGGATCCGCCGACGCGTTCCGAGATCCCGATTTTTTCGGCAAGTGATCGGGCCGGTAGCCCGATCTGCCTGGTGGATCCACGCAAGATCGTGGGCTTCGTACGGACGAATCTAACGGATGAGTGCAGTCCGTTTGCACCGGCTACCCCAGTGACAGAAAAGATTGGCCAGAACGTCGCGGAGTTTCTCATCGCGGAAATGCACGCCGGGCGCATTCCCGCGGACTTTCTTCCACTGCAATCCGGAGTGGGAGACATCGCAAACTCGGTGCTGGGCGCGTTGGGAGCAAGCACTGAGATTCCGCCGTTCGAGATGTATACCGAGGTGCTGCAGGATAGCGTGATCCCGCTGCTCGAGAATGGACGCTGCACCTTCGCATCGACTTCCGCCTTGACGCTCAGCGCGGAAACGATGGCGCGATTCCAGGCGAATCTGGTGTTCATGCGTCCGCGCGTGGTGTTGCGTCCGCAGGAGATTTCCAATCATCCGGAAATTGTGCGCAGACTGGGAATCATCTCGATGAACACCGCGATTGAGATCGACTTATCCGGCAATGTGAATTCCACGCACGTGATGGGGCGGCAAATGATGAACGGGATCGGCGGCTCGGGCGACTTCACCCGCAATGCGTATTTGTCGATCTTCTCGTGCCCGTCGGTGCAGAAGGGCGGCAAGATCTCGACCGTCGTGCCGCTGGTGAGCCACGTCGATCACAATGAGCATTCTGTGCAGATTGTGGCAACGGAGCAGGGCGTGGCCGATTTGCGAGGCAAGGATCCGCATGAGCGGGCGCGGCTGATTATCGAGAAGTGCGCGCATCCGGATTACCGGGATGCCCTTCGCGCCTATCTACGAACCGTCGATAGCGGACACGCGCCGTTCACGCTCAGCAAGGCCTTTCGGATGCATGAGCGGTTCCTCGGCGCAGGCACGATGGTGGGCACGGAGTTCGAGTAAGCGCTACGGCGCGAAGTACCCGCTTATATCCAGTAACAGGTGTCCGCTGCTGGACGGATACAGATTCACGGCTCCAGCAGGCCCTGCGAGCAAAATCGCGGCGTTCGATTTCAACGAGCCGTCCAAGGCATTCAGCGCCGACACCCGTAGGCCTTAACACGCCTGCGGGCCACAGCGTCAGGAACCCGAGGACGCCATTTGGCAGCACGGTGGCATTGGCCACGAAGGCCTGAGCGGACAAGGAAACCCGCATGTCGATGCAGGAAATGAGAATTCCCGCGCGGAATCTGCGTCCAACTGCCCCCCCCCGAATTGGGGGGATCAAGGGCTCTGCACGGTGCCATCGGATAGAACAACAACGCACCCGGGGATTCAGGCAGCGCGAAATAGCCGTTGAGATCGACGATGAAATCCGAGGCGTCGGTCACAAAGGCGTTGAATGCGCCTCCGGTACCGGCGCGCAGAATCGCAGCGTGGCAACGACTGTTGCGGTAAGATTATTGAGTGTCGACACCCTCGGCTGCGCGGATCCATTGGGCCACAGCGTTAAGTATCCTAGCGGCCCCGGAGGCACGGTGGTGACATTCAGCAAATACGCCTGTGCTTGCGTGGGTAGGCAACCGCCACTGATGCTGCGCGTGGCGTTGGCAGCGATTCGTCCACCGCCACCCGCGACGCGAGTATCGAGAACACGGCAAGGCTGCGCAGGATAGAAGGCGAGTCCGCCGGGTGTTCCAGGAGGCACAAAGTATCCGTTCACATCGAGCACGACGTGCGCGGCATCGGTGACAAAGATGCTGGCGGCGCCGCTGGAACCGAGTCCGACAATGGCGGCGTTCGCTTTGATGCGTTCGTCGGGGGAGTTCATCGTGGATACGGGAGGCTGCGTCTGGCCCGCAGTCCGATCTGCCTGGTCGATCCACGTAAGATCGTGGCATCGTGCGGACGAACCTGCCGGACGATTGCAGTAGCCACGGCTGTGACGGAGAAGATTGGTCAGAACGTCGCGGAGCTCCTGATCGCGGAAATGCACGCCGGCATGGGTGACGGGAAGCTTTGTCGAGATCATTCCTGCACGAAAAAGCACGACCCGCGGTTCCATGTGAAGGTTTAGATCTCCTGATCGGGGCCACTCATCTCTACGCTGTACGGCTTCTCATAATCTTCAAGGGGGTAATGCTTGTCCTCGGCAAGGGTGACGTTTTGATCCTTCTAGCCGCTTTTCTGTCTTTTCTCTTCTCCATATCTCTATGGTTCGGGATTGCTATGGTTGTGAATAAAGATGCAGGGGCCTTCGTTGGTCTGGGGGTTCCCTCGATCCTTGCGACTGGAATGTTCTTCCATGTCGCTGCGAGGAAACGTTAAATGTCCGATGCGGCGGTTTTCGTAATCAGAGTGTCTTGCTACTTTAGTGGGATCACCGCCACGGCTTCCGAGATGCGCAAGATGTACAGGCCTGTAGCTAAGAAGAGTCGATGACAAACTGACTCGCGACGGTGGACGGTTTCGGCCTGCGGGTTACGAACTTTCTGGCACTGCGCACCCGGAACTCTTGGACAGTCGATTAGGTACGGGCAGTAAGACCATCGATCGTTTGCTCCACTTTCCGACTGGGTCACGGCGCAAGCGGTTCAAAAGGATGATTCTGTATGTTCGATGCAATGAATGGGATCGCCGAAGCTGTTTCTGCTCTCCTCTTTGCGGGCTATGGGCTACACACTCTGTTATCCGACCGTATGGTATCGGAATTTGAACGCTTCGGTCTCTCCCGCTTCCGAGTGATTACAGGAGTTTTGCAGGTTACAGGAAGTCTCGGAATGATTTTGGGACACTTTCATCGGCCCCTACTTCTGATCTCGGCAGGTGGTTTGGCAGCGATGATGCTTCTCGGGATAATTACTCGCGTCAGGATCAAGGATCCGCTCTATGCTGCGCTCCCTGCATTTGCGCTCGGTGTCTTGAATCTCTTCATCTTCCTGTCCGCTCTCTGACAAGCATCAGCGAATCAAAGTCCAAGAGATAATCACGCACGCCGTGAGCATGAAAAGTGCGGGCATGGACTTTTTCGAGGGGTCTCCTATCTTCAGGTGCATCGCCAACGCTCCCAACATCAAAACGCCTAGGACAAGTGCGGCCGGGAGGACAAGAGAATGAAACCACACTCCCGCAATCAGGCACAGTGCGGCCCCTACCTTGAGAGCACCCACGACGTAAGTAGCCCAGCCCGGAAGCCCGTAGGCAGCGAATTCCTCCGGCATCGAACGGGCCTCGCCCCCACGGTACGCGCTGCTCTGATTGAAGCGAAGTAGCCAGACATTCAAGATGCTCAAGGCAACGATAATCTGAAGTATGGTGATCGCAGTTTGCATTTCGTTTTCGTCCTGTCTGTAGAAGTTGGCCTAGCGCGTATCAGTTTCAATCTATCATCTTCTAGCCAATGTGCGGTACGTGCGGTACCTGCACTTGGCGGAGAGATCCAGGTTACGCAGCGCCATGCTAAATAGGGACACGGCTGTCGCCCTAGCCGCCTCACAAAGGCCACAAAATTATCGGGAATCCGTATCGAGCAATATTGCACAAGACCGCTCCTGTGGAAGGGAGGTGCTGCAAATTCCCCCGGGCCGGCAAAGAAAAAGCGGCTCAACCTGAGAATCCGACAACCAGCCCGTTTTTAGGGTGTTTGGAGAAAGCGGTCTGTAATAGGCTGGAAGGGTTTTGAGAGACCCTGAATGGACAGAATGAACACGATTCCTGGGATGGCCGGGATACCTGGTATATCCACAGGAAATCAACGAAGAAGCCAGGACGCTGAAGCTCCGGGTGAGGCGCAAGACTGGAACGAAGAAGCGGATCTGCTCCGGTTGCGGCAAGCACGTGGGGACAATCCACGAGGTGGTGCAACGTGAGATCCGTGATCTTCCGTGGAGCGAATACAAGGCAACGGTGATCGTTGAGCTATGCCGGTTGCGCTGCCCAGAATGCGGACCACGGATAGAGAAAGTTGCCCAACTGCCAAGCAAAGCACCGTCGTTCAGCAAACGCTTCGAAGACGCGGTGGGAGAGGCCTGCGAAGGGGCTGCGGCCGTCCACGTGGCGAAGCGGTTTGGGATCTCAGCAAGTACGGCGCGGGCGATCGATCCGCGCTATCTGGAGCGGTGGACGGCATCACGGCGAAGGCCCGCCTTG